>Ga0208011_1001045_pt1 | contig 10155 bp, 11 predicted proteins | sample 7_EtaG_FD_184080 | JGI IMG/M metagenome (GOLD analysis project Ga0208011, IMG submission 184080) | Marine viral communities from the Subarctic Pacific Ocean - 7_ETSP_OMZ_AT15161 metaG (SPAdes) (version 2) | ecosystem: Environmental > Aquatic > Marine > Oceanic | place: Pacific Ocean | collected... | reverse complement strand
CTACAGATCTGATTAATGCTAAGAGGTTACAAGAAGGCCGTTTAGCTATAGGAACTGGTGTCATAATGATGGCAGGTCACCACTTCTTAAATGGTGGTTTGACTGGTAACGGTCCTACAGATAGACAAAAACGTCAAGTTTGGATTGATGCTGGATATGTACCTAGAAGTATAAAGATTGGTAACACATGGGTTAGCTATGATGCATTTGAACCATTCAACCAAATACTTGCTACACTAGCTGATGTTGGTGATCATAGTCAGTTAATGGGAGATGAGTGGACAGAGAATCAATTCCAGAAATTATCTTTAGTAATAGCTCAAGGAGCAGCAAGTAAGTCATACTTACAAGGAATACAACAGTTTGTAGATCTTTTCGCAGGCCGTCCTGGTCAGCAAAATAGAATCATTGCTGGTTTAATGAATAATGTGGTACCTATGGCGGGGTTAAGAAATGAACTTGGTAAGTTATTCAACCCTCACATGAAAGAATTAGGTTCAGGTATTGGCGATGCCATACGTAATAGAAACCTAATATCTGAACATTTGTCCGTAGACCCCATATCTACCAAATATGATATGTTAAATGGACAACCAATTAGAGATCATGATTTCCCAACAAGAATGTTCCAAATGTTTTGGCCTGTTCAACTGAACCTATACCAAGGTCCAGGTAGGAAGTTATTATTTGATAGTGGTTATGATATCAGAATGTCAACGTACTACGGTCCTGACGGTACTGATTTATCAGATTCACCAAGATTAAGATCTTTATTCCAACAATATATTGGGATGGAGAGGTTGGAAAGGAAACTAAACAAATTAGCTGAAGATCCTAGAGTTCAAGCTTCTATCGAGCAAATGAATCACGATTTACGTAATGGTAATAGAGATCTAGATCCTCAAAAGTATTATTTACATAATAAACTAATTCATAATTTATTTAGAAAAGCTAAGCTAAAAGCTTGGGCTAAAATGAGGCAAACCAAAGAAGTGCAAGATTTAATAGCAGAGGCTAAAGAGTTAGAGATAAGAGGTAAGCAACGCTTAAAACAAACAAGTGAATATGACGAGCTACTACAACTAAATAAATAGCCCAAAACAATTTAATTTTTAAACACGATGGCTTTTACAACTTATACAGATAATGGTGGCGGTGCACCTGATGGGAGTGACTTAGCATTTACTTATACATTTCCAGTAATAAAGACAGACGGAACTGATGTTAGGGTTTCATTAGACGGCGTCACTCAAGCCACAAATAAATATACAGTTAATGTTAATACTTCTACTCTAACTTTTCATAATACTAATGGTGTTGATTCTACTTATCAAGCCGCTTCTGGAGCTCCGCTAAGTGGAGTTACAGTAAGGGTTTATCGGGATACAACATTAGAAGATGCTGATACAGCAACTTTTGTAGCTGGTTCCGCTATACGAGCTCAAGACTTAAATGCTAATTTTAAACAAACACGTTATGCATTACAAGAAGAGCAACAAATACCGTTATCTAGTGAAGATATTACTGATGGAAGTGTAACTACAGCTAAGATAGCTGACAATGCTCTAGATTCAGACCACTATAAAGATGGGTCAATTGATCTCATACATCTATCTGCAAGTTCTGTAAACTCATCTAAAATTGTAGATGATTCTATAGTTAATGCAGATATAAACTCTAGCGCCGCTATTGCACATAGTAAATTAGCAAATGTAACTAGTGGACAACTACTAGTCGGTAATGGTTCTAACGTCCCGACAGCTGTAGCTGTATCTGGTGACGTAACCATGTCTAATGCTGGTGCTGTTACTATAGCAAGTGCAGCTGTAGAGCATTCCATGTTAGCAGACGATGCAGTAGATGGGGATATCCTAGCTGCAGATGCTGTAACTGGTGCTCATATAGCTGATAATGCTATTGACTCTGAACATTATACAGATGGAAGTATTGATAATGCACACCTAGCTGACGATGCAGTAGGAGCAGATGAATTAGCAGCTAATGCTGTTGTCAACGCTTCTGTAGCTTCTGGAGCTGCGATAGAGTTTACTAAACTTGAAAACTTAGATAGTGCTAAGATATTAGTTGGTAACGGATCTAACAAAGCAACTGAAGTCTCTGTGTCAGGAGATGTAACGATAGCAAATACAGGTGCGGTTACTATAGCTAGTGATGCTGTAGAACAAGCAATGATAGCTGATGATGCAGTAGGAGCAGATCAACTAGCAGCTAACGCTGTGGTTAATGCTTCTGTGGCATCTGGAGCAGCTATCGCTCATAGTAAATTAGCAGCTATACCTGATACTCAAATAATTGTTGGTAACGGTTCAACCGTACCTACAGCTGTTGCAATGTCTGGTGACGCTACTATAGCTAACACAGGTGCTGTAACAATTGCAGCTAATGCAGTTGAGATCGGTATGATAGGTTGCGAACAAACAACCATAACAGATAGTGATTCTCATGTTCCTACATCAGGAGCTGTTGTAGATTATGTAGCAGCACAGCTAGCGCCTATTGGTGGTCTTGAAGTTATAGCAGATGATGAATCCTTCCCAAATACAATCCCTGCAACTGGTGTTGTAATTAGTATCTCTGATGCAGCTGGCTTATCAATTAACTCTAGTGGCGTCTCTACTAATGCTGATACACTTGATAACTCAACCGTAACCATTAATGGATTCCCTAGTGAATTACGAGGTGGTGTAAGTGGTAATGCTGATCCTTATGTATTAGCAGCTGGTACTGGGCTGATGGTTCAATCCACCGGTTCAAGTCAGACTTATAATTACCATCAAGTAATGATAAGAGAAGCTGACTTTGTACAGTTAAGTGATGATATAAACGACTTTAACAGTAGATATCGTATAGGTACAAAAACTGCTGATAACGCAAGCAGCAATGATGATGGTGACCTCTTCTTTGATACAGGTACCAATAAGATGTATGTGTACGATGGTGCATATGACTCAGGTGGTGCATGGACAGAAGTTACATCAGCAGGTGATTATAAATATCTAACAATAAAAGATCACGACCAAGCAGTTGGTGGTTCAGGTCCAACATTTAATGATTCTAATGAAGAATTTGATTTGTTTGATGGATCTAGTGATGCAAGTATTAATACTGCAGCACAATTAATTGTAGTACTAAATGGTGTTATCCAGAAACCTAATACAGGAACCTTTAGTGGAAGTGAAGAAGGTTACTACTTAAATGATACTCATGGTATTAAATTCTGTGATCCTCCTGCAACTGGTTCAACTCTATTTGTAACTCAAATTGGTACAGCTACAACTTTAAGTGTACCAGCTGATGATTCAGTAACTGCAGCTAAGATTGGAGCAGGTGCTGTTATCGCAGCTAAGATCGGTACAGGTGCAGTAGAACATGCTAAACTAGGAGCTGATTGCGTAGATGGAGATAACATTCAAGATGATGTTATTAACTCAGAACATATTGTAGCTGGAGCAATAGATTTAGAACATATGTCATCTGAGTCTGTAGATGAAGATAATTTACATATATCTAATGCTGGTTCTAATGGACAGTACCTACAGAAATCTGCTGGTTCACCAGGTTTAACATGGGCTACTCCTGATTCTGGTAGTATAACTTGGACATTAGGTATAAACGGTGGTGCTGATGCATTCACCTTTACTGGTGATGGATTTGCTAGTGCTACAGATGATCCAACATTATATGTAACCAGAGGGCAGACTTATAAGTTTGTTAACGGTAACTCTGCCGGTACTCATGCATTCAATATTGAATCATATGACGGAGACGGAACTTATACAAGTTATACAACCGGCATGACTACTGCTGGTGCAACTGGTGGTAATACCATGACATGGATAGTACCAATGAATGCACCAAGGAACTTACGTTATGTAAGTGGTACAACTGCTGGTATGACTGGTAATATTGTTGTAGATGAAAGTGAAGGTGAGAGTGGGTTTAGATGTACTACAGGATCAACTACCAAAGGTTTGTTAATTACTAATGGTGTCGGTAGTGATACCAGAATGGCTCAATTTGGTCTAATTGACGGTGGTACAGCTCCTGCTATTTATGGTAGTGGAAGTAATATTTTAAGTATTGCAAATGTTACATCAACAGACTTTGATACTGGTAACGTCACGTTAGGTAGTTATGGTACTAATGACACGACAGCTGCAACTTTAAAACTTGAAGGCGGTGGTACTAGTAATACTTATGGTCCAACTATTTCAGGACCAGCTACAGCTCAAGCAACTAGTAATTATACAATAACACTACCTGGGGTAGTACCGACTGCTAATGGACAAGCACTTACAGCAACAACTGCTGGTGTATGTACATGGGATGGTCTTGAAGGAACAATAATTAAATCTACTACTAATAGTAATGAAGCTGACACTAAATATCTAAGAGCGGATGGAGATGGTACTTGTTCTTGGCAGACTGTTTCTGGTGGTGTAAGTAGTGATGGATCTGGCAACACTTACGGTGGTTCAGATGCAGGTAACGCTGATAACAACAGCGGAGCAACTAATAATACTGCTTTTGGTCACGATGCACTTGTAGCTCTAACTTCAGGCGATTACAATACTGGTATAGGTGATCTTGCTTTAGCTGGTTTAACCACTGAAGGTGCTAATACAGCAGTGGGTTATAAAGCTGGACACGCTAATGACGGTGATGAAAATACATATCTTGGAAAAGCAGCTGGAGAGGATACAACTGGAGATTGTAATGTCTTTCTTGGAAGCCAAGCAGGTGCTCAATACACCTCAGCTTTTGGAGGAGTAGGTATAGGTTTTAAAGCCTTTGGTGGAGTTTCAGCATCCGCATGTACTGGTGCTACGTCTGTCTTCATTGGTCATCAGGCAGGAGAAGTTTTAACTTCTGGTGCTAAGAATACAGTCGTAGGATATGAAGCTGGTCATAAATTAACCACTTCAAGTGGTAACTGCTTCTTTGGAAAGAATGCTGGTAAAGAAGCTGCAGCAAGTTTCGAAAATAATATAATGATCGGCTATCATTGCGGTCAAAAACTTACAGATGGTACAGGTAATGTATTTATAGGTGCTAATGTCGCTGATGGTACTACGGATGCAGATATCCATGATTATAACGTAGGAATCGGATATGCAGCTTTATACGATATAGGCCATGGAACCGGAAACACTGCAGTAGGACAAAGTTCAGGTGCTGATATAACTACTGGTGATAATGTAACCTGTATAGGTAAAGATGCTGGTTTAGGTAATGCACCTTCAGGTGCTGTAACTACCGGTTCTAATATAGTTTGCTTAGGTAATAATAGTGTTACAGATATTTATTGCGCAGATACATCTATAGCTTCCTCTGACTCAAGAGATAAAACTGATATAGCTAACTTCAGTTATGGATTAGATTGGATTAATAAACTAAGACCAGTTACTTATCGTTGGGATAAACGTACTTGGTACGATACAACAACTATAGATGATGATGGTAAACGTACTTATACAGTTGGTACCCCTGACGGAAGTTTAAAGAGGCCTAAAAAACATGTCGGATTCTTAGCTCAAGAAGTTTTAGCTGTTGAGCAAGCAGATGGATTTGCAGGATCTAAAAATGATATGCTTGTTGTCAATCTAAATGAAGATGAAACAGCATATGGTCTAAAATATGAACGTTTAGTACCAGTCCTTGTAAACGCTATTAAAGAATTATCTACTGAAGTGAATACATTAAAAACAAAAGTAGCGGCATTGGAGGCAGGCTAAATGGCATTAACACAAGTAAAAGCCCTAGGTATAGCGGCTGATGCAATCGATGAAACAAAGTTAGCAGATGACTCTATAGATTCAGAACATTATAATGATGCGTCTATAGATAATGCCCACCTAGCAGATGATGCTGTAGGTATTGATGAATTATCAGCTACTGGTACAGCCTCATCTTCTACCTTTCTAAGAGGTGATAATAGTTGGGTTACACCAACAGATACTAACACAACATATTCAGTAGGTGACGGTGGATTAACAACCAATGATTTCACTAATGCTGATCATACTAAATTAAATGGTATTGAAGCTTCAGCTGATGTAACAGACGCTACTAACGTCAACGCAGCTGGAGCTATAATGCATTCAGATCTAGGAACTAAAGGACAAATTGTTGTCGGTGATGGATCTGGAGATGCAACTATACTAGCAGTAGGTAGTAACGATCACGTACTTACAGCTGATAGCAGTGAAGCATCTGGAGTTAAATGGGCTGCAGCGTCTGGTGGAGCGACAATTAATAATGCAACAGCAAACGAAATAGTTACAGTTGCATCCACTACTACTCAATTAGATGCAGAAGCTAATCTTACTTTTGATGGTACTTCTCTCGTCTTAACTGGCGATCAGATGATCAAAGCTAACGATGCTGCTGCAAAACTTAAATTCAAAAGTGGTAACGTAGCTAGTGATGATGAAGAATTTGGAAGTATAACTTGGCAAAGTTCAGCAGATAATGTAAACGCATCTATTGCAGCTCATAGATCAACTTGGGCTAATGATGGTTATTTAACCTTTAAGACTGCATCTAGTGGTACTTTAAGTGAACAACTACGCATAGACAGGTTTGGTAATTTAGATGTAGCTAGAGGTAATATAGAAATTAAAACATCTGGTAAAGGTATCGACTTTACTGCTAATACTGATGATGAAGGTACCGGAACTTCAGCAGTAACTCAGGAAGTACTCAATGACTACGAACGAGGCACCTGGACACCTGCAGTTAAATCACAAGGTGGTGCAAGTTACGGTTACCAGGACCAAATTGGTCATTATATAAAAATAGGTGATGTTGTATATGTATCTGGTTATATAAGATTAAGTTCTTCAAGTAGTACTGGTTCTAATGCTATGACCATCCAAGGATTCCCTTGGAGTGCAGACGGTGCCCAAGCATCGTTCTTCACTACGTTTTATGTTTATGGTATTTCTGAATCTGAAACTCCAAAAATGATGAGACTTAATGGTAATGAGATGGAATGCTGGAAAGAAGTTGCATACAATAGTGCTTTAGATAATGAAGTGTGGGACAATGGTAACGAACGCTGGGGATTTGCAGGTTGGTTTTTAACAGCCTAAACATATAATTAATTGGAGATTAATCTTAAATGGCTTTAACAAAAACAGTCGCAGATGATAAAATTGAAATCGTCTCTTCTTTTAAACATATACAAATTAGAACTGCTACAACAGTTAAGGAAGATGGGAATGCCTTGAGTACAAGTTTCCATCGTAAATCTTTACAGTGTGGTAGTTTAGATTCAAGTGATAATTTTGTAGCAACAGATATTAGTGGAGAATCAGCAGAAGTACAATCTATAGCTAATACTGTTTGGACTCAAGCAGTTAAGGATGCATGGAAGGCAGAGTTAATTGCACGTAAACCTTCCTAAACCTACTCTACCTAAAGGTCTGCACATCCCTCAGTTGTATCTTAAACAGCCTACAGCGGATGTTCCAGCCTATAAACCTATATTCATACCCCCAGCTGATTTAGAGCGCCCTGAGGAGACTGAGGCAGAAGAGAAAGAAACTACAGAAAAACCTGAACCACCCAAACTTAAGATACCGGTAATTGACATACAGATGCCTTTACCGGAAACAGCGGTTGTAGTAACTGCTGTGACAACAGCTGTCATAGCTGTAACCACCACAACTGTTACTCAATCTTTATTCGAACCTATAAAGAAAAAGGTTCAAAAACAACTACAATCTAAGGTTGATGCATGGAAGAAAAAGAGAAAGGAAAAAATCTCCTCCACAAGCTGAAAGATGCTGCAGAGGATAACGAATCCCAAATTCAAATCCTATCCACCTTCGTACGTTTAGGTGTAGTTGTGTGGGCAGGATTTATAATTACCCTGAATTATGTAGAATTACCAGTTATTAAAAAAGCTGGGAGCTCCGACATAACTTTTGTAGCTAGTATTTTTACTGGAGCTTTAGCTAGCTTCGGGCTCAATACCTCGAACCAAAAGAAAGGATTACAACCTATAAACTGCCCTATGGCAACTAAGAAAAAGGAAGAATGAAGAAATGGCTTTTCCTCTTCCTACTGTTATCCCCCTCGGTAGCAAGAGCAGAGCTCGTCACCCCTCAATTTACACAGGGTTCGATGAACTCTACAACCACAACGGTGCAAGAGATCGTGGAGGATATAACCATCACGACTTATGGGTCCGTAATGAACAAGTGGAGTGGGGACAATATAACCCACTCATCAGCCTCATCAGGAGGTATTGCCGATTCAGATTCGGTATTCAACATGACAACAGCTGGCAGCGACTTCACGTTAGAAATATCAACAAGAGCAGCCACTCAAGTCTTAGAAACAACTGTAATAGAAAGAGAAATAGACACTACTTCTACTACGGTATCATTATCAGTATTCTCGCAATAGGAACCCCAAGTTATGCTGAAGAGGGAGAAACCAACAATACTTCAAACCCTGTGGCAGCGGCTACAGGAAACGTTACAAATCAAGCCGTCCAGTTCCAAAATAATGGAGCTCCAAGTCGTCAGGTCATCGGACCGAACATAAGTTGTAACGGAGCCACCATGACATTCAGCCCATTCTATATGGGCAACCATACCACACCGTATGACGATGGTATGGATCAACAAAGCTACACTGTAGCAGAGAACTGGGGTGGCCAATTAAATTTTATGGTACCCCTTGATGGCTCTCTTGTGGAACGCTGTAAAGCAGCAGCTTCTAGACAGATAGCTAAGATGGAACTCGACTATGAATTAGTCAGAGCTCTAAAATGTGCAGAATTACAGCAGAAAGGTTTTATGATACGTCCTAACACACGTGTATATCACATGTGTAGTGATGTTATACCTATAGCTGCATTTAAGAAGGAAGTCGCTAAAGCACAAATTGCAAGGCTTCCTCCTCCACCACCAAAACCTTGGTGGCATAAAATCAACCCTTTTACAAAATGACCGATATCGATCTATCCAAAGTATCTTCTTTCCAACGAGAGGCGGCAGAAAAAGCTCTTAAAGAAAAAGAAGTTAAAGCACCAAAATCAAAGAAAACCACTACCACTACTAAGAAATGATTGTACTAATTAAACCTATCCTATTCGCCTTCATTAAATCTACATCAGTAAAACAACTGATTGTTGATCTACTAGAAGGACTGGTTTCATCCACTGAAAACACTTTAGATGATAAAGCAGTAGCAGTGATTAAACAAGCACTATTCCCTGGAGGTAAGTAAATGAACAAAGCCACTGAAACCCAATTCAATGAATTACATAGCCTTGTCACGACAGAATTCCTGAAGAGGGTCAAAAGTGGTGAAGCTACTACCCAAGATTTAAAAGCAGCCTGCGATTGGCTGAAGACAAATGACATTAGTGGTGTCGCTTATGAAGGCAGTCCACTAGATAAATTAGCAAGTGTAATGCCTAAAGTAAACCCTGAACTTATCCATAGGAGGTTATATGGCTCCAAAGTTAAGTCCTAAACCAGGACGAACAGCTAGGTTTTATCGGAAGAATAAAAGATCTAGATTGAAACATAGGAGAGATGAACTTAAGCGAGGTAAGTCACCAGCTAAAAGGAAGTATCGTTCTCAATTAAAGATAGCAAGACGTAAGGCAAACCCTGGACCTCAACAAGATATGTCACACAAGGGTGGTCGAGTTGTCGTTGAATCACGTAAACGTAACCGCGCAAGAGGAGGCGCAGAGAGGAAGTAACTATGGCTGAACCAAAAAGAGAAGATTTTAAACCAGGCGCAAGCGGGAAAGCTAAATTTAATGTGGCTTGGGCTAAGTGGGATAGAACATCCGGTAATTTAGCTCAAAGAAGAAAGTCACAAAGTATAAAAGATTTAGAAAAAGATGAAAACAAATATTTTCAAACTATTACAGCTTTAGAAAACCAACTTAAAAATCGAAACCATACTCTTACAGATAGGAATAGACTGACATCTTATCTTAATACAGCTAAACATAATCTACAACAATCACAGGGGAAATTAAATCAACTTCGGATACCTACCAGTGAGGAACTAAAAGCAACTAGTGCTACTGGATTATCTAATATAGGTGCTACTGTTAAATCCACAGGTGAATCAACTAACGCTTATGAGCTCCGTTTAAGA
>Ga0208011_1001034_pt1 | contig 10190 bp, 16 predicted proteins | sample 7_EtaG_FD_184080 | JGI IMG/M metagenome (GOLD analysis project Ga0208011, IMG submission 184080) | Marine viral communities from the Subarctic Pacific Ocean - 7_ETSP_OMZ_AT15161 metaG (SPAdes) (version 2) | ecosystem: Environmental > Aquatic > Marine > Oceanic | place: Pacific Ocean | collected... | reverse complement strand
AAAAAAACAACTAGCCTTGGAAAAACAAATTTCAGATTACATCACAGGTAAATCTAATAAGAGACCAAAAATCCCTTCTCAAGCAGGATTTATTTCTACAGACTTATTAGGTGGACCACAAATAAAAGCTTTGATGCAGTCTGATGCCTATAAAATTATGTCTAAAGCTGCGAAGGTGCCAGGTAAGTTTTTTGGTGTAGGTGATATATTATTAGGAGCTATAGATTACCATAATAATATTACTAAAAAACAAAGTCCCAAACTTGCTGCTAAAAATGCGCTACAAACAATGTCCTTTAATCTTTGGAAGGGCGGGGATAATGAACGAGTTAAAGAAGTAAGAGAATTGGCTATTAAAAACGGAATGGATGGTGATGTGTTTGATAGCATTACTTACATGAATGAAAAACAAAATCTATTTCAAAAAACAATTGATCATGCCAAATTTAAATGGGATGATTTTAAAAAACACGGAATGGATTCAGCCGCTAATGCACTTAAAGTTGATTCAGGTAAACGTTTAACTGAAATAATGGCAGATATGACAACTGGTCAAAAATCATTAAAAACTAATGTACAGGTTGATGAAGCAGGTGCGCCTATTGATATTAATGTAGATGATAAAATGTTAGACGCATATAAAAATGTAAGGTCAACCGGTATAGATTATAGAACTAAACAAGCTAAAGATGCGTATCCAATGCAAAAAACACAGGTTCATCCAGGCGCGGGATATTGGGGAGAAGCGCTTTTAAATTCTGTAATGACTAAAGATTCTTATAAAAAACTTTTACCACAAAACTTGCCCTCAACTTTTAATCAACTATTGCCATTTATGCCTTATAAACCAGTTACTGAAAAAGAAAAAGAAGCTAAAAGATTAAGAGAGATGGAAGGACGAGAATTATATTTATATAATAAAGCAAGAGGTAAAACTCCAGATCAACCATTATCTGGAGAAAGCACTTTAGAATTTATACTTCAAAATCCCAAATTATATGGAAGTCCAACAAGTTATTTTGATGGTGGCATAGCAAGTTTAAGGAGGAAAAAATGATAAAAAATAAACCTAAAAAGAAAAACCCAACTTTGGTTGCACAAAACCAAGGGTTTAAATGGTGGGCGGTTCCACCTAAAAAGGGGCCATTATCACAAGGGTTGAAAGTTAAGCCAAAACAAGTTAAGAAGGTATAGGAGAATTTAAATGGCAGAAATCGATAAAACTCTCCCTAACATTAAACGTCCAGAAGACGAAGTTGTAACTGAGAATATGGAAGAAGTTGATGTTGCGGAAGAATTAGGCAAAGGACCTGTAGAAATAACTGAGGATGACGAAGGAGCGACAATCGACTTCGATCCTAATGCTATGAAGATGCCTGAACAAGGTGATCATCATGCAAACTTAAATGATTTGCTTCCAGGCGACGTTACAGACCCAATTGGCGGTCAATTACAAAACGATTATCAAGAATATAAATTTTCAAGAGCTGAATGGGAAAAAGCTTATATTACTGGTTTAGATCTTTTAGGATTTAAATATACAAACAGAACAGAGCCTTTCCAAGGAGCAAGTGGTGCAACTCACCCAGTTCTTGCAGAAGCTGTCACACAGTTTCAAGCACTAGCTTATAAAGAATTATTACCGTCAGACGGACCGGTACGAACTCAAGTAATGGGCGCGAGTAATCCTGCAAAGGAACAACAAGCTCAAAGAGTTAAAAACTTTATGAACTATCAACTGATGGATCAAATGAAAGAATATGAACCCGAATTTGACCAGATGTTATTTTATCTCCCTCTCTCAGGTTCTACATTTAAAAAAGTTTATTTTGACGATTTAGTAGGAAGAGCTGTTTCAAAGTTCATTCCTGCAGATGATTTGGTCGTTCCGTATACAGCTACCTCATTAGATGATGCGGAAGCGGTCATTCATGTTATTAAAATGTCTGAAAACGAATTGCGTAAGCAACAAGTTACCGGTTTTTATTCTGATATAGAATTAACAAAACCTACAGGCACTATTACAAATAAACTTGAAGAAAAAGAGAGAGAGTTAGAAGGAATCACCAAGACACAAAGAACAGAACCCTTATACACACTTCTAGAATGCCACGTTAATTTAGATTTAGAAGGTTTCGAAGATGTTGGTCCCGACGGAGAACCAACAGGAATAAAATTACCTTACATCGTCACAATCGAGGAAGGTAGTCGGAAAGTTTTGTCTATTAGACGAAACTTCGCGCCCAATGACCCTAAGAAAAATAAAGTCCAATATTTTGTCCACTTCAAATTTCTGCCAGGACTAGGATTTTACGGATTAGGACTCATTCATATGATTGGCGGATTGAGTCGTACTGCAACTGCGGCTCTCCGTCAGTTATTAGACGCGGGAACGTTATCAAACTTACCGGCCGGATTTAAGCAACGAGGCGTCAGAGTAAAAGACGAATCGGCAAACATACAACCAGGAGAATTTAAAGATGTTGACACACCTGGTGGTAATCTAAAAGATGCATTTGTATTCTTACCTTACAAAGAACCATCACAAACTTTATTACAGTTGATGGGAATTGTAGTTCAAGCAGGACAGAGATTCGCGTCCATTGCTGACATGCAGGTCGGGGACGGGAATCAACAGGCCGCTGTTGGTACGACCGTAGCTCTTTTAGAACGTGGTTCAAGGGTAATGTCAGCAATCCATAAAAGACTATATGTGTCTTTAAAACAAGAATTTAAATTACTAGCTCAGTTGTTTGGTAGTTATTTACCACCTGAATATCCTTATGATGTTGTAGGTGCACAAAGAAATATTAAACAAGCAGACTTTGATGAGAGAGTAGATATTTTACCAGTTGCTGATCCAAATATATTTTCAATGAGTCAGAGAATTTCTATGGCTCAAACACAATTACAATTAGCACAATCTAATCCACAAATGCACAATATGTATAATGCATATAGAAATATGTATACTGCAATTGGTGTAAAGGATATTGATAGAATACTACCACCTCCTCCACCTAATGCACCAAAAGATCCAGCGATTGAACATATTGATGCAATGGGTATGAAACCTTTTCAAGCGTTTCCAGGACAAGATCATAGAGCACACGTAACTGCTCACTTAAATTTCATGGCTAGTAACTTTGTTAGAAACAATCCTAGCATTACAGCAGCTTTAGAAAAAAATATTATGGAGCACATATCATTGATGGCACAAGAACACATACAATTAGAGTTTCAGCAGGAGTTACAGATGCTGCCGCAGATTCAAGCAGCTGCAGTCCAGAACCCCCAGGCTCAACAACAATTTCACCAAATATCTCAAAAGATAGAAGCGAGAAAAGCTGTATTGATTGCAGAAATGACTCATGAGTTTATGGTAGAGGAAAAAACAATTACATCTCAATTTGATCACGACCCATTACTTAAATTAAAACAAAGAGAAGTTGATTTAAAAGCTATGGAAGAAGAACGTAAGACGAAAGAGGATGACGCAAGAATTAATCTTGATACCATGAAGCTGATGCAGGCAAGACAGATTAATGATGAGAAACTAGAACAGAATGAGGATTTAGCTGAATTAAGAGCAGACACTGCTATGGCTAAATCAGCAATATCTGCGGAGGTTAAACTAACTTCTGATGCTATGAAAGCTAAAGACGTAAAGACCTTGAAAGGTCCTAGATCATAGTATATAGAAACAATAGGAGAAAATTATGACAAAAGAAGGTAAAGGCGTTAACTTTAAACAGTTCGTTAACAAAGATGGTTACGCTAAAGGTGGGGTGACAGTAGAGGTTGCTTCTCAGAACTTACATTTAGATCCAAGATCTAAATCAAGTATCAGAGGAAGAAATCATATTGCCCAAGGTGACACTAACAATGTTAGAGGAACCAAAGCTATAAGAGCCGACAAGAAACCTGTCAAAGTAACTTGGTTCTAATATGGCATTCCCAATTTTTGGTGCACTAAAGTTAGCTCTAAACGCTGGAAGTCACATATACAAAAAGCGTCAAGAGACTAAAATGGCTATGGCGGATGCACAGCATATGCATGCATCTAAGATGGCCCGAGGTGAGGAAGCTTACCAGGGCAAACTTTTAGAAGCGCGGCAAAACGACTACAAGGACGAGGTCGTTTTAGCGATTCTCACACTGCCCATTTTGGTGCTCGCCTGGGGGGTATGGTCGGACGATCCGATGGCGATGGAGAAGATAAAAACTTTCTTCGAGCATTTTTCGGCACTGCCGGGCTGGTTTACAAATTTATGGATCCTTGTATGTGCCAGTATTTTTGGTATAAAGGGTACACAAATTTTCCGTAATGGAAAAAATAAATAAGGAGAAAATATGAGAAATGATTTTGGAACAAGACCTTACAGTTCTAGATTTCCATACAAAAAAGGTGGATCTGCTAAGAAGAAGAAAAAGCAGGGCTACAAAGATAGAGAAGATGAATCTCTAGGTATGCGAACTGGAAAAAAATCCACTAAGAAACAATCTATGAAAGATCGTAGAGATGAATCTTATGGAAAATGGGGCAAAAGAAAATCTGGTAAAATTAATAAGTAGGTTTTAATCATGAGTTGGTTGGACAAACTTCGTAATTGGAGAACAGCAGGGAGTGTTGATAAAAAGTATTTAAAAAATCATCCTTACCAATATCCAGTTATTAAACGAATTAATATTGGACCTAAATTAGGTAAGAAGAAAAAATAATGAAACCAAATTATTCATATAAACCAAAATCTTGGGTTAGTGGTTACAGTATTCAAGAAGGAAATAATTCTGATGGTTATCCTACCGGGGGAATTAGAGTTGGTATGAAAAAAGGTGGTTGGATTCAAGACGCTACTAGGTCTATTAAAAAACGAGGAACTAAAGGCAAGTGTACACCAATTACAAAAAAAGGTTGTACAGGTAGAGCAAAAGCTTTAGCTAAGACTTTTAAAAAAATGGCAAAGAAAAGAAAAGCATAATGTTTAAAAAAATTAAACAATTAATCTGTAAAATTTTTCACATTAAGGCATGTCAATGCCCTGATGAGCCTATTGTTTTGAAAGAAGAAACTAAAATAGAAAGGGTTGGTCATTGCCGAAATCATACAAGATATCGAGTTAACTGTGGTGAATGCAATGTGGCCATTAGATAATACATGGAACCAGAACAAATATTAAATAATTTAAAAAGGGCGTTAGGTCGAAGAGTTACCCAATTATCGATCTCTATTACGTCTGGAGGGGTTGACAGTATGGAAACATACAAGTATATAATAGGACAAATTAATGCACTGGAATCAGTGCGACAGGAAATCTCTAACCTGCAACAAGATAAGGAGCTAAATGGCAAGTCAGGAACAGTCATCAATATCAACGGGTCAAAGCCCCAAGATCATAACACCAAATAACGAATTAGTCGGTGTAAAAAAATCAGAGAAAACAGAAGTTACAAAAGAAAAAACAAAACTTCCTCAACCAACAGGTTGGAGACTTTTAGTTTTACCATTTAAGATGAATGAAAAAACTAAAGGTGGAGTTTTACTTGGACAAGAAACAATCGAACGACAACAAGTAGGATCACAATGCGGAAACGTATTAGCAATGGGTCCTGATTGTTATTCAGATAAAAATAGATTTACAGAAGGTCCATGGTGCAAGGTCGGAGACTGGATAGTTTTCGCACGTTATGCCGGATCAAGAATAGAAATTGAGGGTGGGGAGGTTCGTCTTCTTAATGATGACGAAGTTTTAGCAACTGTGCAAGATCCAACGGATATATTGCACAAATTTTAACAACATAGGAAGGACACTATGCCAGAGGAAGAAAAAAAGAAACCGAGTGAAATATCGGTCGATATAGATACATCAGGCCCAGAGGTTGATGTAGCTGTAGAAGAAGAAAAAGATGAGGCGGTAGTAGATACTGCCCCAGAAAGCACGGAACAAGAAACAGTAAAAGAAGTAAAACAGGAAGAAACAGTAGAAGAAAAAAAGGACGACTCTAAATTAGAAGAATACAGTAAAGGTGTTCAATCACGTATTGCTAAACTTACTCGTAAGATGAGAGAAGCAGAACGTAGAGAAGCTGCAGCTGTAGAGTATGCTAATGCGTTAGAGAAAAAAAGAAGACTTGATAATGAGAGATTCCAAAAAATCGATTCTGATTATACGAAAAGATTTGAAGAAAACGTTAAGAGCGGAATGGAGTCAGCGCAAAAAGAATTATCGCTGGCGATAGAAGCTCAAGATGCTCAGGCTCAAGTTACAGCAAACAAAAGAATTGCTGCACTAGCTCTTGAAAACGCAAGACTAGAACAGCAAAAAACAACAACGCCGGATGAAGAACCGGTAAGAGCATCCCAAGGTGGAGATATAGATATAGATAGACCTATACCTCGAAGATCACAACCCGACCTTCCACCAGATCCTAAAGCTGAAACATGGGCTAGTAAAAACTCATGGTTTGGTAGTGATAAAGCAATGACTTATACTGCTTTTGAAATACATAAGGATTTGACTGAGAAAGAAGGTTTTGATCCTCACTCAGACGAATATTATGAGGAAGTTAATAAGAGAATGAGAGTTGACTTTCCCCATAAATTTGATACTAATGAAGATAAGCCTACGACCAAAACTGTTCAGTCAGTGGCTTCTGCGAAACGCACAACAAAAACTGGTCGCAAACAAGTGAGACTCACATCGTCTCAAGTAGCAATAGCTAAAAAATTAGGTGTGCCACTAGAAGAATATGCTAGACAATTAAAACTCACGGAAGGAGCATAATATGACAAAAGATACAAAGACTTCACGTGCGGCTGAGACTCGGACAAAAACTGAACGTCCAAAAGAGTACAAGCCCCCTTCATCTCTTGATGCACCGCCAGCGCCAGACGGCTTTAGGCATAGATGGATCAGAGCTGAATCATTAGGTTTCAATGACCAGAAAAATATTCATGGTAGATTGAGATCTGGATATGAGTTAGTGCGAGCTGACGAATATAAAGATTCAGACTTTCCAGTTATACTAGACGGTAAATACGCTGGAATCATAGGAGTAGGAGGCCTTCTCCTGGCAAGGATACCCGAAGAACTCGCGCAGCAAAGAATTGACTATCAGCGAAAACTTACTGAAGGTCAAGACGAGTCTGTAGAAACCGACTTACTTAGGGATCAGGATAAAAGGATGCCTATCAAAATTGATAGAAATTCTAAGCAAACCTTCGGTGGTACAAAGAAATAATTTTTCTTAAACTATCGGAATTTAAATCAACCGAACTGGAGGCCGTTTTCGGACGGCAGGTTCACAAGGAGTAAACTATGGCTAATAGAAACAGCACAGGGTTTGGTCTTATCGCGCAAGGATGTCTGGGTTCAACACCAGCTACTGGCGGTCAAGGTAAGTACTACATCGTGGCTAACTATGCTACGTCATTATATCAAGGCACGACTGTTAAACAGTCTGGCGGATATGTGATTACAGCACAGGCAGCTATCACCAATACAAGTATTGGTGTTTTAAATGGTGTGTTCTACAATGCGGCTACTACAAAGAAGCCAACTTGGTCGAACTACTATTCACAAGTTACTCCAGCCAACAGTGAAAACATCACGGCATTCGTAATCGATAATCCGTTACAACTTTATGTAACGTCTTTCGATACTGCTATACCTATAGCAAATATGGGTGCAACGTTTGGAATGGCGACTATTACGGGTTCAACCCAAAGTGGTCAGTCTACAAACTTGATGTTACTCGCTGGTGCAAGCGCCACAGCTAATACTTGGAGAACGGTAAGAATAGCCGAAGATCCTGAAAACTCCGACATCACAGCAACTAATTGCTCTGTAGTCGTTGTTCAGAATCTTAACCAGTATAATAATGGCGTAACCATGGCATAATAGGAGCATATAGAAATGGCAATATCACGAGCACAGCTAGTTAAAGAACTAGAACCAGGCCTAAATGCACTATTTGGGCTGGAATACAAAAGGTATGAAAATCAGCATGCTGAAATTTATACTACGGAATCATCTGACAGAGCTTTCGAAGAGGAAGTAATGTTATCTGGTTTCGCTAACGCAGACGTTAAAGCAGAAGGTCAAGGCATCTCATACGATGATGCACAAGAGACTTACACTGCACGTTACACAATGGAAACGATCGCGCTAGCTTTCGCTATCACAGAAGAAGCAATAGAGGATAACCTCTATGACAGGCTTTCATCTAGATACACAAAAGCACTAGCAAGATCTATGTCCAATGCTAAGGAAGTTAAAGGGGCATCACCTTTGAACACAGGACTACCGTCAATAGCGGCAGCATCTGCGTTCCAAACAGGTGATGGTTCAAACTTATTTGCAACTAGTCACGCGACTATAGCAGGTACAGTTTCTAACACACTTAGTACACAAGCAGACTTAAACGAAACTTCATTAGAACAAGCATTGATTGATATCGCTGCTATGTCTGATGAGAGAGGTTTAAGAATTGCAGCTAAAGGAGTGAAAATGATCGTTCCTTCTGCAAATCAGTTCAATGCTGAGAGATTGATGAAATCTCAAGGTAGAACTCAGACTGCTGATAATGATATCAATGCAATCAATTCTATGGGAATGATTCCTCAAGGTTACAGAGTGAATAATTTCTTAACTGATTCTGATTCATGGTACATTGTTACGGACGTTCCTAATGGTATGAAAATGTTCTCAAGAACTCCATTGACAACTTCAATGGAAGGGGACTTTGATACTGGCAACGTAAGATACAAAGCTAGAGAAAGATATGCCTTTGGCGCATCTGACTATAGAGGTATCTTCGGCGTTGAAGGTGCGTAAGCAATAATCATTTTTGTGGCGGAACTATGTTTCGCCACAATTAAAATATAAATAGTTGAGAATGAATGAAAGCAGATTGTATATATATAATTTAGAAAATGAAGTTAAAGATATTAGGGAAGATATTATTAACGATTGTTTAAAAACAAAAAATAGAAGAACTGATCATAATTTTGAGATTTTTACAAAACATCATAATAGATTGTATTTTTTATTTAAAGATAGATGTAGAAAAAGTTTTAAGAAATGTACTATAAAAAATCATCCTACTAAATTATATAGTTATTTTACAGATAAAGATTATGTTCATGGTGAGACATGGCATAATCATGAAAAGACATGCACTATATGTGGTGTCTTATATTTAAAAACAATTAAAGGATATGGAATAGAGTTAAACCATAATGATAAAAATATTTATGTTGAACCTAAAGATTTTGATCTTTTAATCTTTCCCGGCTTCTTATATCATAGGCCCCTTATACATAAAACTAAGACAAGAGTGAGTCTACAATTTGAAGTATTTTGTAATGAATCGAGTGAAGAAATATTTTTTTCAAAAAACACAATGCTGCCACAATTAACAAATACAGTGAAAATATGAGGAAATTCCTAGTAAAAATCGCTGCTTATCAATATGGTACAGAATTTGAAGTTCTGGCTAATGATAATGTTGAGTCTATTGAAAATTCAATAGTTGACAAACTAGGAGATAAGAGTATAAAGTGGGAGTATCTTGGAGAAATGAACGATCCCAAGGTAAAACGAATAACCTATGAGGAGGTTGTTGATGGTACAAGAAATGTACAAACAAAAACGGTCCTTGGAGTTGAAGTGGCAGTTGGAGTATGAGCAAAGTGGGAAATATACTCTGGATATGGTTGAAATTGATAACGCTATTAAAAATGTTATCACTGAGATCAAACTCGAAGAATCAAAAATTGCAGATAGAGAAAATGCAATTAATAATGCTGCCCCCGAAGTTTCTGTGGCTACTTAGATAAACGCCACATCGCTGAAATCGTACTTTTACCGTAGGATCCCTTGCACTCTACTAAAATCTAATATATAAATAAATCACTATACAAACTTTAATAAAACTTAAATGTAGACGCGTATAGTCGACATCCCTAGGGACTACATTTAAATATTCTAGGAGGAATATTATGGCAAATACAACTTTTTCGGGTCCAATATTAGCCGGAGGTATTAAAAATACTACTGGTACTACTGTTGGTTCGGATATGAAAAACACAGGATATGTGTTGATGTCACAAACTGAAGCTGTTGATCAAACAGCTGGTACTGACACAACAAATATAATTATCCCTGCAAACAGCCAATTGGTTTCTG
>Ga0208011_1001030_pt1 | contig 10212 bp, 7 predicted proteins | sample 7_EtaG_FD_184080 | JGI IMG/M metagenome (GOLD analysis project Ga0208011, IMG submission 184080) | Marine viral communities from the Subarctic Pacific Ocean - 7_ETSP_OMZ_AT15161 metaG (SPAdes) (version 2) | ecosystem: Environmental > Aquatic > Marine > Oceanic | place: Pacific Ocean | collected... | reverse complement strand
ATCATCATTTATTTCTGGGAATGTTCCACCATCTCCAATTCTATCTAAAAATGCTCCTGTAACAAATTTATATCCTGTATCTTCGCAGCTATCTATAATATCATCTAGTTCAAATGGGTATACATGAAATTCATCATCATCCGATACAATCCACCAATCATCTGGTTTTTTAGAAATGGTCTCATTATATAACGATGTAACCTTCTCCCAATTAAATGGTTCCAATACTATCTTACTATAAATATCTGAACCGATTCCAGAAACAATTTTTTTTATTTCTTCTAATACTCCATCATCCTTTTTATGAAGATATGCCACTACAAATATGTCATCCACTATATCTTTATAGTGATTTAACATATGTTTTAACATCGTGGTATTATGTCCACATACAGTAACTAAATTTTTTCTCACAATTTTTTACATCCATCTAAAAATTCTTTATATTCTGGAAAAACTTCTAAAAATTTCTTATCTCTACGTTTATCATATTCTTCTAACATAATTGATAAATCTTTACGCATTTTTATCAACCACCCAATATCCTTTATTGGACTTTCAATCCAATCTATCAATCTTCTAAGTTTTTCTATTTCAAAATCATAAAATCCTGTATGACCATGCCCTACTATATGAATATATTTTTCATCAGATAATTCACTCATTAACTGATAATCTTTTTTAATTTTATTTATCCACTTAGTAGATACTATACGAGCTTGTTGAAATTCAGGATATCTTAAATATGCTGTATCTAACAATATTGCTGAATCTCTATATCTTTTTCCATTATAATGTTTTTGCTTCAAATCAAATACTTTTTGTATAACTTCATGATAACTTGAAATTGATAAAATATTATAAGTTGCCATAATAGTAACGTTTGGTTTTTCACATTCAGTTAAAAACTTATCAATATGTTTCCAAAATATATCTATATTTAATCCATCTCTAATATATTCTGCTTGTTTACCATCTGCTTCAACACTAGTAAATAAACTAAAGTTCCAAAGCATATTATTATCAGTAATAATTTTTATTTTATTTATAAATCTATCAAATACTTCTTCTGGAACTGAACAATTAGAATTGATTGAAAGTTCTAATCGTGGATTTTCTTCATGATGCTCAATAATATAATCTAAAATTTGAAATGTTTCTTCATGTAACAGCGGTTCTCCACCTGTTATTCTAAAAGTATGTAAATCTGGATACAATTCAGGCCACCATTTCATAAATGATTCAATATATGGATTGTTATCTCCATAAGGTATTGGCATCATATTTTGATTTTTAAGCCAATCTACATTATTAAAATCGCCACTTGTTGGATATGCACCTTGTGATTTTATTTCACTCTGCCATCTTGAAGAACTCTTTACATCACAATACATACAATGCATATTACATTTATTAGAAAATGATACTTCCACATATGGGGGATTAACATCTTCCATCCAATTAGAATCTTTTATTTTATCAAACTCTGGAAATGCCCATGCTTCTCCACTTTTTAAATGTCTATCTGAAAACGAGTCTGGATTTGAATCTTCTACATTCCAGCAATACTCACACTCTTTCGGTCTTTCCCCTTCCAACATAGCCTTTCTTTGAAGTTTTTTAAATTCTGTATTATGTAAAGCAGTTGGATTTTTACGTAATTCTTTTAATGGAATTTTGTGTGGTATAGGATGGTGACAAGAATGGGTCATTCCATTTTGAAGTAAAATAGTAACCTGATTCCATTTTGCCAAACAAAATCCTCTACCTATTTCATTTAATTTTTTCTTTAACCAATTTATTTCTTTTAATCCATGTAAAGATTTCTGATCAAACATTTTTCCATCATCATAAATTGGTTCTTCTTGATTTTTAAGTTGTTCCTCATGTACCTCAAAATAAGTTCTCTGTTCTAATTCTTGACCTGGTGATGTTATTTTACCTTGATCTTTTAATTTATTAATCTCTCCATCAATAAATTCTGTAGAATGTTTTTCACATTCTTCTAATGTAATTCTATTTCTCAATTCCTCAAAATAAGTTGTAATTTTACCATCTTTTTTATATTTATCTATTTCTGAATCTATGTATTCTGATGAATGTTTTTCACATTCTTCTAATGCTATTCTAGCACGTAATTCTTCTGAATATGAAACAACCTTTCCTATTTTTTTATATTTCTTTATTTCTGAATCTATGTATTCTGATGAATGATATTTAAACTCTTTTTCTGCCATATCCTGGTCTTCATCTATTGAATATAACGTGCGCAGATACAGTCTATGTCGCATTTCTTCCGATGGTAATTTTAATTTTCCTACTTTCTTTAATTCTTTAATTTCACTTTCTATATCTGTAGAGGTAATTTTTTTAAATTCTAATTTTGCATACTCGGGGTCATTATCAATTTTATTGAACCACTCTTCTCTCCTAAGAAGTTCTTTTTGCTCTTCTTCCTCACTTTGTAAAAATATTCTTTTATCATATTCATTTTTAGGATCCATATAAGAATCCATTCCAAGTAAAGGTTCTATTTCTCTTTCTATAAACTCAGAAGTAATTTTTTCACATTCTAACAATTTCAATCTACAAGACAATTCATCTACTTCATCTTTTATTATTCTCAAATTAGGATGATAGACTTTATCTCTTTTTTTTATATCTCCAATTCTTTTCTCAATATACTTTGTTTTTAAATTTTTATAAGATTTTTTAATTATTTCATTATCTGAGCCTAATTTACTTAAATAATCATTATATATTCCCTCACCATCATTTTGTAAACTATCATATATTTGTTTTCTATAAATTGGTTCCATAGCTATAAACTCTATATCTTCACAAATATACATTATTGAAATAATAAAATCTATTTTTTCATCAACATATTCTTCACATTCTTCAAATATTAATCTATACTTTAACTCAGTAGCATTATCATATACTAATCCCTCATCTTTAGATCTTTTTATTCTTGAATTTATATATTCTGTATAATGGAATTCTAAATGTTTAGTAGCCTCAAATTGATCTTCATTTAATGACTGTAACCATTCACAATAAAACCTATATTTTAATTCTTTATATGGAGTTTTAAGTTTACCTATAACTTTTTGTTCATTAACTTCACCATCAATAAAATCATTAGAATGCTTAGCCAATTCTTTCTTTGCTAATTCTAAATCATCATTTAATCCCTGGTAGTATAACTCTCTATCTAAATCTTTTTTATTCATAATTTTCTTATTAGTGTCAATCCAGTAGAAGTTGGTTTATTTGTTTTTTCTTTATGATTAAAAAATGAAAAAATTTCATATTTTTCTTTATCTAATTCCTCAGTAAATCTTGAGGGACCATCACATACATCATGAGGTTCATCTTCAAATTCTATATAAGAATCCCAATAAGATTTATCTGTATCATGTATTGTAATCATACCATGTTCTTTTACTAAATTAGAATATAATTCAAAATCTTTTTTTACGCCTTCATATGAATGATCTGCATCTATATGTAAATAATCTATTTTAATATCTCGCTTGACAAAAAAATTATAATATGCATCTTCTGTAGTAGAATTTATAAAACTTGGTTGGTAATTTTCTCTAAAAAAACTATTCTCATTTGCCCAATCTACCTCACCATTTATATCGTTTACTGCATCTACAATATAAACTTCACCCCACTTGCTAACTTCATTAGTATTTTTCAATTCCCAAATAACTTCTTTCATTATTCTTGGAACAAAACCACCACCACTTCCAAGGCATACACATACATCTGCTCTCAAAAAATATGGAATAGCATAATAAAATATACCAAGACCTAAATGCTCATCAGTCGCTCCGTGTGTCCATCTATAGGAAACACTTCCTGACTCCGCATTATTAGTAATTTGATATTTTATATGATCTTTATTTAAAATCATAATATAACCTTATTTAATTTAAATTAATTTTTATGATTGTGTTAACTGTACTACTGCCGACCTATCAGAAATTTGAGTACCTCCAGAGTTTGTTGCAGTCATAGTGTACCAATAATCTCCTCCAGTAGATAATCCAGTAAAACTAACTGATGTTGCACTTGCACCAGTTCCAGAACCAGCATCTTGTCCAGCACTGGTAGATACAAGTGTAGATAAACTAAGATCACTATAAACTTTAAAGACACATGAAGTAGAAGTTCCTCTTGGATCACACGACCCTCTTGCAGTAAAACTAGTATTATCAATACTAGTTGCTCCATCAGTAACATTAACAAGGTTTGGAGGAGCAGTATTTGTTCCTTTATTATGTGCCAAAAACCCATTTACAAAATAAACATCAAATGGTTCTACATCTAAATGTATAACTTCATATTCACCTTTTTCTGATAGTTCGATAGTTTTTACTTCTGTTAATTCCCCACCTAACCCATAAAAAGAATCACCTACTTCCATTTGTGTTGGTTTTTTCCATTGATATAACTCGTCAGATTTAACAAACAAATCATGTTCTCCAGTAACCTTCAAATTATCATTTATTGTATAATAATAAGTTGTATAATCATACCAAATTTTTTCAATGTTTGTTTCAGTTTCTAATGATACAACTTTATCAGTTGTCCAAGAATTCCAAGCAACGTATCCCTCACCCTCATCTGGCATAGATTCAATATCAAGTGAAGTTAGCTTATCATCATAAGTTAAATCCTCTATATTTTTTGTACTACCATCAGCTAATGTAATTTTTGTTCCTGGTAAAAAGCAAACCACCGCAGCACCATATGTATCTACAACCTCGATAGTTTTTTCTATTTTAGTATTATAATTTGTAGCCGCAGAATTAAAACCAGCAGATTCACCATCTTCTGCAAAAGTTACAGCAACCTTAACAGTTAAACTATCAGTTCCTCCAGGAGTAGTAGTTGTTATTGCTGGAGCATCAAAAGTTGCCGTATAATCTTGAGAAGAATCTGGGGCTAATGGTGTTGAACCGCTCCATGCAAAATTACCAGATTGCCCAGTTATTCTACTAAATCTAGCTTTTTCTGTTGTAAAAGTTAATGTATAAGATTCGTTTGATGATCCTTCATCAACGTACGCATTTCCAGTAATACTTGATACAGCTCCAACTTCAAACATAGACATAGAAACATCTGAATTAGATGTTGTAGTATCAGCACAATCTGCACCCAACCTTGATAATGTAGTATAATCACTTACATTTCCAGGATCAGTTGCCCTTCTTAGTTTTGCTAAACTTAAATTAGAGGCCATATTTAATCCTTAATTAATTACCATTATATATAGATAAATATTCATTTACCCAGTTTTCCCTATTATCGTAGTGTTTTGTCAAATAATAACGCAATTCTTTCAAAATTTCATTCTTTAATGTATATAAAGTATCCTTTAAAGTCCCAACCATTATTTTAAAATCTTCAACACTTTCAGCGCGATATGGATAATCAAAGTCCTTGCACCAATCTGTATATAAAATTGGTATTTTACCATAATCTACTGATTGAAATATAGAATATCCAAATGGTTCCTTAACAAAACAACTATGTGAGATTCCCCAATCTTCTCTATTAAAAAAACTATGTATTCTATTAGGTCTAAATGTAACTAGCTTTGTCTTTTCAAATTTATGTGGAAAATTATTTTTCCACCAGGTAAAATCATATGGGTTTGTAAATGCTAAAGATTCTAATTCATCCATAAAATGAGGTGCTTTCCTAGTCTCTATCCTTGAAGCAAATCCGACTACATCTGAATCTACTAACTCTTTATTATATTTAAATTCATAAAAATTAGGAATATCTATCATATCAAATTTATCATGTAATGGTGTTTTATTTATACCAATCCAAATTTTATGCTTAGCCCAATTATTTACTTTCTGTTCCCAATCTTCGCTAGCCGCATAATGTTTCAATGGATCTAAATTTAACCTCATCCCAGCATATAAAGACTCCTGAGTAGAAACATGCACTACATTGGAATATATTTTATCTTTTACTTCTTCTAAAATTTTATGTGGTGTATAATATCCATGTAAAATATGAACTCTTCTAGCATTTTTAATAGTTTCATTAAATACATCTAAATTATCACCAGCCCACACTTCCTCACAATCAGTAGATATATCAGTAGTCTGTCTTTCTTCTATTCTATCAATTTGTGCACCTGGTCTGCGTCTATGTATGCATAATTTAGATGGATAATCTAATTTAGGATATATATATTTTACCCAATTGTTTACCCAAACATCCGCGCCTCCACCTACATATGATCCACCACCAGTTGCGTAATAAACATCATAACTCATTAATATTCTTCCCCACCTTCACCTACAAAATGAGAAGTACTAACTTCTTCTTCATACAATTTTTCATGAGTATATTCCATACTTGAATAAGTACTTTTATGTGGTGGATCATTTGGATCATATTCACTTGTACTAATATAATAAAAGAATCTTATCGCACATCTACCCTCTACCGTATCTGGACAATTAACTTTACTAACTGAATGCCAAGGCCCATGTTTTATATTTTGTGAAATAACAAATCTATTAAATCTCGGTGCTACTGACTCAACTAATTTAGCCTTTTTATCCACATCTACATTTCCTGTATATAATTGATGGTGGCCACCCCAATCATCTTCCCAATCTGGAGTTATGAATAATAAAGAAGTTAATTTCCTATGTATTCTCAACCTATCATTCCAATTAAAATCATAATGACAACCAAGATGACTTCCATTTCTGAAAATTGAAAATCCAGTACCAACTAAATGTGGGTCTGGTATTAATCCTGCTATTCCACTCATTTGTTCTAAATCATACAACATCTCACCCGAATGCATCAAATCATATGTAAGTTGGTGTGCTGTAGGACACGAAATTAAATCATTAAATTCTTCCATACGAGAACCTGCTCGTGTGAAAACTGTCCAACCACCTTTTGGTGCACTAATACATTCCTCATATAACTTTAAACAAGTTTCCTCATCAATAAAGTTATCTATTACGGCGTGTGGAAAGCCATGTTTTTTATTTTTATTCCACTCTCGTTTTTTACTAATCATTACTATTCTCCCTATACATATCCAAAGTTACACAATGAAATGACCCACCTAATGTTCTTGCATGTCTTAACTTCATTGGTATAACTTCAATATTATATTTATATAATTGTTCATGTAATGCCTTTTGATTCTCATCACAAATAACTAAATTTGAAGTTAAAGATAATAAATTTATTCCAATCCAAACTGATGTGTGATTATAATTACCATAATACCCAATATCTACCATATCTGGACACCAAATCTTATCCCAAGACTTCAATACCTCTGGCATATTATCTTCATTAACTCTATCGGGATTTAATAAACACAACCCCTCTCTTAACAATGCTATAGTAGAATCTAAATGAACATAACTATACAAATTTTCTAATATATGAACTCTATATTCACTTCCAAGAAAATTCTGTAGCCATTGAGCTCCTAATTTATTACCAGTATTACTACATAAATACAAAATATCATTATTACACCTTAAAATATTTGCTGCATCAAATATGGGTTCTATCTCTGTTAATGTTGATTCTTTTAAATTGTCTCTCTGATAACAATCGTTTGTTAATTTTGGTTTTGGGGCAGATACCCATCTTGCACCTTTCTTCATATAATCAATAAACTCATCTCTAAACGAAAATGTTTCAAAGTATCTTGACCTCAATGCCATAGGTGATTCTATTATTGTGTCTCCAATTACTGTAACACTATCTCGTGGACAATAATTATAATATCCATCTGACATCCACTCTCCGTTTGATAAAAATGGTTTAGAATTATCTTGTGTCATTGGTCTTTTTACTGTTACACCAAATGATTTAAGTGTAGAGACTAATTCTTCTAAATCTTCTTTAGTTTCTTCAATAACTTGTTCTGGATAATAACCTTCAGTAACATCATCAATGTTATCTCGGTCTGCATAATTAATGCAATGAAGGTCTTTACCTTTCATTGGATTATTTGCATTCTCTATATTACCTACGAATACTTCTTTCAAAGTATCCCATTCATTATTAACTCTAACCACTTGTGTTATCTCCAATATGAATCACCGTACAATTATCTATATTAGGAATATATCTCCAAGGATCAATTATAATAGAACCTTGATTATATTCATAAGAAGTAAAATCAGGATGTTTTGTTCCAATGAAATAAATAATTGGTTCTTCTCCAGTAAGTAATTTATTTGTATCTACATATGGATCCCACATTGAAACTTGTTTATGACCTCTTTCTTCTAAAATATTTTTTAATAAAATAGATGGACTCCCTACAGTAAGATTAGTTTCTGGTTTAAATGATTTACCTAGTATTAAAATTGGATAACCATCAGCACATCCCTTATATTTAAAAGATGTTTCTTCAATTAAATCACACAACCACTCTGTTTGTTTTTCTCGTTGTTTCATTATGTTATCAAACCAATTAAAACTCACACCTAACTCATCACTCAACCAACTTAGAGCAATATTATCTCGTGGATGACAACCACCACCATCTCCCATACCACCGCTCAAATATCTATCTGAAATAATTCTCTCATCACACATCTTTAAAGCATTCATCACATCATCAACATTTGTATTTGGTAAATTATGACACATTTCCATAATAGTATTAACAAATGCCAATTTAGTACCAATAAAAGTATTATACACAACTTTAATTAATTCTGCATTTTCTATTGTGGTATCATAAAATGGTGAGTGATGTAATGTTCTATAAAACTTTTTTGCCTTTTTAGCAGCCCAATTATCATCTACTCCAAATAAAACAATTTCTGGTTTTAAGAAATCTCTCATAGTAGTTCCCATAGCAATAAAAAATGGATTATAACATAATTTAAAATATGGATTATCTTCAATAATAGGTTTTATCTCTCTACGAATAGTCCCTGGTAAAACTGTAGAAATGATAATAACAACCTTCTTAGATTGTTGATAATAAATTTCTTCTGATAAATCTTTTATACCTTTTTTAAGAAAAGAATAATCAAAATCTTCTCTTTCATCTGGTATCCTTGTTATTCCCTCAAATTGTTCACCATGCGGAGTTTGTATCGGAACAAAAATAATTTCTGATTCACCTACAACATCTTCAAGTGATTTTATCTCTATTTTACTTTTATCTAAATGTTCTTGTGCCCATATTTCTTGATACTGTAATTTCTTTGTATCAATAATATCCTTAACTTGTTTTGAAGGATCATAACCAACTACTTTATGACCCCTTGATTCTACTGCTAATGCACAAGGTAAACCAAGTTTTCCTAATCCTATAAAACCTATATTCATAACCTATCTCCTTATTTATCCATTAAAAGAACTATACTCCATTGATTCTGGATTTAATTTATTTAACCAATGGTATAAATCTTCATATCTTCTTTCTAAATCTTTATGGGTTGCTAAAATCTCACCGTTACCTATCTTTTTAAGATTTACATGACATTTAGATGGGTAAGTCTGAATATATTCTCTAAACCTCTTATGTAAAATTTCTACCCCAAACATTTCAGGATTTCTATAAATAGGTGTACCAGGATACGGTGTGAATAATAAACAAATCCATTTGTCTGGTTTTACATCCTCTATAAACTTTTTAACTGCCTCTATAGATTCATCTGTTTCTCCTGGTAACCCCGTAATAATATAAACTTTTGCCTGTATCCCCCATTTCTGAATAAGTTTAACGGCGTTTCTATGCATATCAGTAGTGGCGTGTCCTGCTTTATTATTAAGCTCTAATATTTCATCGTCTGCAGATTCAAATCCAATTCCAACTTCTCTACAACCTGCATAATATAATAATTCCATATATTCATCACTCACCAATACTGAACTAATGGAACATCTAAACCTAATATCCAAATCGTGTAATTTGGGTGCTAACTTTTGGAATCTTTCTTTATCAATAATAACATTATCATCTAAAAATCTAAAATGTCTACAATTATACCTGTCTATCATTAACTCTATTTCTTCTATAACATTTTCCGCACTTCTAAATCTTGTTTTCTGTTGTAGATTTGCACAAAACGCACACGCGAATGGACAACCTCTACTTGTCATTAATGTTGCACCAATCACTTCACTATCATAATTGTATCCACCCCACAAATCTGTACTTGCTGCTCT
>Ga0208011_1001027_pt1 | contig 10235 bp, 9 predicted proteins | sample 7_EtaG_FD_184080 | JGI IMG/M metagenome (GOLD analysis project Ga0208011, IMG submission 184080) | Marine viral communities from the Subarctic Pacific Ocean - 7_ETSP_OMZ_AT15161 metaG (SPAdes) (version 2) | ecosystem: Environmental > Aquatic > Marine > Oceanic | place: Pacific Ocean | collected... | reverse complement strand
CATCTTGCTGCGCCGGGCGGAGCATAGTAGCCACCCACGGGACTTTTACGATGCCACAAGGTAACCTTGGCGAACATTTTTACAATCGACAGTGAGCACAATGTCCAAACGAACTCTTCGTGTCGCAACTCGTAGCAGCGCCTTGGCGTTATGGCAGGCGGAATTCATCAAGGCCGAACTGGAACGCCTCCACGACAACGTGGTTGTGGAGCTGGTCAAGATCAAAACCCAGGGCGATAAAATTCTTGATGTCCCCTTGGCCAAAATCGGCGGCAAAGGCTTGTTTGTAAAAGAGTTGGAAGAAGCCATGCTCGATGGTCGCGCGGATCTTGCCGTGCACTCCATGAAAGATGTCCCCATGGCCTTTCCCGAAGGCTTGGGGCTGGTTGCCATCTGCGAACGGGAAGACCCCACAGATGCGTTCGTCAGCAATCATTACGACAACGTTGACGCCCTCCCCCACGGTTCGGTGGTTGGTACGGCTAGCCTGCGCCGGGAATCCCAGCTGCGCGCCTACCGACCAGATCTGGAGATCCGCGTTTTGCGGGGCAACGTAAACACCCGGCTGGCAAAGCTGGACGCCGGTGATTACGACGCCTCAAACGTCTGGGCTTTCATGACCGGATTCGCTACTCCATGCCAGACACGGTGTCGCTGCCGGCGGTTGGTCAGGGAGCCCTCGGCATCGAATGCCGGCTCAATGATGACGAACTGCGCGCTATGCTGGAACCCCTAAACCACACCGACACGTCCGACAGGGTGAAAGCCGAGCGAGCTCTCAATCGCCGTCTCGAAGGCGGCTGCCAAGTGCCTATCGCAGCTTATGCCTTGCTGGAAGACGACAACACCCTATGGCTACGCGGCCTGGTTGGCGCGGTTGATGGCACGCTAATCCTGCGTGCCGAAGGCCGTGCACCCCGGGCGGAAGGAGAGCGCCTGGGCCGTGAACTGGCAGAAGAACTTTTGGCGCAGGGCGCAGACAAAGTGCTGGCTGAAGTCTATGGCCACACTCCGCACTGACCTACCCAGCCTGGCAGGCCGGCGCATTCTGATTTGCCGGCCAGAGCCAGAAGCGGCTCGGCTAGCCCGGCAGTTTCAGTCTGCCGGCGCCCAGACGCACGTGCTGCCTCTGGTGGAGCGGGAGCCGCTGCCGGAGACTCCGGAGCGGCGCACAACTATTCTGAGCCTTGACGAATTCTCCCACGTTATAGCCGTCAGCCCCTATGCTGCGCGCCTTTTGCTGGAAGAACTGGACACCTGGTGGCCCCAGCTTCCTGCAGGCCTGAACTGGTATGGCGTGGGAGCAGGCACCGCCAAAGCACTTGCCGAGCATGGCCTGAGCCCGCGTAAGCCCGATGAGGGCTGGACCAGTGAAGCACTGCTTAGGTTACCTTCTCTGGCGCAGCTCGACGGCGAGCGTGTGCTGGTTGCCCGCGGTGAAGAAGGGCGAGAGCTAACCCGAAAAACCTTGGAAGCCCGCGGCGCGCGAGTTACCGTAATGCCGCTTTATCGAAGATTCTGCCCAGACTACACGCCAGTACAGATTGATAGAGCCCTAAATCAGTTTGCACCGGAGGCCATTATTGCGCTCTCCGGAGAAACCCTGAACAATCTCATCGCACTATGTGCGAATTGCAGCCATAATCTATACGATAGGCCTGTCATTGTACCCGCCAGGCGCATAGCCGATCAGGCTCGCGTGGCGGGATTCAATGCTCCGTATATACCAGGAAGCCTTGCCGATAATGACATCGTGGCCGCCGTCGCAGAGCAGCTGGCAGGCCGGGACGGTGGCTCCGGAACAGCCAAGTAAGGACGCCCGTGACTGAGACAACAAAACAATTACCCGCCCCGATCGACAAAGACCAACCCGCTCGCCAGAGAATCTGGCCAGTATGGGTTATAGCCGTTATTGCCCTGATCTGTGTTGCCGCACTGGCTCTTTGGAACTGGCAGCAATGGACTGGCCAGCAAGCCAGCTTGCAGACGCTTAAAAGCCTCCAGCAGGATACCGCTCAGCTTGAGAAGCTTTACGGCGACCGAGGCAGCCAGCAAGGCCAACGCCTGCAATCTCTGGAAGAAAAGCTCACTTCCCAACGGGAGCTGATCGCCACTCAACAGCGGCAGATTGATCACAACGCCCGCGAACTGCTGGAAGCCGGAAACCGTACCCGCACAGACTGGCTCTTGGCAGAGGCAGAGTACCTGCTACGCATCGCCAATCAACGCCTGTTGATTGAAAAAGATATTCGCGGTGCCCTGTCTGCACTTCAAGCCACCGATGAAGTACTCACGGAATCTGATGACATAGGGGTATACCCGGTACGCCAGCAGCTGGCCCGGGAAATCCTGGCGCTTAAAGGCATAACCGGGGTCGACAGAACCGGCCTTTATCTCACCCTGGAAGCCGCCATCGATAGCGTTCACCAGCTCACCGACCAGGCGCTGATCAGCGAACAAGCGCCTGGTTTTGTGAACAACTCCCAATCAGACGGTGCCCCACCCGCCGGAGGTGAGCCAAGCATGCTGACACAAGCTTGGCAAAAATTTAAATCCACACTCATGCAGGTTGTTGTGGTGCGTCGCCTGGATGAGTCGGTAAAACCATTACTGTCGCCCGACCAAAGCGCCTACGCTCGGCTGAATTTACAGCTGATGTTGGAAGAGGCAGAAATGGCCGTACTCAGAGGGAACCAACCTCTGTATGAGCGCGCGCTGAGCAAGGCCCAAGCGGCTGTTGAAGATTGGTACGACGGAAGCAACCCACGGGTAAGCGCACTGTCGAACACCTTGACGGAACTGGCCACAAACAACGTTGCGCCAGACTTACCAGATATCAGCAAATCCCTGGATCTGCTCAAAGAGCGACTGGCAGGCAGACTCAACAATGGCAACGGAGGCGATGATTCATGATCGGCCTGCTTCTGATCGTTCTGTTTGCCCTGATAATTGGCACCGGGCTGTCTCTGGGGCTGCAATACGACCTGGGCTATATTCGTATCAGTCTGGGTAACTACCTGCTCGAGACCAATTTTTGGGTTGGCCTTGCCCTGCTCATCGTAGTGATCGCGTTGATCGTTTTAACGATCAACCTTTTCCGCCGTATGCGACACGGCAGCGGGATGATTGCCGGCTGGGTTTCCCGAGGCAAAGAGCGCCGGGCAAGGCGTCGCACCACCCGGGGCCTGCTGGCTCTGGCGGAAGGAAACTGGCCAAGGGCCCGCAAAATGCTCACCTCGGCCGCAAGCCACGCAGACACCCCGCTTATTAATTATCTGGCGGCCGCCCAGGCAGCCTTCGAGTGCGGTGACCACGAGGCTGAGGACGAACTGCTAAGAAAGGCATTTGAAAGTACTCCGGGGTCAGATATGGCCGTGGGCATTACACAGGCCCAGCTTCAACTTGCGGGCAATCGCCTGGAACTGGCCCTAGCCACTCTGGTGCGCTTGCGCAAACAGTCTCCACACCACCCCTTTGTACTAAAGCTGCTCACAAACACCTACCTTCGTCTTGAAGACTGGCGCGAGCTATCGAAGCTGCTACCGGAGCTGCGCAAGCGCAGCGTGCTGCCGGAATCAGAACTGGGAGAGATTGAGCGGCAGGTGTGGCATAACCTTTTAGAGCGAGCCGCTGAAGACTGTCGACGCCAGCAAAAGGACGATCCGCGCACATCACTGGAACCACTCACCCGGCTTTGGGATGAGCTGCCAGGTTTTCTGCGCAAAGACGAACAAACCATCGGTGACTATGCACGCCTGCTGGCAGATCTTGGTGATGAAGCTCAGACAGAAACCTTACTTCGCAAGGTGCTGCAAAACCATTGGAGCGATGACCTAGTCAACTTATATGGCCGCATAGAAGGTCGCAAACCAGGCGAACAACTGCTCACCGCCGAGCAGTGGCTAAAAGACCGACCTAACAATGCGGAGCTGCTGTTGGCACTGGGCCGATTGAGCCTTCGCAATGAATTGTGGGGCAAGGCCAGGGAATATTTCGAAACGAGCCTGAGGTTACGCCGCAGCAGGGAAGCGCTGGCAGAACTGAGCCGCCTAAGCGCCCACATGGGCGATGGTGAGTTGAGTATCAAACTTATGATGCAGGGGCTGGCAACAGATAATGGGCTTCCAAAGCTGCCCATGCCAAAAGCTTGAGAAAGAAACAAAGGTGTCAGAGCTTTCGCTCTGACACCTTTGTTGTTTTAGCTCCGGGGTGCATACTCCAAAACATCAGAAAAGAATGCCTCAGACGGTAACCCTGCTTCTACCAAGGCGTCCATCAGTGTGTAGACCATCGTCGGCGAGCCGCTGGCGTGTACTTCCACGTTATTCCAGTCCATGCCAGAAGCCAAGACAGCGCGCACGAGCTGATCGTGATGCCCACTCCAGTCGCTATCCTCGTCATCACCCACCACGGGATTAAACGTGAAGCCAGGCCAGTCCTGCTCCCATTGCCGGGCCATGGATCTGAGATACATGTCTTCATGACGGCGAACTCCCCAGAACAGCTTTACCGGCTGAGCACAGGATGTAGCGCGCAAATAATCCACCAGGCTTTTCACCTGAGCAAACCCGGTGCCAGCTGCAACCAGAAGCAACGGCTTTTCCGGCGCGCAGGCCAGGCAAGATTTACCATGGGGCAATTCCAGATTGACCGTTTCACCAGAGGTTAGCGCATCAATCACCTTTTGTGCTGACACCCAATCGGGGGAGGCCTGGATATGCAGCTCAATATTCTGATCCAGCGGGCTGCTGGCGATAGAGAAATAGCAGGGTTCAGCATCTGGCAGGTTCACTGACAGGTACTGGCCAGCATGAAAGGACAGCTCCCGCCGCCGTGGCAACTGAAGCTCAACCCGATACACATCATGATTGATAGAACTTACGTCCACGACATTTGCCTGAAACTTTCGGGGCTGGTTCTTTCCTGCAGCCATAACGGCGCTAATCTCCAGTTCAAGATGGTCCAACGCTGCGGTTCTGCACATCATCAGCCGCGCGCCGACCGGAATCGTCTGTTGGTTTCGGGTGTTCAATGCAGAGCCATTAAGCAGCTGGGCCTCGCAGAGCTCACATACGCCGTTTTTACAGGCGTGTGGAACGGCAATACCCGCACGGGCGGCAGCGCTCAGCAAGTCTTCGTCGGCGGCGGCCATGTAACGGATCGCGGATGGCTCAAGATTTACCCGCCACAGCCCACTGTTCATATTAATCGGGGCGAACAGGTGCGGTTTCAATCCCTAAGCTATCCCAGAGCTCGTCCACCCGCTGTTTTACGGCGTCGGTCATGGCAATAGGCTCGCCCCACTCACGAGTTGTCTCGCCCGGCCATTTATTGGTGGCGTCCATCCCCATTTTGGAGCCAAGGCCAGACACTGGTGAAGCAAAATCGAGATAATCAATGGGCGTATTTTCTACCAGCATGGTGTCACGCGCAGGATCCATCCGGGTAGTAATGGCCCAGATAACATCTTCCCAGTTACGGGCATCCACATCGTCGTCGGTCACGATCACGAACTTGGTATACATAAACTGCCGTAAAAACGACCATACACCCATCATCACGCGCTTGGCATGGCCTGGGTACTGCTTCTTCATGGTCACCACTGCAAGGCGATACGAGCAGCCTTCCGGCGGTAGATAGAAATCCACAATTTCAGGGAACTGTTTTTGCAGAATGGGAATAAAAACTTCGTTCAGCGCCACACCCAAAATGGCCGGTTCATCCGGTGGCCGGCCGGTGTAGGTGCTGTGATAAATCGGATTTTTGCGGTGAGTCATGCGCTCAACGGTGAACACAGGAAACTCGTCCACTTCGTTGTAGTAACCGGTGTGGTCCCCGAACGGGCCTTCCGGCGCATGGTCATCGGGATAAATAAAACCTTCCAACACAATCTCTGCGCTAGCTGGCACCTGCAGATCACTGAGACCACACTGCACCAACTCGGTACGACTACCCCGTAGCAAACCGGCAAACGCATACTCGGAAAGCGAATCGGGCACGGGCGTTACGGCACCCAAGATGGTAGCCGGGTCCGCACCAAGAGCCACTGCTACCGGATAGGGTTTCCCAGGGTTCTCTTTCTGAAACTCCTGAAAATCGAGTGCCCCGCCACGATGACTTAACCAACGCATGATCAACCGGTTACGACCAATCACCTGCTGCCGGTATATGCCAAGGTTCTGCCGTTCTTTGTGCGGCCCACGGGTAATCACCAACGGCCAGGTAACCAGCGGCCCTGCATCACCGGGCCAGCAGTGCTGTACCGGAATCTGGTACAGGTCGACCTTATCTTTGTCGATCACCACGTCCTGGCAGGGCGCAGACCTGAGCACTTTTGGACTCATGCGCATCACCTGCCGAAGCAGTGGCAGCTTCTCGATCGCGTCTTTGAAGCCCTTAGGGGGATCCGGTTCTTTGAGATAAGCCAACAGCTTGCCGATGTCACGGAGCGCTGTTACGTCGTCCTGCCCCATGCCCAGAGCGACTCTTCTGGTGGTGCCGAAGAGATTGGCAAGCACGGGCATGTCGTAGCCCTTAGGGTTTTCAAACAACAACGCAGGCCCACCTGCCCGCAATGTGCGGTCGCAGATTTCGGTCATTTCCAGATGGGGGTCTACTTCAACTGAGATACGCTTCAGTTCGCCCAGCTTCTCCAACTGGTCGATGAAGTCCCGCAAGTCGTTGTATTTCATCGTTGGCTCCGTTCCCGGTTAGCTTCTAATACGGAGTTCACCGCCTTCAAGACTTCTCGTCAGGTGCCAGAACGCAATGAGGGCCTGCTTTCCCAGACACGCCGTAAACCCATCCCTGGGGGCTTGATCTTGCCATCCATGGCAAGACACAGTCTGGGAAAGCAGGCCCTCACCGCGTTCACCTGATCGCCAGTTAGCTCAAAACTAGGACTCTAGATCTAGCGGCGCTTCATCGACTGGAAGAACTCGTCGTTGGTCTTGGTCTCTTTGAGCTTGTCCAGCAAGAACTCGATGGCCGCAGTGTCGTCGTCCATGGAGTGCAGCAGCTTACGCAGAATCCATACACGCTGGATATCCGCGTCGCTCATCAGCAGGTCCTCGCGGCGGGTGCCGGAACTGCGAATGTTGATAGCAGGATATACACGTTTCTCGGCAATCTTGCGATCCAGGTGAATTTCCATGTTACCTGTGCCCTTGAATTCCTCGTAGATCACTTCGTCCATTTTGGAACCGGTGTTCACCAGGGCCGTCGCAAGAATCGTCAGGCTTCCGCCTTCCTCTACATTACGGGCCGCACCGAAGAAACGCTTAGGCTTCTCTAGCGCATGGGCATCCACACCACCGGTCAATACTTTGCCCGAGGATGGAATCACCGTGTTGTAAGCACGAGCCAGACGAGTGATGGAATCCAACAGGATAACCACGTCCTTCTTGTGCTCAACCAGGCGTTTGGCCTTCTCGATCACCATTTCGGCAACCTGAACGTGACGCGCAGGTGGCTCATCGAAGGTGGAAGCAATTACTTCGCCGCGCACGGTGCGCTGCATTTCAGTCACTTCTTCCGGGCGCTCATCAATCAATAGCACAATGATGTGGCATTCTGGATGATTGCGGGCAATGGATTGGGCAATACTCTGCATCAGCAGGGTTTTACCGGCCTTGGGTGGCGATACAATCAAACCACGCTGGCCTTTGCCGATGGGCGCAACCAGATCCAACACGCGGGACGACAAATCCTCGGTGCTACCATTACCGGTTTCCAGTTGCATACGTTCATCAGGAAACAGCGGCGTCAGGTTTTCAAACAGGATTTTGTTACGGGCGTTGTCCGGCTTGTCGAAGTTAATCTCAGCGACCTTCAACAGGGCAAAGTAGCGCTCACCGTCTTTTGGCGGACGAATCTTGCCAGCAACGGTATCACCGGTGCGCAGGTTGAAGCGACGGATCTGGCTGGGGGACACGTAAATGTCGTCTGGCCCGGCAAGGTAGGAGGCGTCCGCAGAGCGGAGGAAGCCGAAACCGTCCTGCAAAATCTCCAGTACGCCATCGCCATAAATGTCTTCGCCGCCTTTTGCATGCTTCTTCAGAATGGTGAAGATCACATCCTGTTTGCGTGAGCGTGCTAGGTTATCGAGGCCCATCTCTTGCGCGATGTCGAGCAATTCGGGCATGGAGTTCTGCTTGAGTTCGGTAAGGTTCATAAGTTATTAGATTTTCAAGAATGGAAGTAAACGGATATTGGAATGACGGGGGTGCCCCTGAACATATTTTTTAAAATCGTTGTCAAAACAGATGCTGGCCGATGAAGCAACCGGTGCGGATAGAATCCGGAATAAATAACTGAAGCCAGTAGAGTGGGAACAACCGTTCGTAGGGCAAGAGCGATAATCTGCTACCTTGGTAACCATTGTCAAGTCCGCAGGCCAAATTAACGCCAAAATTCCATCAAGATCACCGGAAATTGATCCAGGAGACCTCCCTCTGAGGGGTTACTCCCTTCCATTCCCCGCCACTCAAAGGGATACTGGTAGCCAAAATTTTCCCTGTGATTTTCGGAGTAGATTCCCATGAGCAGTGAACTCGCCAGCAAACTCAAACCTCTCAATGTCGCGATTCTTACGGTCTCCGATACCCGCGGGTTTGATGAAGATTCCTCCGGTCAATTTCTTGAAGACAGTGTTGTTGAAGCCGGGCACAAACTGATTTCAAGGCGCATACTGCCAGATGACATTTATCTGGTGCGAGCGGCCATGTCATCCTGGATTGCAGAGCCGGATGTTCATGTGGTGATCATTACCGGTGGCACCGGTTTTTACGAGCGCGACAGTACCCCGGAAGCTGTTGCACCGCTGCTCGATAAATTCATTGAAGGGTTTGGCGAGGAATTCCGCCGCCAGTCCGCCTCGGAAATTGGCACCTCCACCATTCAATCCAGAGCTTTTGGCGGCCTTGCCAACCATACGGCTATTTTCTGCCTGCCGGGTTCCACCGGAGCTTGTCGCACGGGCTGGAACGGTATTCTCAGCACCCAACTCGACAGTCGCCACGGCCCCTGCAACTTTTCGGCGCTGGTCGGCAGCAAACCGGAGCGCGCTGTTGAACGCCTTCAACAAGTTATTGGCAAGCGCGCCGCACGCTAATTCTGAACACGGAGAGAAAACCATGGCAGCCAATCTGACGCCGGTTGATGAGGCTATCGCCCACCTCTTGAGCAAAGCGCCGGTGATTACGGCAACCGAGCTTTTGCCCCTCACAGAAAGCCTGGGCAGGATACTGGCTCACGATTATCATGTGCCGGCGGATGTGCCACCCGCGGATAACAGCGCGGTGGATGGCTACGCCCTGCGCGCTGAAGATTATGTTCACGGTCAGGCTCTGTCGGTGTCTGGCCGAATCCCCGCTGGCTCTGCGCCTGGCTTGTTGCAACCAGGCACGGCTGTCCGCATCTTCACCGGCTCCGAGATTCCAGCCGGTGCTGACACGGTCATCATGCAGGAGCGGGTCGAGGTTACAGACAACGGCATCCTCATCAACGGCGAAGTAAAAGCCGATCAGAACATGCGCAGGCGCGGCCATGATCTTGCTGAAGGCAGCCTGGGCCTGGCAAAAGGTATAAAAATCCGACCCCAGGAAATGGGCCTTCTGGCGTCCATGGGTGTAGCCGAAGTTGCTGTGGTGAAGAAACTGCGGGTGGCGATTCTGTCAACAGGTGATGAATTGGTAGAGCCAGGCGCTCCCTTGGGGCCCGGCCAGATTTACAACACCAACCGTTTCACCCTGCTTGGTCTTTTGGCAGAGGCAGGTTGTGAGGTCGTGCTGTGTGAAACCCTGCGGGATACACGTTCTGCTACCCGGGAAACCCTTGAACGCGCAGCTGCAGCAGCGGATCTCGTTATTACCAGCGGCGGTGTTTCTGTCGGTGAGGAAGACCACGTGCGAGCGGTGCTGGAAGAGTTCGGGCAACTGTTGCTGTGGCGTATGGCGATCAAACCCGGCAAGCCTCTGGCGTTTGGCTCGATCAAGGGCACACCGGTATTCGGCCTGCCAGGCAATCCGGCTTCGGTACTGGTAACCTTTCTGATGGTGGGGATGCCTTACATCCGCACTTGCCAGGGGCGCTTGCAGATTCACCCTGTAGGTCAGCAGGTGCCTGCAGCCCTTAATGTTACTTCGCCCTCGGCACGCAGAGAGTTCCTGCGTGCGCGCACGGAATCAGTTGACGGAAAAATTCAGGTCACCGCTTATACAAACCAAAGTTCTGGC
>Ga0208011_1001026_pt1 | contig 10244 bp, 12 predicted proteins | sample 7_EtaG_FD_184080 | JGI IMG/M metagenome (GOLD analysis project Ga0208011, IMG submission 184080) | Marine viral communities from the Subarctic Pacific Ocean - 7_ETSP_OMZ_AT15161 metaG (SPAdes) (version 2) | ecosystem: Environmental > Aquatic > Marine > Oceanic | place: Pacific Ocean | collected... | reverse complement strand
TTCAACATCATCTTCTATTAACCATTCGGATTCAAAGTCCTCAATAACCCTGTAATCAGCTAACTTTTTTAGGTATCTAAAGAAATCACGAATATAATATCCTATTAAAAACCCTATTAAATAATCCATAGATACGATTGTATCATAGGATCAAGGATTAACTAGGCTTTGGGTATTTGTCCTTAGTTGTTTTGATAGTAGCTTTCCAACCAGCAACTCCATTGTGATAGATGTCATCTAACTGATCTGGAATACTAGGGTATTCAGCTTGCCTATTTCTTTTATAATCATTATCTTGTGAATCTAATTTACTAGCAGCTGAGTCTTTAACAGCTTGGTCATACTCTGCATCTGTAAACTCACGCCTAACATTATTGACTTGAGCAAACATACCATCTCCACCATTGGCTGTTTTCTTTGCATCAATCTCTGTCTGAGCTTCTGCTGTAAATTGTTCTAATGTTTTTAATGCCATATCTCTCCTATCTTAACACACTTTTATTTCTTAAGTCCGTATAACTTAAATTCTCCACTATCTATATTGCCACTATCAGCAAAAAATTGTATTCCATTCGTGGCTTGAGCTACTGTCAAAACTGCACCACCCATAATCCCTGCTGTTTCAGGTGTATTTGTTGTATTTATTAATTCTCTTGTAATAAAAGAATATTCACTTGCATTTGGAAAATTAAAACAATAAATAGTTCCTAAATAACTTTCAGGATTTGTTGTACCTAATGCTAAAGAATCAATGTACGATTGGTTTGTTGAAGCACTATCATAAAATGCTTGGTTAGTGTACATTTGTAATGAAGCTCTATCATAATTGGAAGTACTATCAGCAGAGTTATCACTTGTTTTAGTAAATCTTATTCTTGCTTTTGAGCCATCAGTATCCATATAAACATCTTGAAACTGCAACATATACACATTATAAGTGCTATCCATTGAATAATTATATGTGCTACTTCCTGCACTTCCACCACCAATAATAAAACTACTAGCACCAGAACTTATAGAATATTCATCTACTAAAACTAAACTACCTGCCATTATTTAACTCCATATACTGATATTGTTCCACCTGTTACATCTTGCGATAATTCAGTAAACATTAAATGAATACCTGTGCAACTTGTTGTCTGTTTATAAACCCCAATTCCTTTATAAGCTCTATATAGCCCACCTTGTGCGTGAAATGTTTGGCGAAGATTAAAAGTATAAGCAGTATTAAATGGATTAAAAATATAATTAGCACCTGCACTACCCTCTGCACCACCATCAGCATCTCCAAAAAATTCCTGCCAATAAGTAATACCTACATTTCTTGATTCGCCATAAGTTGCATTTGTTTTTAAAGATAAATAAGCATCATCATAACTACCATCTGATAAAACACTTCCTGAACTATTTATAAGTTTTGCGGCACAATAAGTTGTGCTACCTGCTGTTGATAATCCATTTGCAGTAATTTGATAAACATCATAATTTGCTGAAAATACATCTGTTATATCTAGTGTTGATACTGGACTTGTTATAGTTTCTGATTTTATAAACTGTAAATTAGTAGCCATTATGAATACCTTATTCCGTAGAGTGATACTTCTGCGTGTTCCATATTACTGCCTTGGTCTGTTAGTATTCTTATTCCATCAACTGTGCTTGTTTGAGGTAAAACACCACCTGCAAACTCAAAATTTGCAGAACCACCTGCTTGTACTCCAGAACTATGAGATGTACTAAAACTATATTTTGAACTATCTCCTAAATTATAAAAATATATATAACAATTATTTGTTTCTTCATCATCTGTTCCTGTTGCGTGGCTTACTGTTACTTCATCAATACCTGTACTATTACTCTCGCCAAAAGTTCCAGATGCTATGCCATATTGTCTTGCTTGTTGATATACGGCTGCTGTTTCAAGTGTTCCACTTTCATATAATCTATAAGCTATGTAATGATTATCACTTGCAGGTTGAAAATTTGTAACTGTCATAAAATGAACATTATAAATATCTTCTTTTAGAATCAAAAAATCTAATGCTGCTGAATTACTTGCTGATTGTGTTTCAATCAACTCTAATGTACCTACACCAGACCATTGTTGATAGTCCATTAAATAACGGATATCGTTTACATCAAATATTCCTGAATTACTCATCTACTAAATCCCAACTGGTTGTTTCTTCATTCCAAGTATAGTCTTTACCATCAGATGGATAATCTACTGGTGCTTTCCAGATCCATTTAGTTTGATCTAATACCCAACTGTCATATGGTTTAGGTGCATAAAACACATCATTAGTTTCATCATAAGTATAACCTATACCAGCATAGTTACCTCTAAAAGGAGTTCCACTATCACTATGTGCATTACCACTTGTGTTATAAGAAGTTCTTTTACAAGTCTGACCTCTGAAGTTTCCATAATATACTTCCCAATCAGTACCATCACCTTCATCTTTACCTACTATTACTTCGGTTACTATATTGTTTTCATCTAAAAATGCGTAATGTGCCATTATACTGATACCGTTCCTGTTCCTGCTGTAAAAATTGTTTTTTTATAACCACTACTTTCTATTGTGGTAGAAGTTAAACCAGCACCAATACTTAAACTAAGAGAAAGTGGATATTTTAATATTACAATTCCAGAACCACCTGCACCACCTTGACCATTTACAACAGAACCAGGACCAGAACCACCACCACCTGTATTTGCAGTTCCAGGTAAACCAGAAGCTGTTCCAGCTTGACTATTAGCTCCACCTCCATCACCACCATCTTTAGCTACTTTTGAAGTTCCTCTAGGGTCGTGTCCACCAGCTCCTCCACCAGCAAAATATACATCTGAAGATATTACTTCTCCTACCGAAGCCGAACTAGCTTCAGTTGTTGTAATAATATTAACAGCAACACCATCACCACCTGTGCCACCTCCATTTGTTTGACCTGCTTGACCAGCTTCACCAGCACCACCACCACCTCCACCTGTTCCAGAAGCATAAACATTTTTTCCACCACCACCGTCATATCCTTGACAAGCAGTTCCACTTCCACCACTAGCAACACCGCCAGAGTCAGCACCACCACCACCTCCACCAGAACCTCCAGTTACACCGTTACCACCAAAAGTTTGTCCTTCTGCACCACCATCTGAAGTTATTGTAGAAAATACAGAGTCATTTCCTGAAGTGTTAGCTGAACCACCAGCACCAACAGTTACAGTAAAAGAATCGCCATAATTAAATATAATTGAACTTTCCAATGCACAACCACCACCTGTGTTAGTAACTGTAGAACGAAGTCCACCAGCACCACCTCCACCACAAGCCTGATCTGCAAGTTGTGAACCAAGACCACCACCTGCACCACCACCTGCAACTACTAAATAATCAATTATAATTGGAGGTCTAACAGGATTATATTTCCTAGGTGCATTACCATAAGCCTGGGTTGGTCCTGTGTCTGCTATATATCCGTATGTATTACTACTCATTTATATCACCTTGTACAATGTAAAAGTTCCACTTGAAATACTACAAGAATCTCCACTAATTGAAAATCCGTTATGTGCTTCTGCAACTGTATAAACAAATCCACCCATATCCCCCATTAAAGCAGTATTAGTAGAGTTTATAATCATTTCCTCACAAATAACAAAACTATACTCACTTGAGTTATTAAAGTTATAAAGATAAAAAATAAAGTTTTCATTTTCGCCTGTTGTATCATTACTAATTGGTTGGGCTGCTGTAACATATTTTCTTGTTTGGTTTGTATTATCGTAATCACCAAAAGATGTATTTGATTTTAATGTTTTGGCAGCATAATCATAGTTAGAAGTTGTTTGTGTTGTAGTAGTTCCACTTACATCTTTGGTAACTCTAAGTTGTAAGTAAGCAGTATTAACAGTTATTGTTACACCACTTGCAAAAACTACATAAACATCATCTGTATCAATTCCATCTAATTTCACATCAGCAGTATCAGAAGTTATTGTTGCTGTATTTACTTGAACTAAACTTCCTGCCATTAGCTATCAACTCTCAATCCATAATGTTTTGTTTTAATACTGCCCATAGTTCCTGTGGAATAAATATTAAAACCTGTGATACTTGCAGTTGTTTTTAATACAGCAATAGCTTTACTTCCTGCAATTCCACTTCCTACTAACCAATTAACATTTTGAAACATCATAAAAGTATAAGAACTAGAATTAGTTGGATTAAAAACCCATATACTTGCACCTGTTGAAGATAATGGGCTTGTAGTTGCTGAGCCGACTATATATTGAATATCTGTATCTGATGTATTTTTATCATCAATAAAACTGCCATAACTTCTTAAACTAAGTCTTGCCCACTCATAATCAGAGGAACTTATAACACTTCCACTTGAATTAATAAATCTCATACCACCTGAAAAAGTTGCAGTTTGTTGAAACTCTGTTATTTCTATTTGGTAAATATCAAAATCACTTGTAAATACATCTTGTACTGAATAACTTGATAAAGAACTACCACTACTTTCATTAATTAATCTTAGGTTACTCATATCTGTTTTACTCCATAGAGTTTCGCAGTTCCTGTGATATTATGAGTAGTTGTTGCTTCAAAAATTCTTATAGCATTTATTGTTTCAGCAACTTTATAAGCACCACCACCAAAAGTAGTTGTAAAATAAGTACCTGCACTACTCATACCACTAGATTGATAAGTACAAAAACTATATTTACTGCTATCCCCCAAGTTATACAAATATGTGTAAGAGTTTCCTACCTCTGTTGCTTCATCTCCTACATTGTTCATTAAATTAAAATAACCTTGACCTGTACTTACTTTTTCATCAAATGTTGAACCAACCATTGATTGATAAGCTTCTACATAATCAGTACCAGCTTCAAAAGAAGAGCCACCATCATTACTTAATCTCATTCTTGGAAGCTTGTTTGTTCCTGCAAAAAATATTCCTTGTAGTTGTAACAAATGTACATCATATTTATTTTCTTTTATTGAAGTAAAATCTATATTTAAAGAACTACCATCAGCAGTTTGTGTTTGTATATGTTCTAAGCTACCACCAAGCTCACCTACATTCTTTAATGCTAAGGCTTCTTCTACAGAGAATACACCACTGTTGTTGAGTTGTTGATTCGGTGTCGTTCCAAGATACCCATAAGGCATAAAATACCTCCTAGGTTATTTCAAGTACCGATATAAATGCTTCCAAGTCAGAAGCTGCACTACCTTTAAGTTGTATCTTATCTGATTGTTCTAATACCACTTTAGATGTACCAGCTAACTCTATTGATGAATCAGCAGGAACTGTCATAGTGTATGCTAAGTAAGCATCTCCTGAAGAAGCATCAACTACTCTAGCATCTACTGTTGCATCGTTTGCACCATCAACATTAGTAATTCTAATTGTTAGTACAATCGCTACATTACCTGCACTGCTAGGTGCTGTGTAAGCATCTGCTAAAGATGTTGTTACATCGTGGTATGCGTTCTTAAATGTATTTGCCATATCTCTATCTTACCTTATCCCAACGCAATTATAAGTCCAATATCAGCAAAACCTTGACCATCTACATAAGACTTCACAGCCTTAGATGTTGGTATTGTTGTATCAGTATTATTACTTGCTATTGTATCACTTGAATCTACTAATGTACCAGAAGCTATTTCAGAAGTTGTTATTCCTGAAACATTTAGAACTCCAGATGATGCAGACAAAGCTGTACCATCTATAGCATCTACTAAATCTGCTATACTTTCTTTTCTTGTTCCGTTACTAGCATCTGCATCAACGATAGCAATACTATCTGCTGCCACATCTACAGTTGCTGCTGTGAGGTTATTTAAATCTGTTGTTAGTGTTGCAGAAAAAGCTCCTGATGATGCAGTATCTCCACCATCTAAACCACTATTAGAAGCAGTTGTTATTGTTACACCTGTTATATCACCTGCTGATGAAGCTGCCCATTCTACGATACCACCAGAAGATACAGACAATACTTCGCCAGATGATCCTATGCCTAATTTAGCAAGAGTGTTACTACCAGAAGCATATACAACATCTCCAGTTGTAAAACTTGTAAGTCCAGTACCACCTTTAGTTTCATCTAAGGTTGCAGATAAGTCTGCTGCTGTACCTGATGTATTTTGATTACCTGCTGAATTAACACCAGGCAGATCAATGTTACCTGTTCCATCAAAAGATACTCCACCAATGTTTCTTGCAGTTGCTAAAGCTGTTGCTGTTGCTGCATTACCAGTTGTAGAACCAGATGTTCCAGATACATTACCTGTTACATTAGCTGTAATTGTTGCAGGTAATCCAATAGTTAATGTTCCACTACTTTCAGCAATTTCTACTTCATTAGAAGTTCCTGAAAATGTGATTGTTCCACCTAAAGAAATAGCTGTTGAACTAGAACCATCTGAAACTGTTATAGATGAATTTGATAATTTTGCATTTGCAATAGAACCTGCGAGTTGAGCATTAGTTATTGTTCCACTTAAAGATGATGTTGGATAGTTAGTCGCATCTGTTAAATCAAATGCTGGTGTTGCATCAGAAGCACCTAATGCTAGTGATACTCCACCATAAGATACAGTGCTATTAGATAATTTAGCATTAGTTATTGAACCTGCTAGTTCATCATTATCAACACCACCAGTTTTTATTGTTACTGCACCAGAAGAAACAGCAAAGTTATCTGAAGAAAAACTTGCTACACCTTTATTAGAAGTTGTTGCTTCTTCTCCTGCAATAGTAACTGTTGTTCCTGTAGCAGATGTATCAATACCTTCACCACCAGCTATAGTTAATGCTTCAGAATCTAAATCTATATCTATGTTTCCACTATCAGTTTCAACATCTAAATCTTCAGCAGTAACTTTATCATCAACATACTTCTTAATAGATTGCTGTGTTGCTAAGTGTGTTGCAGAGTCAGATGACATATCATCTTGGTCTTTAACTAATCCTGATGTATTGACAGCAGTACCAGCAGAGTTCATTATGGTATCTACTCTGTCATTAATATCTTCAAAATGTTGTGCCATAGGTACATAACGAATTGTTGCACCTGATGCGTGTGATAAACCTGAACTAGCTGATGAACCAGTTAAATATCTATAGCTTGAACCACCATCACCAAGAGTTATTGTCTTTGTTCCTATATTGATAGCTGATACTAAAACATATTCTCTGTTTGTTGCTGAATCTGGCTCTATAACTAAATAACAAGGAGCAGTAATATTATTACTCGCTGAATCTGTTACTGCTGTTAATGTAACAGTTGTTCCTGATGCACCTAGTGTGGTTGATAATGTAGTTTCAAACGCATTTAATAAGCTAGTTTCTTGGGCTACCATTCTATCCTAATCTTTCAACTCCTAATAATCCTGTACCTAGCGTTGTACTTGAAGAAGATACAGTAAATATCTTGCTTCCTCTAAATCTTACCAAACAATATACTGTAACACTACCTCTTACAGACACTTCTTCTACAGGTGCTGATACATTTTCTATGATACCACGCAAAAATGTTTGTGGTCTATAAAGCTCTAATTGGACATTCTTTCCTTCTTTGTTTCTAAGTGCCTGGTATATTAAATCTCCTTGACCATTAACTCTAAGTCTTTTTCTATTTGGTCTTTCTATCTGGTCTGATATATTAATTGGTATATCTACAATTAAATCTTCTACTAATTGGAAACCTCTAACAGCAAATGCTAATGCTTCTGGTGATTGTGTTGTATCATCTGTGCTTAGTTCTATCTTAGCACTAAGCCATCTACCAGTTACATTCTCCATAATCTGTTCATCTCCTCCAGTACCACCACCAATGTTTACTTGTTCAATCCAAGTAGTAGCAGTTGAATCATTTATATCTGAAGGAACTATTGATGTATAAAGTTTTATTGCACCTGCTGTAACACTATTTGTTGTTACCTTTGCACCTACCCACTGTTTCTTTTCAGATGTAAAGAAATCAGCTAGTGCTGATATAACATAACCAGTTGTTACATAACTTGTAGTTTCCCTATATATTCCACCACCACTTACAGTTGCAAATAAAGTATCTGAAAAAACTGAAATACCCTTTACTATTCCACTTTCTCCAAATTCCAGATCTCTTGCTATTCCACCAGTAGGTAAATAATGTCGCCAAAAGTTAGTCTTAGAACCAGAATCAATTATGCCTGTATAAATACTATCTCTTGTTGAAACAATCTTATAAGGTGCTTGATCCAAAGTAGTTGTACCATCACCCCATTGTTTTAATAACTGTGCATTAACCAACACATACAAACTATTAGCATTAGTAATCTCTGCTCTATATAATCTTCCAATCTTTCCACTAACAGTGTTCTCATAAGTACCATAAAATATTAAACCCTGTGCTGCATCTATTGCATTAGGTATTTCACCCTCAACAAATGTTTGACCTTTAAGAGTTAAGTTAGAACTTTCATCAGCTAAAGAATATATATATCCATCATCTGCTGTTGCTAGTACAACTGCACCTGCATCACAGACATCTGTCCAGTTTCTACCAGTTCTAAGTGAGTGAATAGTATTATCAGCTCCTGCTGATGCAGAAGATGGTTCTATTTCATAAAGAACTCCAGATGTATCTGATGCAATTAACCTTCCTTTAGCAGCCCATAGTCTGCTGTAAGTATTATCAGAGTTATAACTTCCATAAGTACCTGCACCTGTTCTCTGATAAACAACACCATTAGCTACAATAAATAACTGATTACCCATAATAGCCATACCAGTAATATCATTACCTGCACTCGGTGTACCATCTGTAGTTGTACTACCTGTTAATGGAGTAGTTATCTTTTTAAGAACAGCACCATCAGAAAAGAATATTGTTCCATCTAATTCTTCCATATAAAGATTTGTTTCAGTTGATGAAGTAACTTCCTCTGTTGAGTTAAGTAAAGTTAGTTTATATTCTTTCCCTGGTTCTTTATTACTAAAGACATCTACACCACTACTATCCCAAAATCTACTGTAAGCTGTTTCACCTGCTTGTCTTTGATGAGCTTTATCTAATCCAGATCCACCAGAGAAATCATTTCTTGAATAAGTTTGACCAAACTCTTGTTGGAAATCTTCTGGAGTTTCTGATGTAGCTATAGCTTGTGCCTGTAATGGAGCAGTATTAATATTCATTTGTCTGCCAGGACCAACAGCAAATCTTAAATATAAATCATCTATATTAGCTTCATATCCTAGAGCTTTAGGGTTAGATGTGTTGGCTGATGAAGGTAATACAGCCATTATGCACTGTAGTTTATGTTACCTATTGCAACTGCTTGTGGATATAAAGACCTTAAATCACCTCTTGCTTCATCAATTAACAAAGACCTTAGTCTAAGTAAAGCATTTCTTAATCTCTCTCCAGAACCAATAGGATAGTTCTCTGCTGATAGTTTCTCTGTAATAAATTCCTGTGTTGAAGCATCTACATCTGTTGCACCCATAATGTCAGCTACTGCACCAATCATAATTATCTGATGGTACGAATCTTCTAAGAAACAAGCAGTAGATAAATCATCTGTTTCAGCAGTAGGTCTGCCAAACTTTCTTTTAACAACTAAATAAACTGTCTTACCACTTGCAGTATTTGAAAACTGAACAGCAGTGTCAGTACTTGAAGGTGGGAAGTTAGTAAGTAACTCTATTCCTGCACTTGTGTATTGATCCCCTGAAGCATTCTGTACCCAAGAATTAACTATAGATACTGTAGTTGCTGGAACTTCTGCGTAAGTTGAATTAGAAGTTACATTAGTTGTAGTTATATTATATAAACTTGGATAGAGTCTTGATATATTATCTGCTACTGCATCAAATACAGACTTCCTTGGGAATGTTGGATTGATAAACATATTTGTTTTATCTCCGTGTGAATCTTTATCCGTTCCTGCATATCCTCTTGATACAGTTAATGTTCTAGTTGATGAAACAATATTTGTAACTAACATTAACTCTTGATTTACTTCTATTAAAGCTCCACCAGCTAAAAGGTTTTCTTCTTCAGAACTTAATAAACCATCTTCGTAAATTACTGTGGTTGTTGTGTTATCTATAGCACCATCTAACCTAGAAAACGCAGACAGATCATCTGGTTTATTTAAAAAATCTCTATATATTCTATCTACAAGTGTGCTTACTGCTGCCATATAACTCCATAATACTAGAGGGAGATGTAT
>Ga0208011_1001025_pt1 | contig 10254 bp, 10 predicted proteins | sample 7_EtaG_FD_184080 | JGI IMG/M metagenome (GOLD analysis project Ga0208011, IMG submission 184080) | Marine viral communities from the Subarctic Pacific Ocean - 7_ETSP_OMZ_AT15161 metaG (SPAdes) (version 2) | ecosystem: Environmental > Aquatic > Marine > Oceanic | place: Pacific Ocean | collected... | reverse complement strand
CGATACAGGTACATGGCGTGGACGTAAAACTAAAGAAGCACCTCCTGGAACAGGATGGGATAAAGGTTTTTATGATAATCCTGAGTTGGCCGCACAGGTTGCCTATTATGCTGCGCCTACTACAGCTGTCATGGGCACCGCTGGTGCTGCTTTAGGCGCTGGGTGGTTGTTATCAGATGGGAAGCCGAAGTCTTCTTATTCAGTACCAGTACAGCCTAGTGGTGGGACAAATACAAACCCATACTATAACCAGAGTGTTGAATCAGCTATGGCATCTGCAAGTGCTAAATATGAGTTAGAAGAGCAAAAGCATGCACATAACATAGAACTTCAAATGATGAGAGATCAGAATAGAACTCCTGGTAAACAGCAGCAATATGATCCTTCTATGCCAAATGTTTCTTCTGGTGGAGACCCATTAGGTAATCCCTTTGGAAATACACGTACTTACTTCAGCTAATGAAGATTATAATTAATAAAAAGGATATTTAAGATGGCAAATCCATGGATAAAACCGAGTGATTATGAACCAACGTTTGGATTTAACTCGATGTCAAGTGGTACTGTTGAGGGAAGTCCAAGCTCTTTTAATTTTGGATGGAACCATGATAATCCACTAAATATTGGAGAACAGCCAACCAGCGGGGGCTCTCAGTGGGGAAATATATTCAGTGCACTTGAGAAAGCAAATTCTTGGAAGAATAAAGAAGAACAGAGTGGCTATGGTGGTGGTTTTGGACAAGGTTTTAAAGGAGGCCCAATTTCTGGTGGTTCATATCAAGACTTAGGTAAAGGAAAAGGTATCTTCCAGTATCACCATGCTCCGATCGCTGGGATAATAAATCACCCACAAAAGCAGAAGAGTAGAGGGCTTTTAGGGACATTAGGAGGTATAGCAACTGGATTAGCTGGTGTAGGAGTTTTAGGACCTTGGGGAATGGCTGCTGGTATGGGTGCTCAAATGTTGGACAGTTAGTTTATATTTAAAGCCAAAGAAGTAGAGCGCTTAAAATAATTAGATATAAATATTATGTAGAAGCAAATGGGTGGTATTGGAAATCTTCTTGGAAGGCTTGCGGGGAATCCTAAAGTACTTGCCTTGTTAGCTAATGCAAAGTCAGCAGGTACTGCAGCTACTCCTTTTTTAGGAAAAGCATCTCAAGCTTTACAAAACCCTTGGACTAGATCAGCTATAGGTGGAACTCTAGGTGCTGCAACTAATAATGAAGGGACGATAGGTGGAAGAATAAGAGGAGGCTTAGTGGGTGGAACTTTAGGTGCTGCAGCGGGTCCTGCTGGACAAAGCTGGGCAACAGGTGGATTAACTCGACTGGGAGTACCTTTAGCAACAGCTGGTCCTATTGCTAATGTTGCAGTTCCAGCCGCAGGTATTCTTATGGCGGGAAATCAGGCCCAAGGTACTGTTGGTAATCAAGTAGCTAATACAGTTCAAGGTGGAGCTGGTAATGTAGCTAATACCGGTGTAATAATGCAGCAGCATCAGCCAAACGTTTCAGGTGGATATATTGGCGGACCTGGTAGTGGATCTGGTGGTGGCTACGGTGGCGGCGGTAATGGTCCAGTACCTAACCTCGGCGGCACGCATGGTCGAATGGTTCAAGGACCAGATGGTTCCATTTGGCAGGAAATTGATCCTAAGGGATGGAAACAAGGTATGAGAGTAGGTAGTGGATTAGATACTCAACAGAACATTTCTAATGCTAACCGTTGGTTTGAATCTAGATTCCCACAATCAGAAATGGTTAAGAAAGCTGACTTCGAACGTGAACTAGCTGCTTTACAGTTAGGCGAAAACATCAAGATGGCTAGAACAATGATGGAAGGTACTCACGCTGGTAATGTAAATATTGCAGAACAAGCTGGTGCTGATATGGGACAGTTACTGAACAGTCGTTATCAGTACTTCTAAATAGGAGTTAATTATGGGTCAATATTTTAACCAACAGCCAGTAATCAACCTAGGTTCAGGGACTACTTTTGGTAATGGTTATACCGATCGTAATGTCAACTTAGGAACATTTCCTATGTATGCCCAACCGCCACGGATGGTGCCTAATCCTGAATATAAAACTAATCCTTATGGGCTAGAAGATGATCAGGCTCTAGAGAAGTGGGGTAAAAGCAAGAAGATTGTTGGTAAAGATGCTCCAGAAGGACTAATGCGTAATCTTGCTGGAATTGCAGACTTTTTAACTTTTGGAGTAGGGGATATAGATAGAAGAGGTAATTTATTTGGTGGAGAACATTTACCAGGACTAAGAGGAGGATCAGGATATGGAGGACAGGGCGAATTAGGAAATGTTCCACAGACAATGCCTGCTCCACAGATGCCTGCTCCACAGATGACTCAGGAGCCAAATGTTATGACGACAGGAGGGCCAGTACCTACTAATCAGGGTATGTATGGTCACCTAGCCCAAGCAGGTGGAATAGGAGCATTAAATCATTTTGCAGGTAGGTTTATGAATAATCAATACCTAAATGATGCATATAATATGGCTCTAAAATCTCGTCAAGCATCTGATGCTCAGAGTGTTTTAACTAGTCAAGCAATGCAAAGAACAGATAAAGGTGTGTCTGAAAGGATGGAGGAAGAGCAAAAGAGGAGGAATCTTGCCCTGCAGGGTAAATATCTAACTCGTTTAGGTTTGGAATCTATGAAGAAAGGAACGGCACTGACAAACGTAGCATATGAGCCTAGAGCAAATGCGTCTCACTCTTCCGGTCATGTTGGCAACTGGGGTGTACAAAGAATGGGTTAATATCACATTAAGTTTATAACTTAACCGTTGGTAGAATCTAAGTACTGTTAATTAATAAAATTAGAAATGGCTGACGATCCAGGTGGCGTTAAAGCTCAAGAAGCCGCTAATAAAAAAGCGGATAAAAACTATACGATTGGCGGTGTTTCCTATACCGTTGATCAAGAAACGACTAACCAGTTAGTACTGGACGAAGCCGCTGCATCTCAAACCAGGATCAACATGAAGTTGGCCGCTGATGAAGACAAGAAGTTAAAGACATATTTCACGACTGAAGAAAAAGGCATGGCGCAAACGCAGTCTGATCTTAGACGTGCAGAATATGGAACAATCGGTCAACAGGATCGACTAAAAGAAGGAGTCATTGGTTTAGAACGGCGAAAGGCGTTAGAAACTGAAGGAGCTGAAACACGAGAAACTGCTCAGACTGTTGGTGCACAGACTCGTTTAACTGAAACAACAAAAGGTCAACAGGAACGACTTACTCAAGCGGAAGGTCTTCAAGAAAGTGGAAGACAACAGCGAGAAACTCAAGCAGAACGTTATGTTGGAGAAAGAGGGTTAGAAGCAACTAGAGGTGCTGAAGCACGTAAGTTAACTGCAGCAACTGGCGAACAAGCAAGGGAGACACAGGCTGAGAGATACTCCGGAGAAAGGGGTCTTGTGGAAACAGGAGGAGCACAGCAAAGGCAAACTCAAGCTGAAAGATATGTAGGAGAAAGAGGATTAGCAAGTACTGTTGCTGCTGAAGGAAGACAGACTCAAGCTGAAAAATATGCAGGGGAGAGAGGTCTTGTTGGAGCAACTGGCGAACAAGCAAGGGAGACTCAGGCTGAGAGATATGCAGGGGAGAGAGGTCTTCAGAAGGAAGGTGGTGCTCAGGCTCGACAGACACAGGCTGAAAGATATGCCGGAGAAAGGGGTCTTGTAGGGGAAGGAGGTAAGCAACAGCGTCAAACTCAAGCAGAGAAGTATGTTGGAGAAAGATCTCTTGTTGGAGCTGGTGGTAGAGAAACTAGACAGACTCAAGCTGAGCGTTATGCGGGTGAGAGAGGTTTACTTAGAACTGGTGGATCCGAGACACGAGCAACTAGACGAACTGAAGGACAGGAAACACGAGCTACTCAAGCCCAAGGTTTAAGGATTGGTGGATCAGAGACAAGGAAAACTAGACGAACTGAAGGAGGTCAAGCCAGAGCATTAGAAAGAACCCGTGGAGGTGAGACTCGTCGTACAGACTTGCAAAGAGAATCATTCCGTAGATATAAAGAGGATAGGGATTATAGTCAAGCACGTTCTGCAACTAGAGTATGATCGAATGGCTTAAGGGCCTTACCTCGAAAGATCGGGAAGCCTTTTTAGCCTTTTGTAAAAGAACTCGAAGCCCAATTCAAATGTATCTGTATGCCCGATTTTTAGGGTTTACAGGAAGCATTGTGAGTTGCGATAAATGGGCTCAGAGAAAATTCAAAAGGCGTAACTTCAATGCAGTATTAGAAGTTGAGATTGACTCAATGCAGCAAGATATTGCTAATTTGAGAGATGGAATTCAGATGGGTATGGTTAAACAAGATATGGGTACCGCCAGGATTGCCATGCTTCAAAAAGAATTGAGAGGTACAATTAAACAGTTAAGTGATGAGAAGGTATTACTTGACAAACAAGGTTTAATTCTTGCTGGTGCGGATAGAGCATTACGTGAAATGTTATCTATTTTTAGAGACGATCCTGTTGAAGGACCTTTATCAGAAGCCTCAATGGGTGTTTGGACAAAGATCTTACAAGAAGAATCTTAAAACTTATTACGCTATGCTACGCCAATGGCAGGTACAAGCATCTATAGCGTCTACAGACGTACTGCAAGAGCAGCTGCTAAACAGCAGATAGTTAAGAAAACTTCATCTGTTGATGTTGATCGTGCTCGTGAAGACTTCGCATATTTTTGTGATGTAGTTGGTAATAAACCACCAGCTGAGCATCATAAACAGTGGCATGAATATCTATGCACAGGGGAAAGTAGTGGTTGCTTAATTAATATTGCCGGACCAAACATAGATATTCTTGCTCCAAGGGGATCAGCTAAATCTACTGTTCTTGGTTTATTCACGGCATGGTCTATTGGTGTACATGCTTTAAGGAGAATGCCACTAAAGATTCTCTATATTTCATACACCGTAGATGTGGCGAGACCGAAGAGTGCTGCAATTAAAAGAATTATTGAAGAGAATAAGATATACAAAGAGATTTTCCCCACAGTAAAGATTGCTAAAGGGATTAACTCAAATGAGTATTGGAGTATTGATTGGAAATTTGCAGGTATTCGATCAACTGGTGAGGAAGAATTTAGTGTTTGTTGTGCAGGTTTGAAAGGTGCAGTTACTTCGAAACGTTCACATCTATGTATTATTGATGACGCGATTAAAAGTGCAGATGATATAAAGAATAGGGACATTCGTCAGGCTATGGAGGATAACTGGAATGCTGTCATTGTTCCAACGATGTTTGAAGGCGGTAGAGCGGTTTGTCTCGGAACTCGTTTCCGCCACGACGATATTCATAACAGCACTTTCACTCCTGCGAATGATTGGGTGCAGATTATTCAGTCTGCTATTACAGTGGATTCGAACGGAGACGAGATCTCTTATTGGCCGGATATGTGGTCCTTGGATTACCTTCGTGACCGCAGGAGACAAGCGCCGGTTGCTTTTAGTTTTCAGTATCAGAATCAGATTGTTCAAACTAGTGAATTATCTCTTTCACCTGATTTAATTGTTAAGGGTTCTATTGCTACTCAATTTGATGCAATGGGAGTAGGAGTTGATTTATCAGCTGGTGTGAGAGAACAGAATGATTTTACTGTTTTCGTTATGGGAGGACGTATTGGAAATAAGATTCATATCATTGATTGTAAAAGATTGAGGATAATGGGGAACTTGGAGAAGTTAGAAAGTCTTATGGAAATGATGGAAGAATGGGGAGTTATTCATGGAGAAGGAAAGAATTATTTTGCTACTGGTAGTTCAGTTCATATTTGGTCAGAAGCTGTTGCCTATCAGGCTTCTTTAGAGGCTGACTTTAAACGAATATGTCAGGGAGAGCATGGTTTATATAATATGATTTGGCATGCAGTCAAAGGATTTCGCGGGGACAAAGTTGCTCGCTTTAGGGGAATTATGGGTCTCTTTGAACAACGTCGAATTACTTTTAATAAGTATCGAAAGTTCACTCATTTGACAGATGAAATTGTAAATTTTGGAGTTAGTTCTCATGATGACTGTGTTGACGCATTGGTATGGCTATGCAATGGATTGATGTCTAAAGGAAAACTAGAGTTAGAGTATTGACGATTTAAACTGGAAAGAACAACTTCCAATGTCAAACAGCTATTACAACTTAGAAATCGAACAGGACGCATATGGTTCTGTAGTCATTCCTCTCCCCGACGAACTTTGTCACGATATGGCGCTTCAGCCAAGTGAACGATTTGATGTCGAAGTTGATGATGATGTGATCACTCTAAAAAGGTTGCATGCTGGTTATAACATTGACCAATAGACAATTCGTTAAAAACTCATGAGTGATACTGCTGTTAAATCTGGTCTCGACGCCATTATTAAGTCGGTAGTAAATCGAGATGGTGGAGGAGAGGCCGACACGATGTTGGTTAATGCTCATCTTTCTCAAATGAAAATGTTTGGGATAAGACAAGGTGTTGAGTTCTATCCCGAGCAAGACAATTTTGGAACACAGAGATTTGATTTCGTTCAACAGGTTATAAAGTTCAACAAACTAGATGCAAGGCTTGATTCAATATGGGATAGATTTTTAGCTTATGGAAAAGGACTTTTTTATATAAGACCTACTCAGAAAACTTATCGTCTCTACTGGTTTGATAAAGATTCATATAGAACTTATTACACACCAGAAGGTGATTTAGAAGAGGTTGTTATCATATATCCCTATAAAGTTAAGTCTTCTAAGGGGTTTAAGGGTGTTGGGTTAAATACAGATAAGCGTTATATGCGTTTACGGATTACTCCAGAAGAGATAGAAGAGTTTCATAGTGAGCAGGAGATAACTTTTGATAATGAAAATTTAGATTATTCCACCTTTGATAAGAAGGTTCATGAGAACAGCATGGAGTTTATTCCATGTGTTGAGGTCTTTAATAATCCAGACGCTTTTGGAACTGATGGTGCTGGCGAGTTTGAGTGGTTATCTAGTCAGATAATTGCTCATGATGAGATGGTAAAGAATATTCGTGCAAACTTATCATTCTTTGGTAATCCGACTCTCTTATCTTCACGTCCGAAGCAAGATATTATTGAACAAAATTCGGATGATGCAGCTCAAAGACCTAGCATTTCAAGTCAATCTGGTTTTCAATCAAACTTTGATCTTTCCAGTTCTACTTTTAAACAAGATCCTACAACTAGACAACAACCAGGGTACATAGGGAAACCAGGTAGTGGTTACCGTGTGCCTAGAGTTATCGCCAACTTGGAGCCAACAGACCGTGTTGGTTTTATTACTCCTAATGCTGTAGGAACTGATCAGGCTCGCTATGCAGAACAGTTAAGAAGTGAGATACGTCTTGCTTTAGGTGGTATTGACGACTTAAGTATTACTAATGTAACTGCTACTGAGATTAAATCAGCTTATGGTCGTGTCAGTGCAACTGCCAAGAAGAAGTGTCTCCAGTTATATACCTATGGTGTTTGTAAGTGTTTTGAGCTAATGATTTTTCAGGAAGAACAAATCTTCCGTAAGTCTCTTGCTTATCAATCAGGAATTAAATATCCGATTCCTCCAGAGGATCCTGATGACGAAATTTTATATGAGAAGTATATAAAACAAAAAGAGAGATATGAAAACAAATTGCAGAAGGCTATTGATGCTGCTGTTGAGACTAAAGAGATTCCAGATGGTGTTGTTGGATTAGCTCCAGATGGTGATAGGACAGTTAGTTGGCGTTGGATGGGGCCCGTTTATGAGGATACTGCTCAAGATAAATTGAACCAATCTATCTTCACTAGGAACCTACAAGAATTGGGTGTTGATAGTATAGAAGCACTGAAGTATTTATTTCCTTCCAAAACCGACGACGAGATTGCAGGTATGCTTTCTGGTTATCCGTTTAGAATGGTAGGAGAATTACAGCGGTCATATTCTCAACTTATTGACTTAGTCAATCAAGAAATGAGAACACCACATCCACAGCAACCGAATTTACCGATGGCTGCGGATCCAAGATTGGACCTCACTCCATTCCTATACCGAACACTCGAATCATTACAGAAGGAAGTTACTTATGCAGGACGCTACCGTAGCGCCGACCCAATCGGCACCCCAAGTATCCCAGACCCAGCCGACCAGCTACGTGGCTCCAGCAGCCCAGTCAGCAGCCCAGGCTCCGGTAGTGGGAACATCTCCCCAATGGGTGGGGACCTCCCAGCCGATGGCGGCACCCGTGGCACAAGCGCCGGGCCAGACGGCAATTCCTTACCAGAATTCAGTCCCTACAGCGTACAGCTCCCAGGTATCCCAGGCTCCCCAACAGCAGGAGAACCCATACAAGGAGGCGTTCAACAGAGTAGTGGGCGCCCTGAGTTCACCAGTCCAATTCCCGTTCCAGGGTCAACAGTCTCCTCAGACGCAAGTAATAGACCCGGCCAGTTACGCTTCCCAACAAACGACCCAGTTCGCCAGTCAGGTAGCTCCGACCTCTATGCCTGGGATCAGCAGCAACCAGGGATACTCGGCCAATTATTCCCAAACTTCAGCGGACAACCTGGAGATAACCGCAGACCAGCTCCTAAACAACGGCGTTAGTCCTGAAAGTATTCAAGTAATTGATCATTTTGGTCCTGACACTGCAGGTATCCTTAATGACTATTCATGTCAACTAGAAGACGCAGTATCATCTACTCATGGTCAGTTAAATGAAGCAGCAGGTCTACTTCAAGAGCTCTCTCAAGAGCATAGGGTTTACGAAAGAATCCTTACTGATCCTGATATTCTTGCTGATTACACTTGTGAGTTCTTCGGTGAAAATGGTCCTTATCCTGTTCCCACCCAGCAGTATGCAGCTCCTCATGGTCAGGCAGTAGGTCAACAGTTCGCTAATGCTCCTCAGGTTACTGGTCAGCCTAACGTTACTGGACAAGCTCCAGCAGCAGCTCCAACACGCCCTGAGATGCCTGTACCTCCACAGCCTCAACAGCAAGGGAACCCAACTGATTTCTGGAATAACTTCGGAAGTGCAGCTGATAGAGACCCACAGAATGCATGGCGTTATTTAAATGCAGCTCAACAGAGTCCTGAGATCTTCCGCCAGAAGCTTCTGGTAATGGAGTGATCGAATAACTAAATGAGGGGTAGATGTCTACCCCCTATTCATTTTTACAATGGCAAAAAAGAAAGCTAGCGCACAAGATAAAGCAGATGCATTCCTTGCGGGGTTAGGCACAGCTGGAGGAGCAATTGGTGCGCCTGGGTTAGTTACCTTCGGTGCAGGAGATACGCAGCGTCAGTTGATGACTGGAACTATGGATAATAATTGGGCAGTAAAAGAACAACAGCTAGTTGAAGATGCTCCAATGCCTCAGAATTTAGATGCTTCATATTTAAAATTAAATCTTCCAGGTTCACCTTTACCTATGAATGGTTTGTTATCTAACCAGAACCTCGATGCTAGTATTAGCAATCAGAAGATGTTTCTTGCACAATACCAAATGACGTTGGCACAGATGATGCCGCCAGCTGCATTTCAACAGCTCCCAATGGGCTATCCACCTCTTAAGAAAAAATGAGCAAAGCTAAGGCCGCAGAGGCAATCCAGAAGTCGGAAGACTATAAGAATATAATGATGGCTCTTGCTGCAGAACAAGAGGCTTCTCAGTCAGATTTACAGCCTACAAATATTAATCCAAATCCAAAACCTGATGGACAAACAGTTGTACCTACAACTGGTTATTCACAGTACAACATGGTTTAGTAGACGTAAAACTTATATAAGGCGGTTGATAAACTCATATTATAATTATCTCAATGGAATTATTCCAGATATAGAGAATTTACGTCCTCTTCTCGAGGATTTTGTTCTCAGATATCAGCAAACTACATAACGCTGAAAAACCCCAATGTTTATTGACAATGATTTCCCGAAGCTGTTGGGTGCGGAACTATACCGTCCCCATCCAGCTTATATAGTGGAAATGGCTGCAGAGCCAGTCGTCGTACACGACTTTACTAAGCAACCGGGTCAAACTGTTCAGCTAGATCGTTACCGTTTCTTCGGTAACCCTGGCACGAAGACACAACGTGAGCGTACTCAGGATCAAACCATCGGTACAGCAAACAGTAGGTCTATCGTTAAGGACAAAGTACTTGTATCTCTTCGTGAGTATACAGGTCCTGCTGACCCAAATAATAACGCTCTCCCTAGCACATTCAAAATTGCTCGTGAGAC
>Ga0208011_1001023_pt1 | contig 10268 bp, 9 predicted proteins | sample 7_EtaG_FD_184080 | JGI IMG/M metagenome (GOLD analysis project Ga0208011, IMG submission 184080) | Marine viral communities from the Subarctic Pacific Ocean - 7_ETSP_OMZ_AT15161 metaG (SPAdes) (version 2) | ecosystem: Environmental > Aquatic > Marine > Oceanic | place: Pacific Ocean | collected... | reverse complement strand
AGTTCCCGATGACAGAGATCGCTAGCGTTCCTTGATTGGCACCTCTGGCATGGGCGCCCATTTGATCGGCACGTCTGCCCACCCTCAGAGTAACCACGGGGGAGGTCTCAATTACGTAATGATAACCGACCTCTGCCCACCCGCGATCTTCTACGTGGAAGGACCTCACCCGCTCCAGCGTCCAACCCTCTTCGGGGGTTGCGGTGTGATGCACGATTATTGCGTTGATGTCTCTCAAGGTGCGGACTGTGTGAAGGTGCTATTAGCTTCATCGTAATACCAAAAAACCTCGTTCCCTTGGTCATCGAAACGACAGCCCGGATCGAAGACAAAAGCTTCATTTTCCACGACTCCATGCGAAGCCGGATCGAATGTTCCGTCGTTTTCAAAGTCGCAATTCCCCGTGGAAATTACTCGTTTGGTCGAGAGGTCGTATTTTACCTGCCTTTTCATAGCGTTTCCCTCCAGCCAAGCACAATGAGATAGGTGGAACAACTTGAATTCTCACACTTGTATCGGATCTCTTTATTCCCTGGGCAGGGCATCCAAACATTTTGATACCGACTTTGCGATTGGGCAACAACTGCCCACCCATGTGTTCCCGTGTCGAGGGGCAAGAAGTCGATAGGCCTTATCCAAACACCGTTGGCACTTCCGCCCGCCGAATAAGCCCACAAATTCAATTGTGACGCGGTGGTTGGAACCCGGTTCGCAGCATCAACCACCGACCACGAAGTCGCGTTTCCCGAATCGAGTATTTTCATGTAGTTCGCGCCGGTTTCGCTATGCCAAATCGTCCGCTCCCTACCTGTTCCCGTTTGCTGAAAGTTTTGGATGTCATTATCTGAGTGGTTGTAGATCCATCCAATTCGCCGCTTGTATATGTACCCCGCTGGGAGCGTGGGGGAGGTTTCGCTGGTTGAGAGCAACCCACCCACAGAACCCCCGCCCCCGATTAACCACACGCTGTACCAAGTGGAAGCCGCCTCCGATCCCGTGTCCAAGCCTCCTAAACCGCTTGCAGTAATGTCTACGTTAACGGTGCCAGTGGTTTCGATGTTCGCAACGTCCCCCGTGTCTCGGGCCATCCCAATTCCTATCTGAACGGTTGACACGTCCACCCAAGATAGAGTCAAGCCGTCTATAGCTCCCCGAGTAAACCCGGGGGAGTGAGTGCGGGAGATTCTCCCGGGAGTTCTTGTTCTTGCCATGTCTACTCCGGAATGGATGAGTATTCGATGATCTTATATCTCCATCGGATCTTCATCTCGGTCCCAATGGTTACCGTGGAGGATGTGGCGCGGGAGCCCGCCATAGCGATCAAGTGGAAGTCTTCCCCGTCAGGCATTGTATAATTAGAATTTCGAGCGCTGGAGCCTATGTAGTCTCCGCTTGCATCAATCGAATGATATCCAACGTCCCCCACTCTTTTTGCAATATACGTGCAAGACGCAAGACTTCTGGTCGTTCCCGTGTTGTTATTGGTGGAGGAAGCCGCTCGACAAAAAACCCCGCTCTGGTATTTATCTGCTGGGACATTTGCCGCGATACTTCCAAAAGCTTCCCTATCGTTTAGGGTTGTATTGGTGGGGTCCCCCGCGCAGAACCCAAACACAAAGCAAACGTCGTCTATGGAGGAGGACGCTTCCCGATACCATTCTATCAAGATTGTGAAGTTAGAGTCCGAGGTGATCTGTGTACCTCGCTCCGTTTTTAGCAACCTGTACCAAGTGTCTCCGTCAAAGTTGCTACCCGCTATGGGGCACTTGTCAGCGTCGGAGGCTTCGGGACCCGAGAAGGTCAACGTATGCACGGGGGGAGTTCCGGAGGTTGTTACGGAACTTGTATTCGTTCCCACGTTCAACTCTGTCCAAGTCCCATCGGATAGGTCAACCCCGATCCACTGCTCATCTGCGGGGTTTGTTCCTAGCTTCCCGGTCCACGTGGATCGGGTATTGGACACGTGGGTCCGCGCTACAGAGCCGGGGACTCTCGAGCTCCTAGACATTACGCATCATCAATGCGGTTGCAATAACCGAAGACGTTAACGGTGCTAGCGGTGGTGCTTGCGCCCGTAATGATCAGAGCTGCAGAAGCATTCCCCTGGATGATAAGCCCGGGGGCAATCAATACAGTCTCGTTGGGTTCGATTACGGTTTTCATCTTCGCAGCATCTCCCGAAGTCGCTCCCCAATTTACGGTCACTGTCTCACTGCTACTACCCGTGTTGCTAGCATAGACCCAAATTTCATCTTGGTCTGCTGCAACTGATGGGCCTGTATGTATTGTGGTATATGTTCCGGAATCTGCTGCAAGGGTAAAGCCCACCCCATCTGTAGATCCGCTCAGAACTAACTTAGAAATTGTCGCCATTTTTTATCCCTCAACTAAAAACCTGATGATGTAACAAAGAATCCAGATCGTTATTGGAAGACCCTCCGGACGCTGTCAATTGGCTTGAACTGACAGAAATCCCGGAGCCTGCAATCGCTGTCAAGAAGTCGTCCACGCTCTCCACCTTTGGCTCTCCCGTAGCTCCGCCATCCATAAAGATAATGTGGTCCGATGCTTGGGCAATTGTACCCGCTGCTATATTCAATACAGTAATCTCACCGGCTGCGTTCAGCGTCAAGGCTGCGGTGCCTCCCGCGTCTGAGATGCTCCCGCCGTCGTCAATTAAGATGTTGCCCGAGACGGTTAGGTCCGTTCCAATTGCTGCGGTGGTTGTTGTCGTAAGTGCTCCAGTTACCGCAAGAGTGGAACCATCAAACGAGAGATTAGCCTCTCCGTTGACACCCTCGGATCCTGTGGCCGTTACGATCCGATTGTCTCCATCGTTTGCGAGGGCTACCCCCCCGGCGCCGCTTTTTACTCGCATGGCTTCTCCTTACGCATCTGGGAATTCTATGAGGATCTCTACCACGGTGGAAGCAGTGCCAGAGGCTAAGAATAGATTATCCTGGGGAGCAGGGGTCCGATTGCTCCAAGTGACTTCGGACCAGGAGTCCGCAGCAATGGAAGCGTAATGGGAACCTATTGCAGCTCCGTCCGTCCCCTCAAAGGTAAGCTTGCCCGCGTTGGTTATAAACTGAACGCTTACCCGGCTTGCGCTTTTTGGGAGAGTAACCTCCGTGAGCTCGTCCACCGTGGACGAAAGTGTAAGCCGGTAGACGTAGGGGGGAGAGTTTGCGGAAATATCCAAAGCCATTTTAGCACCTCTTTCTAAATCATATCACGAGCAGGATCCTCTACTAATAAGATCCCAATCAAAAGAGTCTCTTCAGTTTCCCATGTAACCGATTGAACCAGCCCCACCCGCTCAGAGAGGGATAGATCCGAGTCGGTCACAGACACCACGTCTCCCAAGCCCAACCATCCCCAACTCTTTCCCACTCGATAAGAAACCGAGCGGTGCAAAAATCCGGACGCTCTGAGCTTCCAATTCAAAACCCGGAGGACCGTATCCTCATCGTAGAGAATAGCGCTTTGGAGAGTGGTTGCCCTATTTCCAAAACGCGCCTCACTGACCTTCGCGTAGTAATTCGCCACCTCCATAGAGGCATCTGGATCGGGGGTTCCTTTGAGCACTGTAAACCGCTGATAAGTGGAGTCTACGGGAGAGTAGGCCCAATCAATCCGGATCTCATTGATCACAGAAAGGGGGCTATTCTCATAGCTCACGGAGGAATCCCGAGTAATTCCCCCTTGCGTTCCTGCGGTAATGGATGCCACAGCTTGATCCACGGTTGCGTCCATACGCCAAACAACGGGGAACACGCCCTCCGATCCGCTCACGATAGAAACTGGAAGCAAGGGGAGGAGATTATCCTCCACGTACTCCCACGGACTCACCGGGGAATCTATGAACCCCGAGAACTTGAAGGAGTTTAAGAACTGCTTTGCAGAACTTACCCGCCCCTGGTCCACCCGTAGAGAGGACTGCAAGAGAAACCATTCCAACAAGTCCCCTCCGCCGGTAAGTGGCTCGGTTCTTTCTTTGTTTGGAAGTGCTCCCCCACCATCCCACTGTATCCAAAAGTCGGTATTTGTACCCGTTATGGTGGAAGTGGTTGAGATATCAACCACGGTTACAAGCTTTCCCAACCTATCAAATACGATCTCCGGGGAGTACTCTTCGTATTTATCCGAGGTTGCGTCGTAGACTGTCACCGTGGAAGCTTGGACCGCATGACCCGCAATTAACAATTTGCGCATAGGGTTTAGCAATTGAGTAGAATCGTACTCCGCGCCCAAAGCCCGGGAGCCGCTTACATCCAAAACGGAACCCGTGACAGACTTATAAATTCCAGGCTCTCCAAAAACAATCGGGTAGTATTCCCCCGCCTCTCCTTCGTAGAGATCTGCCCAAGTGTCCTCGCTTGCTCTGTGGGTAGACTTCGGAATTATCGCGGTGTCATCAAAAGGATTTTCCTCCACGGTAAAAGAGACCGGTTCTCCCTCCGCTCCGTACTCGGGAGAGGTCAACCTCCCGTAAATGAATACCCGCCTATCGTCGTAAGAATCACCCACGCGCCACAACGCCAGCTCGCCAAAACCCCCGGACAAAGAATGTCCGGATTCTACCAAAGCGCTAACGTCTACGGGGAATATCACCTCATCAAAACTAACAGAGCGAGCAGAGGAGATCGTACTCATTAGAGCCCACTCCTCCCCCACGGACAGATCTGCTCCGATAAGCCCGTCCACTCCCTTTACAGTTCCGTTGTCGTCTACGGGCTCCCCTCCAGGGGGAAGAGCAAGGGAAGAGAACAGGAACTCCCTTCCCGCGTATTCAACGCGTAGAAGCCAAACGAGGGAAGACCCCTCCAGTTCAGACCGGGAGAGTCTGGGCATTTTCTAAACTTCTTCCGTTATGGAAATCTTGGAGACGCGAATTACCTCATCTATGCTCTCGTCTCCCATTACGGAATCCTTGCGAATGTTCCCGCTTATTCTCCCCAAGAGAAAATCCCTCCGACGAGTATAGACCTGCGCGTCTGTGCTGGGGTCCTCGCTTTTCTCAATCCGTGCCAAATAAACAAGGGGAGTGTGTGCCCCTTGCATTTGTCGAATATATCCCTCTACCTGTCTGGGGGTCTCGCCCTTTGAACCTACGGGGAGCGTGTTCGAGGTCGTGGAGGTTTTTATATAGTCAGGATCAGGATCGGTGTTTTGGGAGGAGTACGCATATTCGTCCACCCCATCAGCCCACCCAAACTCCACGATCCTTCGAGCGGGAGACCAAGCCCGCGATCTCCTCGTCCAGTCTCTACCCTCTGATAGCTCTACGTTTGTCTCTGTTTCGATGGAACGCCCCCAGGAATAATCGTCAGCAAAGACAAAAACGGGACCGATGACAACAGAGCCGATCTCGTAGTATCCTTCGGCGGTTCCCTGGCTGGCTGTAATTTTGAGCCGGTAAGCGCTGAATTGGCTATCCTGCTTACAAAAAGTCCCTACCATATTGGGCGTCCAAATCTCCCCGGAGGTTCCGGAGGTTCCCTCTGTCCCGTCTACATCTTCCAAAATCAAACGAGTCAACCTCTTGGTATCGTCGTCGATACTCCAAGACCCTTCGGAGTGGGCTTGTATTTTTCGAGCGGAGGATCCGAAGTTAAAGGTTCCACCCTCCGCGAACTCGTCCGCGTCAAGATAAGGAGTGGGGGAGGCGGTGGTATTGTTGAGAGACGGCCGGACAGTGTTCCCCTTCCTTTCCCATGCTAGAGGTCCCATTCCCTCTGAAGCGTCCAAAGTGATCAGAGTTACCCAAGAGGTAGATCCTGTGTCGTACCCTTGGAGTAGTGCCTCCTTGAAGTTAACCCCAAACAGACCCACTCCTATTATTGAGTTGAGATCGTAACTATCTTCCGTTGCAGCGAGCGCAGAGGGAGAAAGGTATAGCGCTACGGTGTGTTCTGTTTCGTCCTGAGACCTCCACCGGATGCGCGGGCTTGGGGACTCGTTCCCACCGGGCAAACAGCGAGCCAAAGCAAAATCATGATGAACCGCTACAGAGTGTTCCTCCCCGGCAAACGCGGGACCGTCGATAGCTTGAACCTTGATCCCACCCTCAACGAAGCCCGGATCCGTTGTCGAAATATCCCGAGCGCTCAGGTCTTCGGGATTATCTAAATCGTCTACAAGCTTCTCCCCGGACAACCCCGTCCACTCGTCCGAGCTGTGATGGAACTCGAACCAGGAGCAAGCCGCAGTAGCGTCCGCCGCAGGTCGTCCCCATTTGATCAAGTTGTTTGACTCCGGACCCACGGCATTGTTGGTGGTGGTGGTGTTAACGTCCTCAGTCCATTCTCGATCCGTGTCGCTTCCCCGGTGCCTTGACCAAACCATCAAACGGTCTTTGTTAAATGCTACCAGCACCTCGGTCCCGCTGGTATAGGAGGTTGTCGTAATGGTTGCGATAGTGGCCGATCCGTTTTCGTCGTAGACCCTAAACGATCCAGATTGAAAACGAATTGATACGTCGTAATCTGCGGACCCGTTTGCCACGCGGAGGCGCACTCCAATGTGATTAGCCGTCAAGGAACCACCGGCCGAAACCAAAACAGAGAATCTACAAACCATCCCTTCGGGGTTTGTTCCGGTGGGGTTGACCTCATAAGCCACGGAAGACGAAACCCCCGCAGCCAAGACCAAAGCCCCATCGGTCAACGCCTCCGATCCGCTTCCGGTCTTGGTCCAGGTCGCCAAGCCGCCCGGTAACTCGAACGGTAACCAAGTTTTGTCCCAGGTTGTTTGGTTTTCGGCTACCCGTTGCGTTGTATGGAAGGGCATTGTCACGGTGGAGAAACCGCCCAAATACATGGCGCCCAGAGAGTCATCCTCGTTCCCTGGATTTGCCGCCCAGTTATGGAGCACCACCGTCCGCCCACCTTGCCGAGTTGCCGAGAAGTTAGTTGGATAGGTGGTGACCGTTCCGAAGTCCCACACCTTCCCCCGCTCGTCCGATAGTCCGGATTTTCCAAGCGGGGTCCATGTATCCCCTCCGTCTCTGGATTCTATTATCTGGCCTTCATTTAAAGCCGCAACATCCGAAGACGCCACCCGCCCCAAGATGTAAAGCACACCCGTAGAATCCTTCCAGGAGGCAAGGTCCCCCGCCGTTATGGTGCCTCCGGAAGCCGTTGCAAAATAATCGTCATCTTGCTCTGTGAGGACTTCAATGTCCAAAACAGATCCGAAAGGTTCAAAAGCGTTAGACACCTTGCGCACAGTGGGTAACAGCGTTTTGAACAGATTTGCAACGGGGTTAATGAACGTAAGAACGATCCCCCCGTTGACCTCAACCAAATCGCAAAACTTCCCGCCTCCCTGAGTGGTCACCGCTGAACTAACGCGGGCGGTGCCATCCCAAGCGTCTCCGACCGCAACAAACGAAGCCCCAAGATCGGAGGAAGCCCACTGTTGTATAACGTCTTGGGTATCGGGGGTTGTGTTGTGCTGGGTAAGGTCGGCAACAAGGCACACATTCCCCCCCGCGTAGATTGCACGGAGACGCCCCAGCTCGTAGCCGTCTGCGCCTGCTCCATCAGATCCGGAAGTGTCCACGGATATAGCGAACGCGGCCCGTGCTCCCACTGTCCAATTATCCCCGTTGTCGTCACTGTAATGCATCCGTACATTTGCGAGATTGTTGGTAGTGTCTTCTACCCAATGAAACAACAGCACACGCCCAGAGGGGAGCAAACATAAGCACGGATACAACGTGTCTCCTGTGGTTGTTCCTGTATAGGGAGTTGCCAGCACAGACCACGCACCGGTGGATCTGTGTCGGGATTTGACTTGTACATCTCTGGTTGTACCGCTCTGCGCTACGCGCTCATGAGCTACCAAGACTGTCTCATCCGGCAAAGTGATTGCGTGCGGGTTCACTATCTCGCTATTCAGATAGGAAGGGCCTCCGTCCGTCCATTCCACATCCTCCCAATGCGTAATAATAGAGGGACTGTCCCACCCTCGATAGAGCGTGTCTCCCTCGTTCCTCCAAACAAACCCCCCAGAGCCTCTGGCACCGGGCATACCCGATCTCTCTGTGCGGATCGTTAATACCTCGGACTCTTGCGCTGTGTAAATCTCCCCGCTTGCGTTTAAAGTCATGTGAGACGCAGAAGTGGAGGGAGTGTCTGGGAGAGGTCCCGCCTCTGTATATGTGGACTGCGCCGTCCAAATAGAATCTGCAGACAATCGAACGTCCGGAAGCAGAAGCCCACGGTATCTGTCTACGCTTTTATCTGCCATTTTAGCCCCTCACCTTATGCCCTACTTTAGTATCTCCCCGCAATGCCGCCCGCAGGGGAGACCCCACCCTCCGGAGGTTATCTTGAACCACGGTATCAAAGGCTTTGTGGGTGTAGCGATTCTGCACCACTATAGGGGTCTGCATTGCTTCCCCTCTGTTCAACTCCCGGAGACCCTCCTCTCCTATCCTACCCATGGCGGTAGAGTTTAGAATCCCCTCCCCCCGGGTTACGCGGATATCTCGTTCGTCTGGAGCAAGTCCACCCATATGAAATTGGGGAGGTTGTTGGCTTGTCACTTTTGCAACTGCCACACTCGAAGTCGCCAAAACGGCGCCGGCCTTGATAACGTCCACGGGAGGAGGGAGGCTAGCCGCCACAGAAATCCCTTCGGCTGTACGGATCGCAATGTTCGCCAGTGCTGCAGCTTGGTTTATTCGGAAGATCCGGAGAGCCGCCTCCGCGCTAGCTGCGCTTTCATTATCCAAAATCAAAGCCGTTGCATCCTCTACCGCTGTAGCCAATTCCGTAGATGCGGAAACCATAGCTGTCTTTTTTTGCTCAAAAAGCGCTATGGATCTTGCGGAGGCTTGGGCTTCTGTTTCCCCCATTCCTTCCGTTGCTTCTGTTTGGTATTCCCAGAGGTCCTTTATATGTTGCTGCTTGAGAGCTTGAAGCGCCTCCAAGCCTTGAGCCTGGACCTCCGTGTCTTCAGCATGAGCCGCTTGGATGGTTTGGATGTTGGCGATCTCTCTCCTCTGCTGCTCCAGGAGCTTCTCTCTCCCAGAAAGAGTGGAGAGGATAGCCGCCTCCTCTGCCTTCTCTAACGAAACCAAAGCAGAAGCCCGGAGAGCGTCCTCCCGGGAAGCCTCCGCTCTGGCTTGGGTATCCTTGCGCTCCTGAGCTGCCCTTGATTTTTCGGCTGCGGCCAGTGCTTTGGTTGTCTGCTCCAGGTTTTCTTTGGAGCGGATCTCGTACTCTGCCTGGTCTATGGTCTCGTCTCGAACCCGCTCTATTTTCTTTAGGGCTACCTGCTCTTTGCCCAATCGGCCTAAAAGCTTATCTCTCTGCGCTATCGCTTTGTTTTGATCGGCTATGTCTTCCTTCGTCGTAGACGCTCGTGCTTTGGCTTGGATGGACTCGTTGATCGCGTCCACTTCTTTTTGAACAGCAAGCACCTTCAAGCGCTGAAGGTCTATCTCTTCCTTTGCTCCCTTTCGGATCTTCGCGGTGGACTCCTCCACCTTCACATCTACCAAATCCAAAATACCAGTGAATATCTGATAGGATTCTCTGACCTCGTCAATGGTAGATCGGAAAGAGTCATAAGCGCTTTGGGCTTCTGTCGCGCCTTTGGCAGCGCTCTCCATTGCCTCCTCTGCTTTGGCGGCATCTTGCTGGAGCAAAAAATAAGCGCCTCCCAAAACCGCAACCGCCGCGGCAACGGTGGCGAGCACGGGACCGCTCAACAAAGCGCCCTTACTCAAAGCCTCCACACCTCCCGCAGCATCTCCGACAAGCCGCGTAACACCGGCCAGCTCGGGCGATACCATATCGAGAGCACCCGCCAAACCTTGTAAAACAGAATCCGCGTCCCCCGCTGAATCGGTAAAGTCCCCCAATCCTTTGGCACTCGCTTTGGTTTCTTTTGTGAGGGCTTTGGTTTTCTTTGCTGCTTTGGTGGAAGCGCCTCCCACGTTCTTATCTAAGCTATTCCCCAATCCCTGGCCGGATTCGTTCACCTTGTCCAGTTGATCCGAAATCTTTTTGAGGTCTCCCTCAAATTCTGAGGTATCCGCAACAAACCCGAGCTTTACTGTTCCGCCGTCTGTAGTGCTCATGGGCTACGCTCCTCGTCTCTCTAGCATTCTATCAAATCGCCGCCTTTTGGACTCCTTCTCTTTTTGCGCTCTCTCCTTGGGAGATTCCATCCGGAGCCGCCAATCTGCCAAAAGAGAAGCCTGGTCCGAAGGGGACAAGCTTTGGAACCACCCGGGACTTTTTCCCCACTCT
>Ga0208011_1001021_pt1 | contig 10285 bp, 20 predicted proteins | sample 7_EtaG_FD_184080 | JGI IMG/M metagenome (GOLD analysis project Ga0208011, IMG submission 184080) | Marine viral communities from the Subarctic Pacific Ocean - 7_ETSP_OMZ_AT15161 metaG (SPAdes) (version 2) | ecosystem: Environmental > Aquatic > Marine > Oceanic | place: Pacific Ocean | collected... | reverse complement strand
AGCTATCTTTACCTTACGTGTTAAAGTTGTCATATTATCAGTAGAACGACACACAACTTCAGTTAAGTTACAGAATTGATTTGGTCTAAGAATAATTTCACTACAAGGATTTGTTCCAAAATCCCATTCAGCATCTCGTCTCCCATTTTCACTAGCTTTCTTTTGAGCTGATGCTCTATTAAATATTCCTCTCTCCCCTGATTTACTTTCATATAATGATAGCCATTCTTTCATAAAGATTCCTGCATCTGGTTTCTCTGTATAAGCAACAGAGTTATTAGCCAATGCTCTTTGTGGATTATCTTTCCACCACTCTCCTTTTTTAGCTGCTCTTATTCTTTGATCAGAAAGATTAGATAAAGATATTAATGCTGATCTTCTAACACCACCTACTACGACAACCTCACCTGTCTTACATACTATGTCATGACATTCCATAGAGGAAAGCTTTCTACCTTTAGCTTCTTTAAATTTACTAATAGTAAAATCAAATAAATCTACCAGAGGTTGAGGTCCACTTGCTCTACCACCAAAGGTTTTAAGTCTTGCACCTGCAGGTCTTATTTTTGATACACTTATCTTAGGTATTCTTGCAGTATAAAGATAAGATATTAAATCTCTGAATGCTCTAGCCCATCCTTCTTTAGAGTCAGCAACAGAAATAACATCATCTGAATATTCAAACTCTTGATCAGGTACAGTAGGTAACTTATCTGTGTATTGTCTTTCCACAGAGAAGCCTACACCTGTACCATTCATAAGAACATATAACACTTCATCAAATGCTTTTGGACTGTCAATGGGAATGTAAGAACAATTATAACCTGCTATATGTTCTCTATCTAATGCATCACCTGCTGTCATTAATGCTCTCATGCTTGGCATAACTTCTAAAGATAATATAGCATCTTCTATCTCTCTCCAATCTTTAGGTTTAATAACACCTTTATAATTTGTATCTATATGATTTTTAAAATATGATACTAATCTACCTACAGTTTCACTCCATGTTTCTCTTCTACCTTCTTCCTCTAACCATCTGGAATACCTAGACATATGTATAAATGATTGGTATTCAGTAGGTAAATAATTACTTCCCATCATTGATGCCATTTATTTTTCCTTTTCTCTGTTGATTTCAAATTCTATTTTTAATTCTAAATAATGTTTAGCTTTTTTAAGATCTTCAATACCACCTTTTTCTCTCCACCGAGTTATATATTTTACCACATTACCTTCCAAGAAGTCAAGATTATTTTTAACAATATAATCTATTGGTTGTATAACACGATCTTTATAATGATTACCACCAATTTGTTTCTCACTAGCTATTAATTTTTCTTCTGCTGTCATTCTTGCCATATATTCATCATGTCTTTCTTTACTCATTATCTTTATCTCCCAATATATTTTGTATTCGTTTTCTTATAAAATCTTTGTTATGAGAATGAACAACTTGATAAGCAAAAGTTCGTGTAGTTGAAGGACTTACTCCTGCCATATCACAAACTTCCTCAAAGTTTTCACAGGTTACACCAACCTTTGCAAACAACCAAGACTTTGCTCGATCTCTTTCATATGTAATCCGAACCTTTTCATTTTCTTTTTTCTCTTTTGTTGCATCTAGTAGAGCCTGAAGTATAACGGAAAGAAATAATATTCTTTCAGAACTTTCTGGTTCAGATGGAAATAATTGTTCCATCTCTATTATATCAGGTTCATCCTTCATCTAACCATCTTACTTTTGTTATAGTTCCTAAAGGTCCTTTGCAAGATAATGATCTTCTCTTACCATCTTTAGCCTGTGTACTTTTAAAAAATCCATCTCTAGATGTTCGTGCTATAGCATTTAAATGTCCTCTATCATAACCATTTTCATTACACCATGCACCTAAACAATCAACTTTTATTAATTTATTATCAAGATAAAATTCTGCTTTACCTTGGTATTTATGTGCTCTATCTCCTACACCTTTTCCTTTTCTACCATTACTCAGATTTCTTCTATACTCAGGATCTTTATAACTCTCAATAGGTCTATAAAATTTACCACCTACATATGAATTATAAAACGCAGGTTCATCTGTACCTTTTATCACAGTAGTAAGAACTTTCCATTTCATTTGATAGTATGCTTCATAGTATCGTAGACTTCTTTTGTTTTTATACTCTGCTATAACTTCAAAAGTAAAATGTTCTTTACCATCTTTTTCTATATCTTCATTTAAATATTTAGATGATCCTGTATACATCTCCCATTTAGAAGGTGCTTTCTTTTTACCTGTAAAATATTGTTTACAACCTACATAGGCTTTTTCATTCTGAGTGTTAGTTATAATATAAACAAACCCAAACTTATCTAGGTTAGGTATAAAAGGTTTATACTCTAGCCAGACAGTCCAATGGCTTTCCATTAGGTAAACTCCTCTACATTAGGTTCTCTTTTAACTTGCGTAAGATATTTCTTACCCCTTTCATACTGAAAGATACGCAGTCCTTTACCATCATTAGCATCACTCCAACACTTAGACTTATGAGAACAGAAAATGCAACGAACATCAAGCTTACGATTCCCAGACTTACCATCAGGAATATCCTCGTAACATCTATCAGGTTCTGTTTTATCTTTAACAATCTTTTTAAGATGTGTAATTCTCTTCTTTGCATTAATCATTTCCAATGAATGAACAGGAGATAAACATATCTCACCACTCTGTTTATCTATCGCTAAGAAAGCTGCTCTATCTACACCATTTGCTTCAGCATAGGCAGAGATCTGTGCTATGTAACCGAAGGGATCATCCTCAGATATAGCATTGTTCTTAAACTTTTGAAAGCCTCTCCAAGATGCACTCTTACAATCAACAAGAACATCATCAATCATACAATCCTGATGCCCTTTAACACCTTCAACTGTTACTTCTTTCTGTTGATGTGTAACCTTATGTCCTGCAACTAAAGATAATAATATTAATAATTCTTCCAATAGATAACCATATAAAAATTTAATACGAGTATTGGAAGCCAGAGGTTCTTTATTTGGTTTATTAATATCATACCATAATTGACGATCAGGTTTTCCAATCGCTGATAATCTTAAATTATTTCTTGATTGTGGCAACTCATAAAGAAATGTTTTTAAATGTTCCTTAATAGCTTCACCAAAAATATCTATAAGATTATCCACTTCCTTCTCAGGAATTGGTGGATCTTCTGCAGTAAATAATTTATTTATATCGTCTACTAAAGTTTCAATTTTTTTCATAATAAAATAAGAGGGGTACTCTAACTAAATAAAATACCCCTCACTCCCTATTTTAATTAAGATGCAAAAGCATCTTTAGATTCTGGTGGGATAACATATCCACCATCAACAACATCAAACTCATCATTGCCTGATGCATCTACATAAGGTACTAAGTCTAAAATTTGTACCTTCTTTAAATCAGCAGTAACTCCTTCATTACCTGCGTACTTCCATTCTCTTGCGTTATATAACACACGAACTTTAGAACCATTACCGATCTTACGATTATCCCAAGGTTCTTTGGAAGCATCCATCACAACAGGTGGATTAAATCTACCACTACCATCATGTTTATTTACTTTCTGTTTAATCACAACATAATCTGTTGGATGTTTATCATTCGCAGGTTTAATAATTAAGTTATCTGCTACTACAGTTTTCATACTTTCTTTGTCAAGATCACAAACATTAATAGACCATACTGGTTCAAAGTTTGTATTTGGATCTATAACAGAAGCAAAATATGCTGTGCCTGTTATCATACTTGCCATATTAATTTCCTCCTTTGGCTTTTTTTATTTAATAACATTATTATGACATACTTTTAATAAAATGTCAAGAACTTTTTTAATGTGTTTCTGCCCATGTAGTTCCAACCTTATACTCACTATCTAATGGACATCTTAATTGTAAAGTTTTTTCTGTATCTTTAATCGCTAACTTTGTTATCTCACAGAAACTTTCTACATCTTTGTTTATAACTTCAAATTGATATTCATCATGTATACTCCCTACTAATTTAACATCTAATTGTTTTTCTTTAACTCTGTCCATCATATGTACAAGCCATTGTTTACAAATGATTGCACCTGCTCCTTGTAATAATGTATTCAAAGCAGAATGAACACTTCTTATATGAAGTATACGACCATCAATAGCACGAAGAGTTTTTGATCTTGAACTCTTCTCAACTCTTAATCTTAATTTTCGTAATGATGGAAGGTTAGCTAAGAATCTGTTTATTAATTTTGCTCCAGCTTTCTTATCTAATCCTAATATACTTCCTATCTTTTCAGACCCTGCTCCATACAAAAATGCATAGATAAAAGTCTTTGCCTGATCTCTCTCTTTAATACCTGCAAGTTCCATGTTCTTAGTATGGATATCACCATTTAATATTTCTTCTTTATAATTATCATCTCTTAAATAATGTGCAAGGCATCTTAACTCTAACCCACTTGCATCAGTACCTATTAATTTATGTGTATCAGTATTAGAAACTGTCCATAAATTTCTACATTCTTTTCCATACTCTGAATAAACTGCAGGTATCTGTGCCATGTTAGGACTATGGTGTGCCATACGACCTGTTACAGTTCTTAATGTCATCACCTTACCATGTACTCTACCATTTTCTCTACACGCATTGATCCAAGATGTAATCATAACGGATCTTTTTTGTATAAGAAAATATCTCATAAACTTTTTAGCTAATGGAATAAGATCAGGTTCTATTATAGTTTTTAATACAGCTTCATTAACTACAACATGATCTTTGTCAGTTCTTACAGTAGGTTTCCAACCTCTGTCCATAAGTCTTTGTCCAATCTGTTGACGAGAGGCAATATTAAAAGGTATTTCTTTGGTCTTTGTTTTTAATTCAATAATGGTAGGTTCAAATTTTTGTAATGACCATTGTTCTAACTCATACAATTCATCACTTAATTGGGCATTTAATTTCATTGCCTCTTGTAAGTTTAAAGCAAAACCATTTTCTTCTTGTTGATCTAACAGTTGTCTAACTTTATGTTCTAACTCTAAAGATTGATCAGAGAATTTTTTCTTATCATCTTCTAATTGTTTAGCAAGAGTATAAGTTATTTCTGTATCTTGTTTACAATACTCTAACATTTCAGGTGTATAAACTTCAAAAGAATCTACATCCCCTTTAGGTTTATTTAATCTTTTACCCCATGCTTTTAATCCATGTCCATCTTCTCGTATAGGATTAAACAACTGTGATTCAAGAAGAGTATCTCTAACCTGGTGTGGTTTAATATCTGAATTTGTAAACTTATTTAGTAGTGGTGCATCAAAAGATAAACCATTGTGCATAATAAATGTATCAATTAACTTTGACCATTTAGCAAACTGTTTACATTCATCTTTCACCCAAGTTTTTGTTCGTCCTGTATCATAACATTTGGCAACAATACAATGTATCTTTGTTGCTTTTGGTATAATTAAATTACCATTTTTAATTACAGCTTCTTTTAAACCATTTGTTTCTATATCAACTATCGCTGTTGTCATTCTGTTTCTCCACACCAATTACATTCTTCACCTTTACCTATTTCCATATCTGTTTCTTCAACAGGACAGTAATGTTCCCACATATCTGGTGAAAATAAATCTTGTTGTATATTAGTATCATCATCACTAGGAAATGTATGATATACATATACATCTGTATCACAGTTAGGACAACTTAAATTACTAACCATATCATATTCATCTTCTTTCTCACCATCATGGTCTCCTCCCCAAATTAATTCGTGATTACAATGCCAACACCTCATTAGAAATCATCCTCCCCTGCAGTTAGATTATCTACTTGTATCATTCTCCCTGTTTCTTTATTGTAATGGAGGTAACAAGCAACCCCTGTTTCACCTGTATACCTATTCTTTAATATACGAATCGTTGTAGTGTTCGCAACATTCTCATCATCTGCTTGTTGATTTCTTTCCAATGCAATAACACTATCACTAAGATGTGCTATACTTGCAGACCCACGAAGGTGCGACAGAGAAACTTCTTTTCCGTCCTCATGCCCTCTATCCCCAGTAGGTCTGCGTAGGTGGGAAACGAGTAATAATCCTATCCCTGTTTCCTCCACCAATGATCTTAACTTTGTCATCAGAATATCAATAGACTTTCTTTCATCCCCATTATCTTCTTGTCCTGATACAAGAATAGATAAGTGATCAAGGAATATCCATTTACAATCTAATGACTTTGCCATATACCTAACCTTACTTAATATCTCATCATTTTCAATAGATCCAAAATGATCGAAGGCAAAAAATCTTCCTGTACTAATAGTCTTTTCTTCCCAAGATTGTAGTTCTTCTCTGGAAAACTTTTCTCTAATTTCTTTAATATACAATCTTGCATTAGCTTCTACTGACATAATATTAAATGCAGTATTCTTAATGTTTTCTTCCAATGCTAATATACCTATGTTATCTTTTGTTGTTTTCATAATATGATACATTAACTCACGCATGATAGAACTCTTACCCATCCCTGCACCAGATGTAAATGTTAATAACTCACCTGTTCTCATGCCATAAGTTTTAGTATTCATATTAGTCCAAGGGTATAGTACAGTTTCACAATACTCTTCTTCATATAAAGATGCACCGAGTTCTCCAAGATTAATAATTCCTGCAGGTGTATAAGGTTGTGCGTTCCAAAACTCATTGGTAAACTGTACTGCTCTTCCCATTTTTAAATATTCATTAGCATCTTTCAAAGCCATCTTCATTATCTTACATTTGTTTGGCTCAAATAATTGTGCAACTTTTTGTGTTGCTTCCTTACCTTGCTCATCATTATCAAAACATAACACAACAGTTTCAAAAGATTGTAGATATTCTAATGCTTGTTTACAATTTTCTACTGCACTATGCACACCATTCTTAATAGATATGGCAGGATATTTCTTACCCATCATTTGATAAACAGACATGGCATCAAGTTCACCTTCTGCTACTGTAATAATTTTACCACCAGAATTAAATAAGTTTTGTCCGAAGAGTAAGGCATCCCCCATGTTCCCTTCACTCCAAATCTTTTTACCTTCTACTTGTCTTATCTTACTAGCAGTATGGCTACCATCAAGATTATAATATTTATAAATGTGATGTGTAATCAATCCATTATTTTTCTTCACTAAACTATCATATCTTTTTACAACATCTTCATCTATTCTTCTATCTGGTATGGCACTTACTGTTCCTGTCCAAGATAAATCTTTTTTATCTGTCATATTTATAACCTTTTCTGATTGCATTGCATCTCCTTTAAACCATTTTTTACAAGAAAAACAATAAGCATGTCCATCAACATGTTGATTTAATCCTTTACTTGATCCACATGAATTACATTTACTTCTACTTACCCATTGTCCTGTCATTTTTCTATCCCTAATTTATTTTATTAATCAACTTGTCTTTTCCATGCTCTTGGATCGTCAGACCATACATGATCACAGTAATGATTAGGATAGTAATCACCATCTCTATCTTTATTCTCACTTGTTGTAGGTGCTATACCATACAAGTCTTTCATGTCATCTAGTAAATTTTCAAGTTGCTTTAAGTCATAGGCACTAACATATTTAATATCAAAATCATTAAACACATCTTTACCTGCATTAAATAAATCTAGTAAGTGTTGCTTTTGTTTATCATTTAATTCTATACTCATTTTATTCTCCATTTAAAATAATTAATATAATAATAATAAATATAATAATAATATATATATATATATTAATAGATATATTACACTACTTTATTATATTTGTCAAGAACTTTTTCATTTAATTTAATTCTTCCAAAGTATTTTTATATAAATCACTAGCAAAATCTAATCTGTTTCCCATGATTTCTTTTACCTCTTGTCTGGCTAATCGCCTTGCCTCTTGATCATCATAACCTTCTCGTTTATATTCTTTATATAACTTTCTATACTCTGCTCGTTCTTCTCTATCCCACATTTGTCTAGGCATTTCTATCTCCTTTAATTAAATTTTTATATGTGTTTAACACAACCTTATTATTATTTTTAATAAGTACATCTTTATTTTTTTTATCTAAACATACTTGAAACCCTAAATGTTTATAACAATCTGTACCATATTGGTAAAAAGTTTGGTAATCTTTATATGGATTTTCTACTCCTATGTTACTTCTCATCTTCATTCTCCTCTATAAAACTAGCATCTGGATTTTCACTTGTCATAGCCCAACCAGATGCCGTACTAAAGTTTTGTTCTGGGTGGTGAGATGCTTTCTCAAAATTTAATTCTTCATTTAATTTTTTAATTCTTATATATGCTTCTTGTAATTGTCCTTGTAATTCTTTTATATTTCTTCTTAACAATTTATTTTCTTTTTCTAAAGTTAAATATGGCATTAGTGTACTCCTACTACATCTATGTTCTGTGCGTCTGCTAATTCTTTTTCAATACCCCACTCTGATAATTGTTTCCACGCACTTTCCTTATCTATAAAGTACAAGGGGTGGAATGGTGGTATCTCATCACATATCTGGTCAATAGGATATCTCATCTCCCACTTCTTTTTAGCCAGTTTATGTTTTGTTTTGTATTGAATTATCATAAACATTTCACACAATCTTATCATACATTCCTTGAACTAATCGTTCTATATCATTAAGTTGTTCTTGTATATCTTTTTGTTGTTGCATCATTCTTTGAAACAAAACTTTGTTTGATGTCATGCTAATAAAATTATCCAAGTCTTGATAGAAACTATTAATATCTTTCAATGGAACTTTCTTAACATCATCAACTTGATTGCCAGAACAAATCTGTTCCTTTACATTCTCTGGTATTTCTTCATATGTTTTATATGATTTAAACATTTTCTTCTCCTCTCTACTCATACTTTTTAGTATAACATATTTTATATTTGATTGCAAGCATTATGTACAAATAATTCGAAATTTATCTAACACATCTAATTCTTCTGATGTTATATCCTTTACAGAATATACTGATACCCAATCATTATTATAATTTTCATAGGTATTAGTATCTTCATCAAAATTATTTTCAAATATTTCTTCTTCGTCATCACCATAGACTTCTTGTATTAAAACTTTATCTTTGATAACTCCTATCTCATAATCATGTTGAGTTCCCATAGAAAACCAAGAGTACTCATGGTATTCAGTATCTCCACCTTTTATTTTATATGTTACTAGTATCATCTTCATTCTCCTTATTAAATTGATAAACTTTTGCTTTAGGTTTTACTTCAAAGTCTGGTATGAAAGTTATGCTTGGTTTTAATTCTTCTTCCTTTGGAATACCAAAGTCTACTGTATATATCCACGCATCATAATCCTCATTGACTTGTACTATATCTCTAAACTCTACGACAGGACAGGTGTCTAACCAATCCATAAATATTTTTTGATTATCTTTCATTATACATTCTCCTTTATTGTATCTGGATTATCTTTACATTCAGCAAGTAAAGCATAATATAAATCATCAACTAAATCTACATTTAAATTGGGATTATTGTCGACAACTTCCATGATTTCATATAGTGTCATGTCTAATATGTTTTCATTACTTATTCTACTCATCTTCATTCTCCTTAATTTCTACATCAGAAATATCTCCATAGTCATCAAGATTTTCATAGATTTCTGTTGCTTCTTCTTTACTATCTGCTTCAATTAAAACAGTATGCTTTGTTGTAAATATATATTCATTCATCTACATTCTCCTCTATCCATTCTATTACTGATTGAAAAGCATGTAATAAATCTGTATGCTCATCAAATTCTGCATTTATATTATCTTTGACCACTTGAACTACTTGATCTATATTTTTTTCAGTTACCTTCATCTTCCTTCTCCTTTCTAATCTCTATATCCAAACATTTCAACATCTTTACCCATTATTTTACGACAACCTATAGGCATCTCATCACATTCAGGATAAGATGGACAACCTAAATGCTCATCAAATTCTATTACTTCTAATTCAGGTTTTAACTTTTTATGTTCTTTCATAAATTTTAAAGCACTTTTTTTAGATTTAAAATCTACATTAACTTTATATACTTTAACCATTATACATTCTCCTCATCTAATGCTATGTTATCTACTTGTTCATCATGGTAATTTAATTCATTCATATCTATATATTCACCATCATAAAACTTTTCTTCTGCTTCTTCTTTATCCTTTGCTTTCACTATGTATTCAGT
>Ga0208011_1001020_pt1 | contig 10292 bp, 10 predicted proteins | sample 7_EtaG_FD_184080 | JGI IMG/M metagenome (GOLD analysis project Ga0208011, IMG submission 184080) | Marine viral communities from the Subarctic Pacific Ocean - 7_ETSP_OMZ_AT15161 metaG (SPAdes) (version 2) | ecosystem: Environmental > Aquatic > Marine > Oceanic | place: Pacific Ocean | collected... | reverse complement strand
ACGGATAGTTGTACGGATGCGATATTGTTGTGTTGTGAATATTTGAAAGTAAAAGAAGTCACAATTCCCGCCAGAACTTATCTTTCAGTTCCTCAGTCTATTCTACATGCTGGTGGAACTGTAAAATTTGAAGATATTCGTTGGAAAGGCGTCTATCAACTTAGGCCTTATCCGATTTATGACGCGGCGAAGCGCTTCACTTCAGACATGTACATTCCTGATAGTTTTATGTGTCTTTCGTTTCATATTAAGAAGCACTTAAAGATTGGCAAGGGCGGTATGATACTAACTGATGAAGAAGAAGCAGCAAAGTGGTTTCGAAAAGGAAGATACGAAGGCAGAGGCGAGGTTGTGTATCACGAAGATAATATTGAGATTAATGGCTGGAATGCGTATATGTCGCCAGAACAAGCTGCAAGAGGTTTGATGTTGATGCAGAATTATCCAGAATATAATGAAGACATCCCAGAAGAGCCATTTTATAGAGATTTGAGAGAATTTAAATTATTTAAAAATTTATAAAGGAAAGGAATAAAATTGATTCATATCATAACCAATCATCATGAAACATTAAAGTGGATAGAGATACAGTCCACGTACTTAAAAAATAATACAAATAATGATTATAAAGTTTATTGTGGTGTATCTGACTTACCAGGAGAAGTTAAGCCACCATCGATAGAAAGATATAACTTTGATAATCTTGAAAATGTTGAAAATAAGCATGCTTATAAAATGAACCATTTATCGGATACGATTGACATGTCGAAGGAAGATCCAAACGACATGCTTGTTTTCTTGGATCCGGATGCGCTCCCTGTTCAGCAAGGATGGGATCAGTTTGTTAAAGATGCTCTCGAAAAGCACAAAGTAATAGCTATTAGTCGCGAAGAGAACATTGAACCACTGCTGAGACCCGATCAGCGTCCATATCCTCATCCGTGCTTTCTTGCTACAACATTGGGTTTTTGGAAAAAGAATAAATTATCATGGGATATCGACCCATCCCAAGGTGCCGATTGTGCGGGGGTATTGTTAAAAAAATGGCTAGCCGAAAACAACCATGACTGGGGTAGGCTATTGAGAAGTAATTGTTTTAATTTACATCCATTGAATTTTGCAGTATATGGTCATTTGATCTACCACCATGGCTCTGGAAACAGGCCAATATATGATTCAATCGATATTTGGTCCCGCCCTGAATTATCCCAAAAATATGGCGTATCATTAGACCTTCATTTCCCTGAATTATTAGAATTTAATCAAAAAGTTTCAGATTTAGTTTTTGATGCGATAAGTAATGATTCTAATTTTATTAACATGTATTTTTGCGGATTCGATAGACGATAGGAGTATTGACTGTGAGTAAAAGTGAAAACATTTCTGTGTTCGGCGGGACAGGGTTCATAGGAGGAACATTTTGTAAAATGTTTGAACAGGAATCTTTGGTAATCCCGCACCACCAAAGAGAACCAGAGACTAACAATGTATTGTATTTCATAAGCACAGTACATAACTACAATGTCTTTGATGATCCACATTTAGACATTAATACAAACTTAAATGTATTAATTGATGTTTTGGAAGAGTGCAAAAACAAAAAAGGATCGGTTTTTAATTTTATTAGTTCGTGGTTTGTATATGGAAAGACAGAAGATCTGCCAGCTAGCGAAGAATCGCAATGCGAACCAAGAGGCTTCTATTCTATCACCAAAAGAACAGCAGAACAGTTAATAGTTTCTTATTGCGAGACATTTGATATTGACTATAGAATTATAAGACTTTGCAATGTATATGGAACGGCTGACTTAAAAGCATCAAAGAAACGAAATGCGTTGCAATTTTTAACCGGTGAGGTTGTTAATAGCAGAGATATAAATCTATATGATCATGGCGAGAATATAAGAGACTTTATGCACGTAGAAGATGTTTCTAGAGCCATTCGCCTTGTTATTGAAAAAGCTCCGTTAAATGATGTGATTAACATAGGAAGCGGAATACCACATAAATTTATAGAAATAATGACTTATGTGAGAGAAAAGACGAATTCAACAAGTAATTTTAATTTTATAACTCCCCCGGAGTTCCATAAGATCGTCCAGGTCCAAGATATGTATTTGGATGTTACCAAGTTAAATAATCTTAATTTTAAACCAAAATACACCATATGGGATGGTGTTGATATTTTAATAGAAAACTTAAAGGAAAAAGAAGAAAATGAGTAATAAATATGTAAGATTCTCTGGCGCTAATCCTTTCGGTACGCAAGCTAAACTAATATTACACTTTGATAAATTGCACCAATATCTTTCTACAGGTGATGTTTCATCACCGATTTTTATGGAAGTTGGCCTGACTAACAAGTGTAATATGTCGTGTTTTTGGTGTATTACTGAAAACGGAAGAGACAATAAAGCCGGCGCCCAAATAGACATCGCGGCACTCAAGAAGTTTTTAAATGAATTTTCAGCAGAAGGAGGAAAGGCTGTTACTTATGCTGGACAAGGAGAACCAACGTTTTATCCACATTTTAAAGAAGCAGTTTTATCTGCCAAAGAAGCAGATCTACAACTTGGCATGATGACAAATGGCGTATATAAGAAAAGTTATAATTCTTTGATTGGAGAGTCTTTTGAATGGATTCGAATTTCTTTAGATACATTAGACGAAGTTAGTTATAAAGAATGGAAAAAAGTAAATGGGGTTGCTATCATTAAAAAGAATATTCAAGCCTTAAAGCATTATCCGGTTAAGGTTGGAGTTAATTGCAATGTTGGGCCCAATATTACAATAGACCATGCCAAGCAATTAGTGCATTGGGCGACAGACAACACCGCTGTGGATTATTTACAATTTCGCCCAATCCTTCCAAGGCACTACAAAGAGGCAGAAACGTGTTATAAAAAAACAGGTGTCACTGAAATTAATGCAGAAGTATGGGAATTCTTAGATAAACATACAATTAATCCTAAAATTAACCTGAGCGATGACAAGAGACTCGATCTTAAAGATGGCACAGCGTTTAATTTTAGAAGCTGTGAGGGCCATTTTTTTGAACCTATTTTAGCTGCCACTGGTGAAGTAAAAGTATGTACTTATCATCCGTTAGATAGACGCCTTACTTTTGGTAATATTTATGATTCTTCCTTTAAAGATATCTGGCATTCCGATCAACGGAAAAAGGCAATTGAATTTGTTAGAAGTATTGACTATAAATCAAAATGTCAAATGTGTTGTAAGCTCGCAGAACCAAATAAATTGTTGGATTTCTTAAAGCACCCAGAAGAATGCAAAGATATTAATTTTCTGTAGAACGAGGATAAACTATAAATGCTCAATGTTAGCTTAATAATAAACACTGTGTCTAAGAATAGTGATGTTTGGGATATGTTTTTTGGACAAATTGAAAAACACTTTCCAGCGGATATAAAGAAGTTTGTCTTTGTTGATAAATCTCCTGAGCAATTGCCAAGTGATTGTGAAGTGGTTTATTATGATAAAGACAAGACATATCAAGAACAGTTCTCTTCGTGCATCGATGCCGTGGAAACTGAATATTGTATTTATATTTCTGAAGATTATGTCTTGTATGATGATGTTCGTGTGGATCTTATTGAAAGCTATTGCAATGTTTTAAATAATAATCAAAATCTATCTTTTATTAGATTCATGCGAGGCGGCGTTGTCGATATGGGGTTAAATCGCTTTAGGCATTATGACAACTTATTTGAATTATCTAATCAGATGCCTTATTTCTATACCAACCAGGCAGCGCTATGGCGAACGAAAGATTTGGGAAAAATTCATAAACTCGGCCCAAAGCTGCATATTGCTAATAAAGATTGGGAGAATTCTTTTGAGTTTCAAGCAACTAAGACTTGCCAAGAATTAGGAATCAAAGGGTTGCATTGTTATTATGGCGAGAAAAAGAGAGGACTTTATCATTATGATACAATTGTTTTTCCTCACATCTCGACAGCCTTAGTAAAGGGCAAATGGAACATATCAGAATATCCAGTAGAATTAAATAAATTATTGGAATCATATGGTGTTGATTGTGTCTTGAGGGGGACTGTTTAAATGTTAATATTGGGTGATCTGTCTGCTGAAGTTCCTGATACAAATGCTTATCATTGGAATCTAGAAGAGCATTCGGATGTAGAGAATAAAGAACAAGTTTTTATGTACGGATTCAATGCCTCTGGTAACAGGGCACTACAGGAAGCCTGTCAGAAATTCAATAGAAAAGTATATTTTAATAATTGGATACCTTGTGAGTTTGCGCAAAAAAGGACAACTGAATTTGATGCCTTCAAAAAGGAAGATTGGTTTGATGAAATTTATTCCATTTGTCCATATTCAAACAAGTGGTTGAATGAGTTAAATCTTGAAAGAGAATATAAAGATATCTTTTATCCGTTTCACAAGAGATTAATTCCTGAGAATTTGGAAAAAGAATATGATGTGATTTATCATGGTGGCATTCACGGCCAAGAGCACATAGATTGCCTGAGAGTAATGTTGAATTATAATTATAGATTCTGCAGCATGAATGCTTATATCAATCAAATCACCGCTCAATGCTTGGGGTATGCTACTGACATTAACTTGGCGTTTCAAGAAAAGATAAACTTAATTGCCAAAACTAAAATATCAGTGTGTTATAATTTAGTCCATATAAACCCAGACCACATACCAGCAATTAAGTCATATGATGATTGGCAAAAGAATGAAGCGTTCAGTGAAGTCGATGGCTGGAATGTTATGCCTCAATTTAAGACTCGCATGCACGAGGCTGCTATATCAAAGACATTGAATCTTATAATGCGAGATAAGTGGAATATTGCAGAAAGATATTATGCGCCAGATAAGGAGTTTATTTATTTTGATGATGCTGATGATTTGAACCAAAAAATAGCAGATATTACAGCCGATTGGAAAAATTATGAACAAATAGTTGAAAATGCTTATAATAGAGCTATGGAATATACAACTGATAAATTCGTTGAGAAGATTAAGGAAAATTAAATGAATTGTAGATCTTGTAATGGAGAGAAGTTAAACGTTATATTGGATTTAGGAAACCAGCCTTGGTGCAATGATTTTCTAACTGAAGAGCGTTTAGGAAAAGAAAATACATATCCTTTACGATTGAATTATTGTGAAGAATGTGAACTTCTACAACTTGATCATACCGTTCCAAAGGAAACAATGTTTGCGGATCATTGTTATTTGTCTGGAATGACAAAGACATTGATTGATCATTTTTATGAAGTTGCAGAAGAAAATGTAAAACAATTTGATATCAAGGCGAATGACTTGGTTGTTGATATTGGCGGAAACGACGGCAGTCAGCTTTTGCAATATCGAAAAGCAGGCGTCAACAATGTTTTGAATATAGAGTGTGCCGATCGGGTATCGAAAATCTCTAGAGAAAAGAGAATTAATACTATTACAGAATACTTTAATCGTGATTGTGTTGAAAAATATATTGGCGAAAAATCAGTTAAACTTTATAATGCTTCAGGTGTCTTCTTTCATCTTGAAGAGCTTCATAGTGTAATCGATGGGATTAAATTTTCGTTGAAAGATGATGGTGTTCTGATTGTGCAATTTATGTATGCAGGAACAATGATTGAGAAATTAAACTTTGATACGATTTATCATGAGCATTTGTGTTATTATACTTTGCAAAGCTTGAATAATTTATTATCGCCTTATGATTTGAAGATATTTGATGCTTATTATTCCGAGATACACAGTGGTTCTATTATTGCTAAAATTACACATATTGATGGCGTATTTGATGTGGAGACGGAGAGGTATTTGGAACTTTTAGGAAGAGATAGAAAATATACTATTGAAGCATTTAAAGAGTTTGCTAAAACCATTGAAGCGCAAAAGGGATATTTAAGAGACACTCTTGAAGCTTTTAAAGCTGAAGGCAAGACCATTTACGCTTATGGGGCGCCAGCAAAAGGTAATACTCTCTTGAATTATTTTGGAATTGATAATACATTAGTAGATAAAGCTGTAGAGATTAATGAAATGAAAATAGGTAATTATTTGCCGCAATCTCATATTCCCATTACTCTTGAAGATAAGAATGATTTACCGAATTATTATCTACTGTTATCACATAATTTTGCAGATGAAATTATTAAGAAAAATCAAGATATTATTAAGCAGGGTGTGAAGTTTATTATTCCTTTTCCGCATGTTGAGATTGTAGGGGATTAAATGAAAATGAAATATAGACAAACAATAGTTGAAAATATTGGAATTGAAATTGATGAATTCGTGCCAGGATATAGTCATAATGATGGAATAAGTTTCAGGAACGGTGAACAAGAACCAGTACATCAAATGATGGAAGTGATGGTGCCTTTTTTAATTGATCAATATCGAAGAGTTCATTATAATGCTGGTGTTACTAATAATTTAAAATATATTTTAGATGTGGGATCCGGCCCTGGTGGTTTGGCATATTTTTTTAGAAAATATGATCCTAATTTGATTGTGTTTACTTTGGATGGTAACCAAGAAACGATTAATAGTCCTTATATCGATAAAGATACGCATTTTGTCGTAAGAACAGATCAAGAATATAAATTAGTTGATGAAAATGAAAATATTATAAAATTTGATTTAATTGTTTGTATTGAACATATCGAACATATTCAAGAATCAAATTTTAGACAGTTTTTAAAAAATCTTGGAGCGCATGCTCATAAAGATACATTGTTTTTTGGAACAGCAGCCAATTGGGAATACGAGTCAGATGATGAAAAACATATTCATTGTAATGTTAAGAGCGCTGATGAGTGGAGGGGATATTTATATCAGAATAGAGAATTATTTAAAGCTGCTGCAACAATCACTCTCAGCGAATGGGCTATGAAATTTATAGATCATTCACAATCTTTTTCCCAAGAGACAACTTCTCTTGCCACTGTTTTTGATACTTTTGAGGCACCTCTTATAGTGAAACGTCTAATAGGGTATTTTCTTATAACTGAAAAACATCCTAAAACTCACGACGAACACCGCCAACACGCCGCTTTGGAATCATGGACGCATAGATTTGCTGGTTCGACAATAATACTCTTAGGGTTTTAAATGAAAATGAAGGTATTAATTACCGGTGCTACTGGTTTTCTTGGAAAGCACTTGGTAAAGAAATTGGTTGAATTAGATTTTGAGATTTATATCTCAAACACTACTAAAGCAAATTTAATGAATGTAGAGAATCTACATGTTTATGATAATATTAAATTTGATTATATTTTTCATTTAGCGGCAGTTACAAAGGCCGGGGATTATTGCTTAACACACCAGGCTGATCAATGGTTGTCAAATCAGATGATCAATACAAATATATTATCATATTGGAAGAACAAGCAACCGCAAGCAAAAATGATATGTATGGGCACAAGTTGTTCCTATTCACCAGGGATGTTTATGACAGAAGAGAATTATCTCTTGGGAGAACCTGAATCAAGTCTGCATACTTATGCTATGACAAAAAGGATGCTCCTGTTAGGTTTGCAATCGATAGGACAACAATATGGCTTAAAATGGCTTTATTTTATCCCATCAACTTTATACGGCCCCGGATTCGAATTGGACGACAATCATTTTATTTTTGATTTTATCAGAAATGGCTATAATGCAAAAGAAAGCGGAGATCCGTGGCAGTTGTGGGGCGACGGCGAGCAACGCCGTGAGTTGATTTATGTGGAAGATGCCGTGGATGTTATGATTAATCTGTTGTCTTGTGATAATGAGGTGTTTAATTTGGGATCAGGTCAAGATTATACAATAAATGAATTTGCACAAAAAGTATGCGAGATTTATGATTATGACTACAACACTCTAGGGCACGACATGACAAAATATGTGGGTGTTAGAGAAAAAAAGATTGACACTACGAAGGTAATGAGTTATCTTGGAGAAAAGGGATATAATAAAACATCGCTTCAAGAAGCGCTTCGAGAAACTGTGAAATATTTTAAAAAACAAAAGGAGATAAAAATATGACCATGAAAGTAAAAACTAATTTTGTATTTGCGGAGGAGAGTCCAGATTTTTTGGAGCCAATTGGCGCGCTCTACGATGATACAACTGATCAAGAATACATTGAATCTATTGAGGATTATTTTTCTGAAAAGGAGGGTGGAGATCGTCGTCCTTTAACAACTCTCGAATTAGGTTGTGCCGGCGGCAGAATAGTAAAAGATCTAGTTGAAAGAGGTCATGATTCTTATGGCTTAGAAGGCGCTCCATATCCTTTATTTATGGCAAGGCCCGCTTGGTTAGAATATTACAACACTCGTATTTTTAACTGTGATATATCAAAGCCATTTAAGTTGCTGGAGGATGACGGAACCCTTAAAACTTTTGATGTTATATCTCATTGGGAATTTTTGGAGCACCTTTCTCCATCTTGCTTAGACTATTTTCATGCACGGCTATGGACCCATTTAAAGCCAGATGGTTCTATTTTTTGTGGAGTTAGTCCATGGGGGCACAGCTTAAATCGAGACAAGATAGACGATGCATCTCCTTTAAAGACTCACGCCATGGACAATAAACACCATCAGTCTTGTTTTTGGCAAGATGAATGGGAAAAACTGTATTGGAGCCAATATTTTAATATTCATGAATATCCCCTTGAAGGTAAGTTAAGAAAGGATTGGAACGAAGAACTAAATCTTGGTAGTTTTTATGTTCATTTAACTCGTAAAAACGACGATAAACAACACAAACTCGCGAATGAGACTATTACCAAGTACGAGAAAAAATACGAAAACAAGATGGGTCATAAAAAAGAAGATTTAATAGTGGGATATGAAGCATTCCGACTTGGTTTTAAGAATTGATTAATCATTAATCAATTTACCAAACGGCACTATAACTTCGATCCTTTTTGAAAACCTCTATTGAAGATGGTTTATATAAAACTATAGAATATTTTAAGGAGAATATATGATATCACATGAAAAAAAGTTTGTTTTTGTACACATACCAAGAACGGGTGGCAACACTCTTAGCCGTTTTTTACGCCCTTATTGTGATGAGGAATCTTTAGAATTTAGCCCGTTCCCCGGAAAAGAAGGAAATTTACATGCCACGATTCGTGAATACATGGTAAAACATGGTACACAAATCTTAGATAAATATACCATATTCACGATTATTAGAAATCCGTGGGAGAGAGCGCTTTCTCATCATATACATTATTCCGGTGGCGAATTTGATAGGGATAATTTTAGAAAGTATATTTTTAGTCCACATGAAAATAATTTCTGGCCACACAGTCATTTCCACTTTTTTGTAAAATCAAACACAGGAAAAACACCAGATGGAAGTTTAGCTCTTCCAGCGTCTTATCCTGCGCAAATAAGTACGGAAGGAATGAAATTTATGCAAAAGCATCTCTATTTCCCATATTTCATTAAATTTGAAAATTATGCAAACGAAATTTCAAAGTTATTTAATAAGCTTGAAATTGAACACGACATAGAAGATTTAAAAAGAAAATCCAACCACACAACTCATAAGCATTATTCCCATTATTATCTAGACGACGAAATTAGAGAGATTAGAGAAGTGTGTGGTTTCGACTTACAAATGTTTGGATATACTTTTGATGATAGAAGAAACAAATGAATATTTTAATAACAGGCGGCGCCGGATACATCGGCAGCGAATTAGTCAATTATTTAATTGACAACAACAAAGTCACAGTAATTGATAGTTTGATGTACGATCACACATCGCTGTTACGGTATACGCAACATGACAACTTCAATTTTGTTAAAAGTGATGTACGAGATATGCGAGTTTTAGAAAATCTCATCAAGGAGAATGATGTTATTATCCCCCTTGCAGCACTAGTGGGGTTTCCTCTCTGCGATAAGGATCCAAGAGGAGCGCAGGAAATCAATCAAGATATTAATACGTGGATTGCGAATAATAAATCAGATGATCAAATGGTTATTTACCCTTGCACCAATTCAGGTTATGGCGTGTCTGTGGATGGTTCCGTATGTACCGAAGAGTCGCCGTTGAATCCCGTCTCGCTGTATGGAAAAACTAAAATCGGAGCAGAAGCCGATTACAAAAAAGTCAACAACCACGTCACATTCAGACTCGCTACTGTGTTTGGACCAGGTTCACGGATGCGTACTGATTTATTGGTTAATAATTTCGTACTAAAAGCACTCAAAGAACGTTTACTGGTGCTTTATGAATGTGAGTTCATGAGAAATTATGTACACTTAGCTGAT
>Ga0208011_1001014_pt1 | contig 10306 bp, 12 predicted proteins | sample 7_EtaG_FD_184080 | JGI IMG/M metagenome (GOLD analysis project Ga0208011, IMG submission 184080) | Marine viral communities from the Subarctic Pacific Ocean - 7_ETSP_OMZ_AT15161 metaG (SPAdes) (version 2) | ecosystem: Environmental > Aquatic > Marine > Oceanic | place: Pacific Ocean | collected... | reverse complement strand
CAAGGAGCTAATAAAATGAAAACCCTGTCGTTTATTCTATGTTTTTTAATGGTATTTTCAACAACTGTGTTCGCGACGGGAAAATCAATAACTCTCAAAAAAGATCAAAAAGCACCTTTCCCCGGAACACTTCTAGATGCCAAAGCAATCGCTGAAATCTTGGCGAAAACCAAAAAGCTCAAAGACGAATTAAAATTAAAACTCACCCAACAAAAAGAAAAGCTTAAAATCCAACATGATATGAGGTATAATCTTCTTAAGGTAGATTTTTCTGCTTTGCAGAAAAGATCGGATGATATTATAAAACTTAAGAACGAAGAACTCACAAGACTTCAAAAACATGCTTTCAAAAGACCGGGAAGACATTCTCATTGGTTCTTTGCCGGCGGTGTTATCCTAGGTGTTGCAGTGACTATTGCCATAACAGCGATTATAGTGAAGGCAACGACAGACATTGCCTCAAGCGGTCTAGATAAAGCATTGTCCGGAGATTTGAAAGTGACACTGGGAACGGCCTCTGGCTCATGAGCAAAAAAGATCCTAACTACGTTGTTAAAATAGAACAAGCAATTGTAGAAAAATATGGCGAGGAAACCATCCAAAATCCTAAATCCAATTGGGGTGCCGCGAGAGAGAAAGAGTATCTCGCACAGCTTAAAGAAAAAGAAGCAAAATTAAGAAGTCGGGAATCAAATAAAAAACTACTTAAAAACAAGAGCAGTGTCGTAAGAAAGTGTAATTTCTGCGAGAAAAATAAAATCAAAAGAAAAGACGATGTTTATTTTTCTAAATTTGGCTGTTGCTTTGATTGTCATGTACAATGGATAGATGGCAGAGAGGAGCGTTGGCAAAGTGGTTGGCGCCCGGAAATAAAAAGTAATTGAAGTTTTTTGCTTCTATTTATTATAACAAACTTTTAGTATGGAGATAATAAAATGTCCAAGATGTTAGATGTGGTTCGGGGTATTTCTCAAGTAATGGCTGGCACTTATGATCGAGCAGTTGATCCCAAGACCGGTGAAGTAGTAAAAATCGGGCTTCAGAGAGAAAAAGATATACCAGTCACAGAAAGACCTATAATGGATGGGTTCAAGATTTCATTTTATGGAAACAAAATTTGTATCAAATATCAATCAGAGGTGCAACTCAAACATCTCCATCGCGTTGATTACGAAGCCGAAGTGGAGCAAATTTATGCGAATATTGTTAAATATCTCGAGAAGCAGTATCGGGCTCACACGGGAAAATCTTTGAAACTTAAACCTCTTGATGAGGCTGACATTCTTTTGCAGAGTATGTCCAAAATTAGAAATTGGGTTGAGTGTAAACGGCATTATAAAGTTTCTGGGGTGCGGGGTGAGCCAAATCCTTATACTGGTAAAGAAGATTTAGTTCGAGATGCAACCAAGAAGTTCCTTGCGCTAGGAAAAAACGATACCCCCTACTAAGGCTTGAGATGTGTCAAAATACTCTATTTCAAAAAAACAAATTAAAGCCGAAATTGTCAAATGCGGCAAAAATCCCACTTATTTTGTCAACAATTATGTAAAAATCGTCCACCCGATCAGTGGTCTCGTTCCTTTTAAAACATATGATTTCCAATCCCAATTATTAGAAGACTTTACTAACCACAGATATAATGTTATTCTCAAAGCACGTCAATTGGGTATATCAACAATTACTGGCGCATATGTATTGTGGATGATGATGTTTAATCGCAACAAAAACATCCTTGTTATTGCCACCAAATTTCAAACAGCATCGAACTTAGTAAAAAAAGTTAAATCCATGATGAAAAATCTTCCGGATTGGATGAGAATCGCAAAAATCTCTATTGATAACCGTGCTTCGTTCGAGCTTTCCAATGGCTCTCAAATTAAGGCGAGTTCAACTTCATCAGATGCAGGTCGTTCGGAAGCTCTTTCTTTGCTTGTGATCGATGAAGCAGCGCATATTGAAAATATGGAAGAGCTTTGGACCGGTCTATATCCCACAATTTCAACTGGTGGGCGCGTTATAGCCCTTTCAACTCCTTTGGGCGTTGGAAACTGGTTTCATAAAATATGTTCTGATTCCATTGCTGGTTCAAATGATTTCTTTATGACAAATTTGCCATGGGATGTCCACCCAGAGAGAGATCAAGAGTGGTTTGATGGTGAAACGAAGAGTCTTTCAAAGAGAGAAATCGCTCAAGAATACCTCTGCAACTTCAATGCTTCTGGGGAGACTGTAATCCATTCAGATGACATAGATTATCTTTATGAACTAACAGAAGAGCCAAAATATCGTTCTGGATTTGATAGGAATTATTGGATTTGGGAAGAATACGATCCAACAAAGAAATATGTCATTTCGGCTGATGTGGCTCGTGGAGATGGAAGAGATTTTTCAGCGTTTCATATCATGGATGTGGATAATTTAGAAATTGTCGCAGAATACACCGGAAAACCTTCAATTGATTTATTTGCTAAATTTCTTTTTGATGTCGGAAATGAATATGGTGGATCTCTATTGGTAATTGAAAATAATAATGTTGGTTATGCTGTAATAGAAAAATTAATAAATATGGAATATAAAAATATTTATTTCTCAATCAAAGGCAGCGGAGAATACATTGAGTCTTATGTAGCCGAGTCGACAAACAATTCAGTTCCCGGGTTTGCAACATCATCTAAATCTAGACCACTAATTATAGCAAAATTAGAAGAATTCATAAGAAATAAACTAATTAAGATTAAATCTAAGCGCACAATTAACGAAATGCGTACATTTGTGTGGAATAATGGTCGACCACAGGCAATGAGGAGTTGTAATGATGACTTGGTTATGTCTTTGGCTATAGCATGTTGGGTGAGGGACACAGCTATTATTGCTAATAGAAGAAGTGATGAGTACAAAAAAGCTTTAATTGGCGGCATGTTTTTGGCAAATACTCAAATAGATGTTAAAGTTCCGGGTCAACAGGGGTATAATAGAAAATTAGATCTCGAGAAAAAAAGAGACGATGCAAAAAAACAACATGAAGAATATGGTTGGGTTTATAAAGGTTAAAAATAATGGCTAATCCAAGTGACGATTTTAAAAAACGAAATAGAAATCCAGATTCAAACCTTTTCCGAAGGTTAACAAGGCTTTTTTCTGGTCCGATTGTAAATCTGCGAACTCAAACTTATCGCAAAGAAAGAAGACGGCAGCTAGACAAATATAAATTCCGTTCAACGTCGGGACAACAGTTTAAAAAATCTGTGTATGATCCTTTTTCGAATTTAACTTACAATTATGTGGCGGCTCAAGGTCGTGCTGAAAGGTATGCTGATTTTGATCAAATGGAATTTATGCCGGAGATAGCGTCGGCTCTTGATATCTACGCAGATGAAATGACCACTTCCACTTTCATCAATGAACTATTAACAATTGACTGCAAAAACTTTGAAATTAAGCAATTGTTGGACGATCTTTATCAAAATATTTTAAATGTTGAATTTAACTTGTTTGGTTGGTGCCGAACAATGTGCAAGGCGGGTGATTTCTTCTTATATTTAGAAATTGAAGATGGCAAAGGCGTTACCAACGCTATTGGGTTGCCCACTCAAGAGATTGAACGGATGGAGGGGCAAGATCCGACAAATCCAAACTATATTCAGTTTCAGTGGAACTCTGGGGGTCTTACGTTTGAGAATTGGCAAATGGCTCACTTTAGAATTCTTGGAAATGATAAATATGTTCCATATGGCACTTCTGTTTTAGAGCCCGCTCGCCGCATCTTTCGTCAATTGACGCTTATTGAAGACGCTATGATGTCCTATCGTATTGTTCGTTCTCCCGAAAGAAGAGTTTTTAAGGTCGAAGTTGGAAATATTCCTCCACAGGACGTAGAGCAATATGTTCAGCGTGTTATGACGCAAATGAAACGAAATCAAGTCATTGATCCGGATACCGGTCGTGTAGATTTGCGTTATAATCCCTTGAGTGTTGAAGAAGATTATTTTATTCCAGTTAGAAATGGCATCGGTTCCGATGTTTCTTCTTTGGCTGGCGGAGCTTATACCGGTGATATTGATGATGTAAAGTATTTAAGAGAAAAGCTATTTGCAGCCCTTAAAATTCCTGCGGCTTATTTGGTTGCCGGGGAAGAATCAGAAGATCATTCGGCGTTAGCTCAAAAGGATATCCGCTTTGCAAGGACAATACAGAGGTTGCAAAGATCCATCGTTGCTGAATTAGAAAAGATTGGTATTATCCATCTTTATACATTGGGCTTTAAAAACAAAGATCTTATTTCTTTTAAGTTGCGCTTAAACAATCCATCAAGAATTGCAGAGCTTCAAGAATTAGAATATTGGAGAACCAAGTTTGATATCGCCGCCGCTGCAACCGAAGGCTTTTTCAGCAAAAGATGGATTGCCGAAAAGATTTTTAGTCTTTCTGAAGCAGATGCGATTCGAAATCAAAGAGAAATGTATTTTGACAAGATTTTCGCTGCGGATCTTGAAAAGGCTGCGGAGGAAGCGGCAGCCGGAGAGGGCGCCTTAGAGGCCGGCGGTGACGAAGCAGGATTAGGGCTTGAAGGAGAAGATGAATTGGGGCTTGAAGGAGAAGAAGATCTTGGTCTAGGAGGAGAAGAAGATCTTGGTCTAGGAGGAGAAGAGGCAGCAGGCGGCGGAGAAGAAATGTTGCTGGCAGCCCCCGGAAAGAGAGATGATATGACAACGACACCTAGGTCTAAAGGAAAGTGGTATAAGCCTGTAGCGAAGGAACTAGATAAAAGGCGACATTTAGCTCCGAAAAAGAAATCAATGAAAAAACAATTTTCAGATCGCCTTGCAAGCACATCGAGAGAAAATGTATATCCCAGTTTAAATGCATTAAGTCGTGCAGGGAAAGGTATTTATGAAAACCTTGAAGCTAATTACTCAAAAGAGGAAATTAAAATTTTAAATTCAAACGAAGAGATTAATGATTTAATTTCTCAATTGGAGAATGAAGATGAAAACAAGTAAACTCAAACATAATAAGAAAAGAAACACCGCTTTTCTTTATGAGTCTTTAATCAAAGAGCTTACATTGGCAATAGTCGAAAAAAAGCCTAAAAGAAAAAAACTCATAGAGGGAATCTTGGTTAAATTTTTTAAAAAAGGAACTAACCTCCAAAAAGATTTGGATTCTTATAGAGCAATTTATGAAACACAAGGTGTTTCGCCCCGCAATGCCGAGAAACTTCTCACAGAAGCAAAATTTAAAAGACATGTGGATGTCGATGACAAAGAACTGTTTAATGAACAGACTAGCCTTATTAACTTTATCAATAAGAGCTTGGGAAAAACGGCGTTTAATCACTTTTTACCAAATTATAAAAATTTAGCAACCCTCTCGCAGATTTTTAATCATAATGTTTCTGTGAAAAATAAAGTTCTTTTAGAAAATAACATCATTAAGTCAATGATCACAGAAGACAGAGCAGAAATTGAAATGAAACGAGTAGATAATCTGTCTTTCAACATCTTCCTTCAAAAGTTTAATGAAAAATATGGGAATACTCTGTTGGAAGAGCAACAAGATTTAATAAAGAATTATCTTTTTTCTTTTGCAGATAATAAAGCGGGTTTGGTGGTTTATTTAGAGGAAGAACTTGATCGTTTGGGAAAGCAGCTTAAAAAAGCTCAAAAATTGGAAGAATGTGATGAGACCAGAGAGCAGCTTAAGTTGGTTCAGGAATCTCTAGCAATTAATAAAACTAAAAACATTGATAAAACTATGATTTTGCAAATTTTAAAAGTTCAAGAGCTTATAAGCGAGATCCACAAAAATGAAGTTTAAAATCAAATTAGATGATCCGGGTTTCCACGCCGAAGTTACCCTAGATGGTTATAAAACTTTGAATGGTGATTTTTTGTTTGATAAACATCCAGAAATGGATATCCTCATTAATAAAAAAACCAGCAAGGTCATAACATTTCCAAAAAAGGATTTCGGCACAGAAGCTTATGAATCTCAAGATCGGTTTCTGTCCTTTCTTGTGAACAAGGGTATTATGGATCGTTCAACCATTCGCTCCGGGAATGTAGCAAATTCTCTATTGGGGGAGTTGTTAGAGCCAAAAGAAGCAACGATGGACAATATAAGCATTTGCATGTTAGAAATTTATAATTTTTTAAAAAAAGAGGAACCTTATTTCAAGGTTATTGATGATTTTGAAAAAGATTATGATGATTCACTTCTCCATCCGGATGCAGAGCACTCCACTGAACTTGGCGAAGTTCCCCACAGAGACCAACAAGGATCGCTACCGCCTAGTAAATATTATGGTTATGGCTATGGCTATAGACCCTATGTTTATGAGTCACAGAAGCGGGAGGACGGGTGAATTTAATTTATTTTGTTCTCGTGGCTTATGGAATGACGCAAATTGTGGTATTCGGTTCCATTTTTAATAAAATCCGTCCAGATTATAAATTTTTTCATTGCCCAATGTGTATTGGATTCTGGATTGGTGTATTTTTATGTTTGATTAATCCATTTTGCACACTATTTAATTTTGATGTGAATGTGGTTAATTGCTTTTGCTTGGGGTGCCTGAGTTCTGGTACTTCTTATGTATTATGTAATGTGTTTGATGACAATGGTTTTAAAATAGAGAGGAGATAAGAGAATGTGGAATCGAAAGTGGAAGCTTCAGCCAGTTAGGCGATGTAAAACAGGGTGTATAGTCGCGCTGGTAACGCCAGCGCAATGAGGAAAAAATTATGTCAAAAAAAGTTTTAAGAGAATATTTTGAACTTTGCCCAAATGGCGTATGCGATGATCTGCTTACCGAGCATGAAAAAAAGATGGTCAAAGAAAGTAATGCTCTATTTTTGTCTGGCGTTATTCAAGCCGCAGATAAACTTAACGGCAATGGCCGAGTTTATCCTAGAGTAATTCTCGAAAGAGAGGTGGGAAAATATATTCAAACAATTCAAGAGGGTCGTGCCGTTGGGGAATTAGATCATCCTGATGATTCGGTTGTAAATTTAAGAAATGTGTCTCACAAAGTTACAGATTGCTGGTGGGATGGGGATAATGTCAAGGGAAAACTTCAAGTTTTGGATACTCCGGCCGGACAAACTCTCCGTGCTCTTATTGAAGGCGGTGTAAAATTGGGCATTTCTTCCCGTGGATTGGGCTCGGTACGAGAAAGTCAAGGAAAAACTTTGGTTGAAGATGATTTTCAACTTATTTGTTTTGATATTGTGCAAGAACCTTCGACAACGGGAGCCTTTCTCTTTCAAGAGGGAAATAAAAGTTCTTTGCGAGAGGGAAAAAATAAAAAAATCACTTCTCTCATTAGAGATATTTTAGAGGATTAAAATGAAAGTCAGCGAATTAAAAAGAATCATTAAACCAATGATCAAAGATTGTATTCGGGAAGTTCTTTTGGAAGAGGGAATGCTTTCTAAAATTGTTCAAGAAACTGCTGTGGGCTTAACAAACGCCAAAGTTTTAAAAGAAGAAAAGCAAACAAAGCTTTTTGAACAAGAAAGAAAAGAAGACGCTCAGAAAAAGAATAGAGATGCACGAAAAAAACTGCTGAATTCCATCGGTACTCAAAATTTGGGGGGAGTAGATATTTTTGAGAACACAACTCCTATGGCGGCAGAAAGTTCTGGTCAAAGCCCACTGTCAGGTCAACAGCCTCATGATGCAGGAATTGATATTTCGAATCTCCCCGGTATGAAAAATTGGAAAAGATTAGTATAATAGGAATTTATTATGGCAACAAATGTTAGTGTGACGCAAAGAAAGAATGAATCAGCAGAGAGACTAATAAGAAGATTTATAAAAAAATGCAAAAAAGAAAAGATTATCGAAGAAGCAAGAGACAGAATGAGATATGTGCCACCTTCTGAAAAAAGACGAGAAAAACGAAAGAGGGCAAAGAGGGCTCAAGATCGAGAAAATAAAAAGCAAAGAAAGATGATTCAAAGATATCTTGGAGAATTTGAATAAACTATAACATTGTAGTTACTATTTATTAATAATAGGAATTAGGTTAGGAGAATAAAAATGGCGTGGAAATATTATGATGCTGGTATTGGCAATGTTGGCTCTTATCAGGTAAGTGGCATACCATACATGACTGCCTCTAATTTGGCGACATTAGAAGAAGTGCAAATTTCTTTTCCAATGGTCACAAAAGCGATTACAGTAGCGCAGTCCGGGAGCACCGGTCTGGTGAGGGTGCATTTTGTTTCCACTGGCAGTATGGCGACTACTTCAAGGAATTATTGGGAGATGAATTCCAACGAAGATGCCCTGACGATGAATGTGAAATGTAAGGAAATTTATATTTCAAACGGAGATGCCGGAAACGCAACTGGCTTCCAACTTTTTGCCGAATTGACAAGAATCGATACACAGAGAATGTTCGCTCTTACAGGTTCTGGAATTAGTGAATAATGCCAAGAAAGTACACAGACAGCAATTTTGTGATTCAAACAACTGCGAATATAAGCGCACAGAGGGGAAAATCAGTAGATCAAATCCCTTTTTCGCTTATTCCGTTTACAGCAAAGTCCGCAACAGCACAAAATGTTTGTCCTTCACCGCCATTTGGAGATAAGGCTTATATTGTAGCACAAAGACCAAATCCGCGTGAATTTTTATTTGAGGTAGAAAAAATGGAATTTGCCTATAGGGAAATAAATGACATTTCCACAACAGCAACCGCAGCAGATCATGTTATTGGAGTTGGAACAGCAGGTGACGTTGCATCAGTTCAGCTTCCACCTGCTGCGACTGTACGTTCCGGGTTTGTCTTGATCATTAAAGATATAGTTGGCAATGTTAATAATAATGCCATCACAGTTTCGCGTGGCGGATCGGATACAATCGATGGTCAAACATCAATTATAATTGACATTCCATATGCTTCTGTTAGTGTAGTATCTGATGGCGGCAATAAATGGTATCTATATTAATACCTGTGAGGAAAAAGAGTGAATTTTGCGTTTAAAATGTTGCCCAATCATGTTGCGCTTGATCCCTATGTGCCTACTCCTTCTGATCGTTTTCTCGGAGTGGATTTAACACTTGGAAGTCTGCAATATGTCTTGCTTCCCGAAGCTAGTAACTTCCGCGCCGGCACAGGCGTCATTGTTAAGGACACTAGGGGACTCGCCGCTCCCGGGGGCACATCTGCAATTGTAATACTTGGCTCATCCAACATCGATGCAGAGGCACACCTCTTAATTGACACCGCGTATGCTTCGGTTAATTTGATTTCAAATGGGGTAGATAAGTGGCATGTATATTGAGGGTTTAAATTATGTCTTATAAATATTTGGGATCATCGTCAGCAGCCCCGGGATCAGGATCCGGAGGCGGGGATGGAAGTTATTTGGCGCTTGACGCTAATAATAATCTGATTTTGACAGCTTCATCAGGCGGAGGCGGAGGCGGAGGAGGAACCCCCGGCGGATCAACCACTCAAGTTCAATTCAATGATGGCGGCTCTTTTGGCGGATCGGGCAATCTTACGTTCAACGGAACAACTCTTACGGGCTCTTATACAGGTTCATTGGCAGAGCTTACAACGTTATCCGCTTCAAATGCTCTGATCACGGGCTCTGGTAAGCTTTATTTTAACGATACTGGCGGCGAATATATCTCCGGAGATGGTAACAATCTCACTGCTGTTGCGGGAACGAACATCATAGCAAACGCCGGAACGTCCGTCGCACTGATCGCCGGCACCGCCGTACATGTCGCGGCTCCCGCTCTTCAAGTCTCCTCATCTGGCTCTCCGTATTTCAATCTTCTGCAAGGTGACGGGGCAGCGAATGTGTCTCTCATCAACTGGCAAAGCGGCTCAACCTCTGATGCATCCGGTTATTTGACCAAGTGGGCTGATGGTGTTTCATCAAATGCTTATGTCGGCAACCCGGCTCTTTATAATTCTAGACTCTTTACTCAAGTAAGAAACAAAGATTCTGACGTGGCAGTAAACTATATACAGATGGCATTGTCCAATTCGGGGAGTCTTTATATAGGCAGGGGAACCGGTGGCACAGGAAGTATTACTGATTTTTATCCATCCCAGATTGATGACTACGCTTATGCGGCTTACATTGGAACAACTGACGCCAATACTGGTGGCGCTCTTTACGCTTCCGGCTCTGTAAAAGTCAAAGGAGATTTATCTGCCTCTTCTATGACTCTCGCCCCCACTTCAGGATCATTAGCTGGAGCAGGAAGTTATTTGGGTCTTGATGTCAACAATCAAATTATTTTGACATCTTCAGCCGGCGGTGGCGGCGGCGGTGTAATT
>Ga0208011_1001009_pt1 | contig 10347 bp, 5 predicted proteins | sample 7_EtaG_FD_184080 | JGI IMG/M metagenome (GOLD analysis project Ga0208011, IMG submission 184080) | Marine viral communities from the Subarctic Pacific Ocean - 7_ETSP_OMZ_AT15161 metaG (SPAdes) (version 2) | ecosystem: Environmental > Aquatic > Marine > Oceanic | place: Pacific Ocean | collected... | reverse complement strand
CTTCTTTAAAAGTCCATGAAAGACATTCATCACCATATCTATCAAATGGTCTAGTATGATAAAAATAATCCTTTTCAGAATTATACTTCATACCAATTCCAGCAAAATTACCTCTTATAGCTGTGCCACCATCTTCATCATTTGAATTTGGTGCATAATGTTTTCCATTATGGGTATTATATGAAGTTTGAATCCACTTATCTTTATCTGGAAGCTTGTCGATAAAGTCTTGTTCAGCAACAATTACTTGTTGAACTACATTATCTATTACTTTTGCAAAATGTGCCATTAGCCTGTAACACTCCCTGAACTAGTATATGTTATAATTGTATCAGAACCATCTGTAGAGACTGAACCTCCTGATTGAGTACCTGAATATTTTGCAGTTGGCATTCTAAGTATTACAATACCAGATGCGCCATCTCCACCGCTCCTAGGACCGGGGTAGCCTGCGCCACCACCGCCACCTCCACCAGTATTAGCAGTAGAGGACTGGGGACCATGCCCAGTAGAACCATTTCCTCCTCCATCTCGACCAGAACCGGGGCTATGGCTACCGTGAGATCCACCGCCTCCACCACCAGCTCGTGCTGTAGATGATCCGTTAATTGTAGAAGTTTGACCGTATCCACCAGAACCGGGGACACCGCCATTACTATATGCGTATATAGATCCACCTTGAGTTCTAGCTCCACCGCCACCCGAACCGGGGTAACCATGTGCTCCACCGCTAGTACCATCTCCTCCATCTTGACCTTGATTAGCAGTTCCTTGACCTCGGCCAGATCCATTCCAAGCGTCTCCTCCTCCAGATCCTCCAGTACCACCTTGACCAGAGTTTTTTCCAGCTCCACCACCTAGAGAGGTGATAGATGTAAAGCCAGTACCAGTTATTTCAGAATTACTACCTGTAGAACCATTACCAGTACTACCACTACCGCCTCCACCGACGGTAACTGTATAGGATGTACCAATTTCAAATTCAGCAGCAGCTTCAGCAGATTGATCTTCTCCAGAGTTTTCGTTATTCCAAGAGGATCGGTATCCTCCGGCACCACCTCCAGAACCACTTCCTCCACCAGCACCACCGCCTCCGGCAATGACTAGAAAACTAACATCGTAAGCGGTACTTCCACCGCCTGTAGACATCATCATTAACATGTTAAGATACTCCTACTCCTCCTGCAACTGCTTCGTTAGCAGCTACATTAAGTACAGTACATAAGCCTTTTTGAGCAATTGTACGAGTTCCAGTACCTGCATCTCCAGCTAATCTTAAAGTAACACTTGTACCTTGTATAAGAGTTATATCACCGCTAGATGAATTATAAATCCATACTATATCTCCATCGGCAAATACATTCTGATCAAGAGTTACATTTCCTGCTGCTTTTACAACTTTACCTGCATCTCCTAATACAAGTGTATAAGTGCCACCTTGAGTATTAGTTGGGGCTCTACCATGTGTACCTACTAAAGTACCTCCAGTAATTGAACTTGTTGTAGCTACAGCTTGAGATCCAAAATCAGGAGATATCTTAGTACCTGCAATCGCTGCACCAGATGCTACAGAAGCATTAACCACAGCATCAGATGCTAGTTCATCAGCTCCTACAGCATCATCAGCTAAGTGTGCATTATCTATAGATCCATCTACATAATTATCGCTGTCTACAGAGTTGGCTGCTAAGTGTGCATTATCTATAGATCCAGCTGCGTAATGCTCACTATCTATAGCATCATCTGCTATGTGAGCATTATCTATAGACCCATCATTATAATGTTCTGAATCTATAGAGTTATCTGCCAGTTTTGTTTCATCAATTAGATCAGCTGTTAAGGCATCAGCTTTAATTTTTGTTAGTGCATTCGCCATTAATCAGCTTCCTCCGTTATTCCGATTGCCTTTTTTTCTTCCAGTGTTGTTAGCCTTAGCCAAGTTGCTGGATATGAATAACCTCTTGACTTAAAAGGTTTGTCAAGTGTTAGTGTTTTTCCGTCTAGAATGAATTTTGTCATCGTGCAGTAGCGTATTTGAAAGGTGATTCAGCAAGAGCTAGATATATATAAGTTCCACCTGAAGCATTCCAATTTACATTAGCTGTGTTAAGTTTAATTCCGGTGCTTAGAAAATCTAAGGCTACATCATCTCCAGTACCAGATATTTCTGCATTAGGTAGGTCTGCGTATAAGAATTGTGTATGTGGATTACCTGTATCCCTTACATTGTCATATAGCCACCAATTTTCTGTTGCATCAATACGTTTTATTAAAACGAAAGCTGGCTTAAACCCAGTAAAAACAACAGGTCCATCAGCTTGTCCGGTTCCTCTATAAAAACCTACCTCGCTATATCCTTCTACAGAGTTGAAACAGTAGGCTATAGTAACTTCACCACTTGTATTAACATTGTAACCACCATCACCAACAGTAAATACACTTGATGTAGGAGCAGTATCATTTATCCAATCCGCAGTGCCACCTATTGAATCAGTATCAAGGTGTAGGTATTTTGTATGTCCGTGATTTATGTGGTAACAATCCCAGGAAGTACCACTATCTTCTGTATTTTTAGTAATTATCATTTCTGGTGCTACACCTAATCCGTGTCCTACAGTAGAATCATTCCCATCACCAGTAAATTTAACAATAGAAAATCCGGCAGGAGCATTAGCACTAACTGATGACGTAATATCACCATCACCATTACTAGATGCTGAACCTCCTCCTTTCCAGTTCCAAGCTACAAAAGTCTTAGTATTCCAGTTTACTCCTACCTCAGTACCCACACTAAATCCATCTGTTCCAAATGCTGTAAGGGCGTTTGCATTAGTACTTTGAGCATTGCTAGTATCTGAATTTAGTTCTTTTTGTACTCCAGTTACAGAATCAGTTAGGAAATGACTAGCTGAATCATTACGTATCTTAATCCATGTAAAATCAGATTGAAAACCAACACCAGTTATGGATTGAGTTGAACCATTACCTGTATATAAAACAGTATTAAAATGATCACTACCTTTTTTAATTGTTGGTTCAGGAAGGTTTGCTGTACATAAAGCATTGAAGCCAGTTGGTGGGTCGTACTTAAAACCTTGTTGTCCAAAGTTGAAACAAAACTTTTGGGCATAGAATGCAAGGCTTATCATCGGGATTACTCGTTTTCCAGACAAAGCGACGCCTGTTGCCTCACCTTGGCCTGTATTATTTACGAACCATTCGATAGTATTGTTGTCTATGTCAAAAGCGACACCTATGACGTCCCCATTGCTAGGTTTAGATCCATAAGATACTGTAGTTGTATTAATGTTTCTAGCAGTATCCCAAGGGTTCCATCCCCAAAAGCCTCCATTGAGGGCTTCCCAGTATCCATTACTCTCTATCGCAGTTGTTTCAGCAACTCCTATATTCAAACCATTGTCAAAATTCTCAATAGTAGCTTCATAGTACCAAGCACCTGATGTAACAGACATGGTTCCACCAGTGCTTCGTTGATACGGAGATGTCAAATCTGAAGAACCAACGAATCTTAGATTACCTTGGGTAAGGTCAGTGCCATTGCCCAGTCCGCCTGCCCCCTTGAGTACGTTCCAATGTAGAGGATTCAGCGTACAATAGTTATTCGTAGGTGTATCTACCATAGAATCATTTCCCGTGGTATCTGCTGTTACTGAGAAGTTAGTAGGGGTAAAGTTATTACCATTACCAGATGAATCAGCTCCTAATGTACCTGCTGTAGTATTACTATTGTCTGAGAAGTTTAAATAAAAACCATTCGTTCCATAGCTACCAGCAAATTTTTTAGGAATCCATGCTCCTGTACTTGCATCTGTTTCACCAAAAGAACTTGCATCTAATTGTGTACCATCGATGCTATGAAATTCAGCTAGATAACCATCAAAATCGTCATTACCGCCAGTCCAACCACTTGTTCCAATAGCCATCTGATTGGTCTGGTTGATATCAAAATCTCCATCCTCAGGAGGATATCTATTAGCTCCTGATCCGACATTCCATGTACTTAGGTCTTGCTGAACTCCATTTATATAAATCTTAGCCCTGTTGGTATCCGTTCCATTTTCAGTATCCGCAGCGAACACGCAATGATACCAAGCTGCAGGATCTTTAAACAATCTATCTGACCAAATTTGAAATGAGCCAACACCATGGTCATAAAAATAAAGTGCTCCAGTTGCATTTCTTAAGATCATGAAACCATTAGCGTGAGTCATGTCACCCTCAAAGATGCAAGTTCCATTGGACAAACCCAGCTGACCAATTTTGAACCAAAAGGAAAGTGTAAAAGTTCTACGATTGGTTGTTGAACTCGGAGTGAAAGTTAGTTTAGTTGAATCCTCTACGTTAAACCTTAAAGATCGTTCTATTTCATAGGCACCAGCCGCACTGGCACCTATTCTCATTGTATCAAACATATCACGCCATCGCTAAACTAGCTACCGCATGTATATTACCAGCGGCTATGACTAAATAATCTATTCTATCTACAGCTGCTGCTGCAGTTGATAGAGTAGGAGCTGTACCTCCAGCCCATTTAAAAGCTGAGTTCCATGCAGCAGTTCTAGAACCAGTACCATCCTGTGTAATTATGATTGAACCTGATTGCCCAACTACTTCATTACTTGGATCTGCAAATGTTGCATTATGTGCAAGAGTTACAGAGTGGTGACATGAAGCACCAAAGTCTAAAGTAATAGTACTAGCTGAAGTTGCTGCTGTTATTTCAACTGCAACACTATCATTAATAACTAAAGGTCCAGTAATTGTACCTCCAGCTAATGGAAGTTTTGTAGCATCATCTACAACAAAATCTAAGGTTCCATCACTATCTTCATATGTTACTGTAATACCTGTTTCAGTATTACCAGTCACCATACCACCTACAAAGTCTTCTACTTGCTCTTCTGTTAGTTGGGTATTAGTATTAGTTGTATAACTAGGTACTACCCATTCCATACCATTACTGGTATACTTAAGGAATTTATCTGTTCCACTAGGGGCTGCATGTATATCTAACTTAACTTCAGCTATTGAATCATCTGCTAACTTACTACCTGCAATATCTGCAGAAGCATTTATATCAGCATTTAATATAGCTCCATCTACAATCTTAGCAGATGTAACTGTATTATCTCCCGGTGTAGGGATAGTAACAGCTGATCCACATTGCATAACAAATACATCAGCACCACTAGGAGGTCCAGCACAGAATGTAATTTCATCTGATGCTGATAATACGAAACCATCTAAACCAGAAGGATTAGTTCCAGCATTTGGTTTCTGTATAACACCATTTACACTAATTATAAGTTGTGCTGCAGTAGTTACAGCTGCCGCACTACCACCAGTTGTACCTTCTTTTAAATCATATGCAACAACAGTACTATTATAAGTAGGAGCATCGGTTGTATTCTGATTTGTTAATACAAGTATCTTAAAGTCACCTGTTGATGTTACTTCTCCCCATGAGGAACCGTCATAGACGTTCATCTTATCGGTTGAAGTATTAAAGTATAAGTCACCAGCATCATTATCAGATCCCGGTTCTGAACTTGCTATACGATATCTATTACCAAAGTCATCTATATCAGAACTTAGGTTTATTAAGTCAGCTTCTTTAAGTGTTGCTTTATGATAATTATAAATATGCCCAGAACCCGTAGATTCTACCATAAAGGCAACTCCAGCAGCAACAGTTGTGCTGTAGAATTGAGAATTTATACCATTGATTGTTACTGTAGAAGCACCAACAGTTCTACCTGTAGTACTAACACCAGATCCATTCACTACAAGACCACCAGCATCAGCTATACTAACTATAATACCGCTAGCTGGTTGAGAGTTAGGGAATGCTGCATCAGTAGCAATAGTTTCAAAGCCACCTACTGTAGCAAGTTGAGTACTAACATAGTCTACAACAGCTCCTGATGTAGGAACATGAGAGTCACTATCAGAGATAGTTGTCTGCTCACAACCTATCATACCAATCTCAACTGCATTAGATGCAATCGTTACCGCACCATCATTAGCTAAAGTTACATCACCTGATATAGCCACAGCTGTAGGAACAGTAGAACCACTACCTACAATTACTTGGCCATCAGGTACTGCTGCAAGTTTAGTATGAGCAATAGCTGCAGCAGCATTTAGGTCATCATTTACAATAGCTCCGTTGGCTATTTTTGCTGAGTTAACTGCACCAGTTGCAATAGTTAATGATGTAGCTCCAGTTACATCTCCAGTATGAGTTGCATTAGTTACTTTAGATGTGTTAGCAGATATAGCAGAAACAATAGAATTAGCTAATTTATCATTATCAACTGCATCATCTGCTATCATACCAGTTGCTACAGTTCCTGTATCTCCAGTCGTTACTACCGTACCTGTTACATTAGGTAAGGTAATAGTACGATCAGCTGTAGGGTCAACTACTGTAAGAGTAGTCTCATACCCATCATCTGTTGCACCTTCAAATATAATTGTCGTGTCTTCACCCATTGTCAGGTGACCCGTCATGGTATCACCAGTCGTTGACAGCTTATTTTCATCATACTCCATAGCCTTCCGTAGAAGCTGAGTCTGATTATTATTAAGATCACTTGCTGTTATACTAGAACCTGCAGAATAGATAGCTTGTGCTGTAGGAGCACCTAAATCTGTATTAGGTCTTATTATGATTGTACCGCTAGATAAAGTAGCTCCACCAATATGTATGGTTTTAGCTGATGTATCTACGGTATATTCACGTGGGGAGGCGGATTCATTTATGGTAGAAGCTGTAAATGTTAGATCAACTGCATCTAACGTTACTACTACTTCACTACCTTTGAATACATCAAAATTACTGGAGTAACTATATGTATTTGCTACACCGCCATGAATTGCGGAGTATGATTTTGTTACGCTTGCATGTGCCATTTAGTTATTTGTTTAGTTGAAGTATCCGATTAATTTTATCTAAATCCTGATTCCGACCAGCATTCTTTTTCTGTAATTTTTCTCTTTCTCGGTTCCTAATTTCATTGGAATTTGAAATACGATTAATAATTCTAGATTTTGCTGTTCTTAATGCTATATTAAGTCTACTTCTAATTCTAGAAAATTCAGGTACATCTTCAGAACTATAACCTTTGGATCTTATATAACGTAGAACATTTTCAAATCCTTTAATAGTTTTACCATTAGGATCGTCAAATTCTACTCTATCAGCACTTCTCATAATTTTTTGTAATTCACTATGGAAGTAACCATCTTGACCCATAAGAGTTCCAAGTTCTTCTTTTTCAGTTGTAGTATAGGGTACTCCACCGGGGGATACATTGAAATGAGGTAAGACACTATATTCAATATCCATCAAGAATTGACCTTCTTTAGTTGGAGCTTCGTATGATTTAAATGGAGAATAAGTATTCTTCACTCTACTCCAGAAACTACCACCTTGTTTGTTTACTGGTTTGCCTGTTACAAAATCTACTACATTAGGTAATGCACCGTCATGGTCAAATATATCTAACCAATTATTTCTATTCCTTATCATATCAGCTAGATCACCTTTCTCTACTTCTCTTAATTCACCATACATAACCTTACCAATTTCATTTCTAAAACCAGCTAATGGATACATAGCGTTAGTTAAAGGCCCAGCCCATCTTGCAGCGGCATTACCGTTACCTGCTAAGACGCCAAATAGAGGCTCAATATCACCTAATAGAGATCTATCAGTAATACTTGCACCTATTATAAAGCCCATTTTCTTACCAAATTTTTCAAGAGTAGTAGTAGATACTGAATCAAAGTTATCCATAACATTTACCGTCATAGCAACCCAATCAGCCATTGGACCTAAGAATTCATAACTATGCCATTTACCATCTAGACCTTGATATGTACGTTTAGCATACCCTTGGTTATCTCGAACTTTTTGTACTTGTCTATCCCAATGACCATCTCCTCTAATACGATCTTGACTGAATAACATCCAAGCTCCCATAACTGCTAAATTACCAGTAGCAACACGTCCTCTGATTTTATTTCTAAGATGATTAAACTTAGCCATATAATCACCAGACATATCTATACCACGTTTAGCAAGTATACTTTGTATTTCGTTAGGTGTGAAGTTTGATAATGTTTTGTTCCCCATTGGTCCAAATAATTCTGCATATTCTCCAGCAAAATTCGCTCCTATTGATTTACCTTCTAAACCAACTCTTGGAGAATATTTACCAAACATAGTCAAGGCATTCATCTGGGTATTTGGGAACCAGAATATTGATCTTGCTATTGGAAATCTTCTAAGTAATGGATTTAAACGTTTAGTTAATGGTGTATCTAAGTTAAGTGCAATCTCTCGTCTTGAGTATTCTACAGCTGATTGACTTATATTCCCATCCTCATCCCATCCTTTCTTCCAAAAATCTTTATATGCTTCATCCCATTGTTTCTTGCTCCAATTACCATCAGGAAATTTTTCACTTAAAAAGTCAAAGACCATTCCTCGATCTTGTGCTACTTTTTGTGTAGCTTCAGTGAAACCGTCTAAGGCTGTCATAGCATTAGGACCAAATCTAAGTACAGGATCGCCTCCTAGGGCTTCTAATTCCTTATATACACTAAGCATACTTTGAGGTCCAAACTCACCTTTAGAAGCGGCTGCATTAGCTATTTCTTCAGCAAGTTCTAATCCTTTTAACTTTTCTATACGAAGATCTTCTCTAAATAGTGTTGCTATTTCTTCTGGATTAGTAGAAGCTTTTCTAAAAGCTCTACCCATATACCCAAAACCTTTTTGGAAGGTATCAGTAAATCCAAAATACATATGGGATGCTCTACGTAATTGATGTAAATCACCACTTCTTAAAGCACCATAAAACACATGAGCAGGTTCAGCTATAAAACCACCAAAGTTACCAGTCATAGCTTTAATAGGAGTACCAATAGCAGACAACATAGAGTTGAATATATTGGTCATCATAGCTTTATTAACTAAAGAAGGTATCTCTGGAGCTCCATCTACAATAATTTTATTAAGACTACCAAAAGTATTCTCAATATATTTGTTTAAACCTTTAATAGATTGTACATCACCCTCTGAGAATTCATATGCTAACCTAATAGCTCTAGCAAATTCAGGATTATTCTCTTGTATATCCGCCAACATTGCTCTGAATCGTTTAGCTTTAGGTATGATATCACTTAATTTATCATCGAAATTATCTTTTAAGTTCTTTAATTGTTTATTAACATTCTTAGGATTACCTTCTAATGCTGCAATTAAAGATTCTCTACCCTTCCAGTTGAAATCAACAATACCTGTTTCTATTTCAAAGAGTTCTAATCGATCTAAGATCAATTCATTGGCTCTACCTATAGCAGTAGTGCCATCCATATATCTAGCACCTTCAGCTATATTAGCTATTTGTCCTGCTTCTGAAGTAATAAAATAAGCACTAGCTTTATGGTTAGTAAGATCAGCAAAATCATCTAATAATTTAATAGAAGATTTTGACATTGCATTATATGCAACAGCATTAGCTTTTTTAAATCCGTTTACTGTAGTCTTAAAGTTATTTAAAATTTTAACCAGCTCACCTCTAGGTAAGGTAGGATCAGAAATAATCTCTGCTAAAATAGTACCTTCTTGATTTATCTGTTTCCAAGATAACTTTTTACCATTAGCTAATTCAACCTTATAAGGACCAACTGCAAGTTGTTTTCTTAAAGTATTAATAAGAGTTCGTTTCTGAATCTCTTCAGGTTCTCTAGCAAGTTTACGGAAAGCCTCAGTAATAGTAGTACCTAAACTACCTTGAGAAGATCCTATATTCTGGGCTATTTCAGTTTGTCGTTTAGCTACACCTAGTATACCATCTGTATCTTTAACAATCTGTCCAGTACGTAATTCATCATTAATTTTATGAATTCCTACTGTAGGTGTGTCAGGTATATCTCCACTTTTCTTTGCATAATCACCTATCTCATTTAAGTCTCTAACATACTTATCATCAGATCTTCTTAGAGCTTCTTCGACAGGATTATCAGTATTATATACTTTAGAATCTAATGGATCGATAGTAGCTTTATCTAATGCCTTCTGATCTGTACTTCCTTCAGCTAAGTATTTAGTTACATTTTTAGTGCTTCTACCAGCTCTAGTTAGTTTAATCACACCTTCTGCAAGAGAAGCAAAGAAACTTAATCTTACTCCTTCTAATACATTTAGCTTAGTTTTTTCATTTGCACTTTTCCCATCTGAATCCCATGATTCTGGTATTAATCCCCATCCCCACCATTTTTCTTTTCTCCAAACAGTAGCTAAGGTATCATCTT
>Ga0208011_1001008_pt1 | contig 10353 bp, 13 predicted proteins | sample 7_EtaG_FD_184080 | JGI IMG/M metagenome (GOLD analysis project Ga0208011, IMG submission 184080) | Marine viral communities from the Subarctic Pacific Ocean - 7_ETSP_OMZ_AT15161 metaG (SPAdes) (version 2) | ecosystem: Environmental > Aquatic > Marine > Oceanic | place: Pacific Ocean | collected... | reverse complement strand
GAGGAAAAGTAAAATGGGTGATAAAAAACCAGGTAAAGGTAAGAAAGCAAAGGGTGGTGGTAAGAATCCTAAAGGAGGACCACCAAGTCAGACTAACATTAAGCAAGGTGGACATCAACAACATAGTGGGAGGGGAAGATGACTAACAAAAAGAAAAGACATCAAGTTAAATCCAGTTGGTATTATGTTTTCTGGGGAACTGCTACTGTTGCAGTTGTTGCGGGACAGGTATACGTTGGAAGTGGATATCGTTTGATGTCAAGAGGTCTGCATAGACTCTTGGATCGTACTGAATTAGAAGTAGAGAATCGACTTAAGTATCATTATTTTGAACATAAATTGGAAGATGTTAGAGAATCTTATGAAGATCCTAGACCTCATCCAATGGTTATAAAATGAAACTAGAATGGCCTACGGTAATATTCATGGCAGTAGTTCATTATTATGCTATTGTTGCCCTCCAACCCCAGTATTGGAGTTGGGGTGCTGTGGGTGTACTTCTTTGCCTTTATTGGGTTACTGCCTGTCTGGGAGTTACTCTAGGGTATCATAGACTGTTATCTCATAAAGCATTCAAAGTGCCAAGGTGGTTGGAGAGAGTCTTTGCTACTTGTGGTGCTTTAAGTGCTGAGTTTGGTCCTATTGAATGGGTAGGAATACATAGACAACATCATAAATTTTCTGATACTCCCTTAGATCCTCATAATATTCATAGAGGATTTTGGTGGAGTCATTTTGGTTGGATGATGGTTAATGTTCCAGCAGTTGAAAAAGTGCCTGAATATGCTAGAGATTTGAGAAAGGATCCTTATTACTTGTGGTTACATAAGTATTATGTTCTTTTGCAAATTCCACTAGGTCTGTTATTATATGCATTAGGTGGATGGGCATATGTCCTTTGGGGTATCCCATTAAGATTGGCACTTGTTTATCATGGCACTTGGACAGTTAATTCTGTTACTCATACGTGGGGATCTAGACCATATGATACTGATGATAGATCATCTAACAACAAGTGGGTAGCAGCATTTACTTTTGGAGAAGGGTGGCATAATAACCATCATAAGTTTCCATCCGCTGCCCATCAAGGGTTTCTACCTGGACAGATTGACTTAACTTGGTATCATATACTTTTGTTAAAGAAACTTGGTCTAGCAACAAAAATAAAATTACCTGCCCTTGAGATGTAATCTTAAAATAAATCCCTTGTCAAGAAAAGTACAATTTTATTATGGAAAAGGTAAATGAAAGGACCGGCTGAAAATCCAAAATCTTACAAAACGATGTTGCGCTACCCTGGCGGAAAGTCAAGGGCTTGTAAGAAGATGGATCCATACTTTCCTGATCTTCGAGAATATACAGAGTTTAGGGAACCATTCCTTGGTGGAGGAAGCGTTGCGATACATATTAGTAAAAAGTATCCCCATTTAAAAATATGGGTAAATGATCTTTATGAACCTCTTGTAAACTTTTGGATGAATCTCCAGATGTTTGGTGTAGAATTAAAGGATCAATTATTAAATTATAAATCAACCCACAATGATCCAACTTCAGCAAGAGAATTATTCAATAACTCCAAGTCTCTTATTAACGAGACTAATAGTTCATCCATTGACCGCGCTGTGGCTTTTTATATTGTTAATAAGTGCAGTTTTAGTGGTCTCACAGAAAGCTCTAGTTTTTCATCTCAAGCTTCCGTTAGCAATTTTTCAGTACGGGGGATTGAGAAATTACCTGGATACTCTGAAATCATCTCAAACTGGCACATAAATGGTTATTCTTACGAGCATCTCCTGAATAATGATATTCATGATGGTGTCTTTATGTACTTAGATCCTCCTTATGATATTAAGGATAATCTTTACGGTAAGAAGGGATCTATGCATAAAGGATTTGATCATGATAAGTTCGCTGAAGATTGTGATGCTAGTGGTATTGATATGATGGTTAGTTATAATTCAGATCAATTAGTAAAGGATAGATTTAAAGCATTGCAATGGACTGCTGCTGAGTTTGATTTAACATATACAATGAGATCGGTTGGTGAATATATGAGAGATCAGAAAACAAGAAAGGAATTATTATTATGCAATTATACACTCCCAGGTAAGATCAATGACAGTATCTAATTTCGCACTACAATTAAAAACAGAGACTAAGAAGTCTCATACAGCAGTAGAGAATACCAAGTTTATTGGAGCATTTCTGCGTGGTGTTATAAGTAAAGAAAGTTATCGGCAGTTGGTTGCTAACTTTTATTTCATCTATCGTGCGATGGAAGATGAGATGTCGAAACTAAAAGAGTCTCCTATTGTTGGTCCTATTCATAGTGACCTACTCAGTCGCACTAATAGTCTTGAAAGAGACTGTCGATATTATTATGGTCCTAATTGGAGAGAACTAGTTTTTCCCAGTGAGGCATGTCAACAGTATGTTAATCGTATTAGGGAGGTAGCAGACGATGAACCAGAGTTATTGGTTGGTCACCATTACACCCGATACATGGGTGATCTTTCCGGTGGACAAATACTTAAAGGTATTGCTGAGAAAGCCATGGATTTAAGGGATGGTGAAGGATTACAATTTTATGAGTTTGAGGGGATTGCTGATAAGAAGGGATTTAAAACACAATATCGTAACACTCTTGATACCTTACCTATCAATCAGTCAATGGCTAATGCTATAATTACTGAAGCGAACTATGCATTTCGTTTAAACATGTATATGTTTGATGAGTTGCAGGGGAATGGATTTATGTCATTCTTCAAAGTTTTGGTTGGTGTAATTAAAGGTAGATTAACTTGATATGGAATTAAAGGACTGGTTAAATTCTATTAATCAAACAAAGAAGAATCTTATTGATGAAGATCCTTCTACAGAAAGTCAGTATCCTTCATACATTATTAATAGGTGTTTGTCTGGGCATCTTGACTGTATTCTGTTTGTTAATGAAATGAATAAGTATCATTTTCTACCAAAGAAAATTCAATATGACTTTTTTATAAATATCTTGAGAACTAAGAAGAGATTTTCTCCTTGGCTCCGTAAAGACACGATCAAAGATCTTGACTTGGTAAAACGTTATTATGGCTATAGTAACGAAAAGGCAAAACAAGCTCTAAGGATCCTAACACAAGAACAACTTAATTTTATAAAATCGAAATTTGAAACTGGAGGAACCAAATGAGCGTCGTTCAAGAACCTGAAGTACAGTGGTCGCCTGACCAGATGGTAGAAGTAACCTTAGGCGAACCAGATGACTTCTTAAAAGTCCGTGAGACTTTAACAAGAATTGGTGTAGCATCAAGAAAAGAAAAGAAGATCTATCAATCTTGTCATATTTTACATAAACAAGGTAGATATTATCTTGTCCATTTTAAAGAATTATTTGCATTAGACGGCAAACATGCTAATCTAACAGTCAATGATGTTCAGCGTAGAAATCGTATCGCTCAACTTGTTGCTGACTGGGGACTAGTAAGTGTTGTTGATGTATCTAGAATTCAGGATATTGCCCCTTTGAACCAGATTAAGGTTCTAGCATATAAGGATAAGGGGGATTGGATTCTAGAAACCAAGTATAATATTGGTTCTAAAAAGAAGAAGGTTGAAGAAACCGAATAACATATAACGGTATTCAACACCAATCTTAAAGTGTGATGTGTTATAATTAGTTATGATTGCCGTAAGGGATCACAAAACACAAACTCGCTTTTAAAGGAGCTAAGAACAATGGGCACACTAGCCAGGTATCATGCTGCGAATCTTCCAGAATTGATGGAGAAGATTCATAGAAACAGTATTGGAATGGATGACTATCTCAATAGATTTTGGGATGGTGTAGATACAACATCAAATTATCCTCCATATAATTTAATTAATATAAGTAACACAGAATCTCGATTAGAGATTGCGTTGGCAGGATTTAAGAAGAAAGAAGTAAATGTCTACACTGAGTATGGAAAACTTTTTGTCAAAGGGCAAAGGGAAGATAAGGACTCTGAAACAGAATATACACATAAGGGACTGGCTCAAAGAAGTTTCGAAAGAGCATGGACACTCTCAGACGATACTGAAGTAAGAACAGTTACTTTTCAGGACGGACTCCTCACAGTGGTGTTAGGGAAAATAGTTCCAGAACATCATCAACGTAAAGATTGGTTTTAACCAATGGAACAGACACGGGGACCACCCAGGTGTCTGAAATGCATTTCAAAAGAAAGGGATCTATTGACGATCCCTTTTTTTAGTGTTATACTATAGGAAGGAAATAAACAAAAATGTCTATTAAACTAGCTGTGCTTCAAGGCGGAGAACAGATCATTACAGAAATAAAAGAACTTGTTTCTGAAGAAAAGGTTGTGGGATATCTACTCACAAAACCTCATAAGATTGTAATTAATAGACCTGTATTAATTGCTGAAGACGATGAGAATAGGTCAGTTGAAATTACCTTGTCACCGTGGATCTTATTAACTAATGATAAGGAAATGCCTATTCCTAATAATCAGGTAGTTACACTAGTGGAACCACTAGATAGTTTGTTAAAAATGTATTTGGAGAAAACAGATGGTCAATCTAATAGTTCTGATAAATCAACAGATTCTGATTAGTACTATTGAAGAACTCCCATCAGAACTTGGTGAACCAGATTGTAAATTGAACAATCCATATTTGGTTAAGACTGTAGACGATCGACAGATTCTAGAACCATTTTTAATGGGTGTTACAAAGGAGTCTTCGTTTATGATCAGTTCTGATAAGATTCTTACACTAACAGAGCCAACCCCTACACTACTAGAAAAGTATCAAGATTTAATTAAGGAATGAGTAGTACGATTTTATGTCGCTAGCATTTTACACAAACGTGCAGATGGTTGGAGACAACTTCTTAGTTCGTGGTTATGAAGATGGAAAACACTTCGCAACCCGTGAGAAGTTTTACCCAACTCTTTTTGTCAACTCTAAAAAGAAATCTAAGTATAAGACTCTTAATGGTGAGTATGTGGAGTCTATTGAGCCTGGATCAGTTAGAGATTGTAGAGAGTTTATAAAGAAGTATACTGATGTAGAGAATTTTAATATTTACGGTAATGAAAGATTCATATACCAGTATATTTCTGAGAAGTATCCAGAGCAGGAATTAAAGTTTGATATTGAAAAGATTAAGTTAGTTACACTTGATATTGAGGTTAAGTCTGAGAATGGATTCCCTGATGTAGAATCTGCTGCTGAAGAGATACTTCTTATATCAATACAGGACTATACCACTAAGCAGATTAGAACTTGGGGTTTAGGACCATTTGATAATAAGCAGGATAATGTTATATACAAAGCGTTTGAAACTGAACATGCTCTTCTGAGTAATTTTATTAACTGGTGGATGATTGAATCCAATACACCAGAAGTTATTACTGGATGGAACAGTAAGTTATATGATATTCCATATATGTGTCGTAGGATTGAAAGGGTTCTTGGTGAGAAGTTAATGAAGCGTATGTCACCTTGGGGATTGGTGACAGAGGATGAAACTCATATCATGGGTCGTAGGCATATAACTATTGATATAGGTGGAGTCTCGCAGTTAGACTATTTGGACTTATATAAGAAGTTTACTTATAAGGCACAAGAGTCTTATAGGTTGGATTATATTGCTAGTGTAGAATTAGGACAGAAGAAGTTAGACCACAGTGAGTTTGATACGTTTAAGGATTTCTACACAAAGGGTTGGCAGAAGTTTGTAGAGTATAATATAATTGACGTTGAACTTGTTGACCGTCTGGAAGACAAGATGAAGTTGATTGAACTTGCTCTCACTATGGCATATGATGCTAAGGTGAATTATGAGGATGTATTCTATCAAGTTCGGATGTGGGATACCATCATTTATAACTATTTAAAGAGAAGGAATATAGTTATTCCTCCTAAGAATAGATCACATAAAAACGAAAAATACGCAGGTGCATATGTCAAGGAACCGATTCCGGGAAAGTATGATTGGGTTGTCTCTTTTGACCTCAATAGCCTTTATCCTCATCTTATTATGCAATACAATATCAGTCCAGAAACCCTACGGGAGACTAGACATCCCAGCGCAAGTGTTGAGGGGCTCTTAAATCAAGAGGTTGAGATTGGTGGTGAGTATGCAACATGTGCTAATGGAGCACAGTATAGGAAGGATGTAAGAGGATTTCTTCCTGAGTTGATGGAGAAGATGTATAATGAACGTGTCATTTTCAAGAAGAAAATGATTGAGGCAAAGAAAGCATATGAAAAGAATCCTTCAAACACTCTTACTAAAGAGATTGCTAGATGTAATAATATTCAGATGGCAAAGAAGATTTCTCTTAACTCTGCCTATGGTGCTGTAGGAAATCAATACTTTAGATATTACAAACTAGCAAATGCAGAGGCGATTACTCTTTCTGGTCAACTCTCTATTCGATGGATAGAGAATAGGATGAATCAGAAGATTAATAAAATTTTAAAAACTGAGGAGGTTGATTATGTTATTGCTTCAGATACTGATTCCATTTATCTTAATCTTGGTCCTATGGTCGAGGCTGTATACAAGGGCAGAGAGAAAACTAATGAGGGCGTTGTCACGTTCCTTAATAAGATCTGTGAAATGGAATTTGAGCCTTTTATTGAAGGTGCTTACCAAGAACTGGCCGACTACGTAAATGCCTATGATCAGAAGATGGTCATGGCAAGAGAGAATATTGCTGACCGTGGTATATGGACTGCCAAGAAAAGATATATCTTGAATGTATGGGATAGTGAAGGAGTTAGGTATGAAGAACCCAAGTTAAAGATGATGGGTATTGAGGCAGTTAAATCTTCAACACCAGCACCTTGTCGTCAGATGATTAAGGATGCTCTTAAACTTATGATGAGTGGAACTGAGGATGAGGTAATTGATTTTATTGCTAATGCACGTAAGAAATTCAAATCACTTCCCCCAGAAGAAATTGCATTCCCTAGAACTGCATCTAATGTTCAGAAGTATAAAGCAAGTTCTACAATATACGCAAAAGGAACTCCTATACATATACGGGGTGCATTGCTATTCAACTATTATATTAAGCAGAAAAAGTTGAATAATAAGTATTCACCTATTGGTAATGGGGAAAAGGTCAAGTTCCTCTATTTAAAGAAGCCAAATATAATTCAGGAAAATGTGATATCTTTTATTCAAGATTTTCCTACAGAACTTGGTCTTGACAAATATATCGATTATGACCTACAATTTGAGAAGAGTTTTGTTGAACCCATCAAAGCGATTCTTGATGCTGTAGGTTGGAATGTGGAAAAAACTGTAACACTGGAGTCATTTTTTAACTAATGAACCTACCTATAACTGATAACGATCTGGATACCATTGTTAAGGCACTTGCTTTAGGTGGTGATACTAGACTTTATTTTCTTCTTAAGAATTTTAAAGAAGATAGAATTATTAGTATGAAACAAGAAACTTCTAGTGTGGATTCTAATGTTAAAATCTATTCAGAATCTGATGACTACCAATGTAAACATGGGACGTGTGATATCTAATGATTTTTGAGAAAGTGAGTCTTGTCACTGGTGGGTTTGATCCTATTCATAGTGGACATCTTCGTTATTTTGAAAGAGCCAAAGACTATTCAGATTATCTTGTTGTGGGATTGAATGGTGATCCTTGGCTTACAAGAAAGAAAGGTCAGTATTTTCAGTGTTGGACTGAAAGAGCAGACATCTTACGTCATTTAGATATGGTTGATGCTGTTATTTCTTGGGATGATACTGACGATTCTGCATGTGGTGCTATTGCAAAATGTTTAGATATTGCTGATACGGTTATCTTTTGTAATGGTGGAGATCGTGGTAAGGAAAATACTCCAGAGGTTATGGGGTATGGTGAAAACCATAGAGTAAAATTTGAATATGGTGTAGGTGGAACTGATAAACTAAATAGCAGTTCTTGGATATTACACAATTATTTTAATCGTCAACGTAAATTATTAGGTATTTGATATGGATTTTTTAAAAGACATTGTAAAAGAAATAGGAGATGACTACACCCAACTCGCCGCAGACATCGAAGGAACAGAACGATTCGTCGATACCGGCTCATACATCTTTAATGCAATGGTTAGCGGTTCCATTCATGGTGGCGTTTCTAGCAATAAGATTACTGCCATTGCTGGTGAGTCTAGTACTGGTAAAACTTTTTTCTCGCTCGCAGTGGTTAAGAACTTCCTTGATTCTAATCCTGATGGTTATTGTCTCTATTTTGATACTGAAGCCGCAGTTAATCGGGGATTATTGGAGTCTCGTGGAATCGATCTTAATCGCCTAGTAGTTGTTAATGTAGTAACCATTGAAGAGTTTAGGACTAAAGCACTTAAGTCTGTAGATATATACTTAAAGAAGCCTGAAGGAGAACGCAAACCTTGTATGTTTGTGCTAGACTCTTTAGGTATGCTTTCAACAGAGAAAGAAATTAGAGACGCATTGGATGATAAACAAGTAAGAGATATGACCAAATCTCAACTTGTAAAGGGGGCGTTCCGAATGCTTACTCTTAAACTTGGTCAAGCAAATATTCCACTAATAGTTACAAATCACACCTACGATGTTATCGGCAGTTATGTCCCTACTAAAGAAATGGGAGGCGGCTCTGGTCTCAAATATGCCGCAAGTACGATCATATATCTCAGCAAAAAAAAGGAAAAGGATCAGAAAGAGGTTGTTGGGAACATTATTAAAGCTAAGACACATAAATCAAGACTCTCTAAAGAAAATCAACAAGTAGAGATACGTTTATATTATGATGAACGTGGTCTTGATAGGTACTATGGTCTCCTTGAGTTAGGAGAACTTGGTGGCATGTGGAAAAATGTTGCTGGAAGGTATGAGATGAATGGTAAAAAGATATATGGTAAAGAAATTCTTAAGAACCCCACAGAATACTTTACTGATGATATAATGGAACAACTTGATGTAATTGCCAAACAGCAATTCTCTTATGGAACGAATTGAGACTACTATTCTCAGAAACCTTATTTACAATGAAGAATACTCACGTAAGGTAATACCTTTCATTCAACCAGAGTATTTTGAACAGAGATCTGAAAAGGTAATCTTTGAAGAGATAACTAAGTTCATTGTTAAGTATGGTTCTGCTATTACTATTGAATCTCTTAATATTGAGACTGATAATAGGACAGATCTTACTGAGACTGAAGTTAAAGATATACGGGATATTAATAATTCCTTAGTAGATTCTGCTACTGATGATCAGTGGTTGATGGATACTACTGAGAAGTGGTGCAGAGATCGTGCTATATATTTGGCACTGATAGAATCTATTCAGTTAGTTGATGGAAAGGATGAAAAGAAAGGAAGGGATGCTATTCCTACTATTCTGTCTGATGCTTTGGCTGTTTCTTTCGATAATCATATAGGTCACGATTACTTGCAGGATTACGAAGATCGTTATGAGTCGTATCATAGAAAAGAAGATCTCATTCCATTCGACCTCGAATTCTTTAACAAGATTACAAAGGGTGGGCTTCCGAATAAAACACTCAATATTGCTCTCGCTGGCACTGGTGTTGGTAAGTCTTTGTTTATGTGTCATGTCGCAAGCAGTGTGTTACTCCAAGGCAAGAACGTATTATACATCACGCTTGAGATGGCTGAGGAGAAAATTGCTGAGAGAATTGATGCTAATTTATTAAATGTTCCTATACAAGATATTACAGATCTTCCAAGGAAGATGTTTGAGAATAAGGTAACAAGTATCTCTCAGAAAACACAAGGAACATTAATTATTAAAGAGTATCCTACTGCATCTGCTCATTCGGGACATTTTAAAGCATTACTAAATGAACTTTCTTTAAAGAAATCATTTAAACCAGATATTATATTCATAGATTATTTGAATATTTGTGCATCCTCAAGACATAAAGCAAATGCATCGGTCAACTCATATTCCTACATCAAAGCAATCGCAGAAGAACTTAGGGGTCTCGCAGTTGAGGCGAACCTTCCGATTGTATCTGCCACTCAAACTACTCGTAGCGGTTTTGCTAGTTCTGATGTGGACCTTACTGACACCTCTGAGTCTTTTGGACTCCCTGCTACTGCTGATCTTATGTTTGCCCTTATTTCTACAGAAGAGTTGGAAGGTTTGAATCAGATTATGGTTAAGCAATTAAAGAATAGATATAATGATCCTACTATCTTCAAGAGATTTGTTGTGGGTATAGATAGAGCAAAGATGAGATTATATGACTGTGAGCAGAAAGCACAAGAAGATATACTTGACAGTGGACAGGAAGAAGAGTATAATAATGATGAGAAAAAACC
>Ga0208011_1001006_pt1 | contig 10380 bp, 16 predicted proteins | sample 7_EtaG_FD_184080 | JGI IMG/M metagenome (GOLD analysis project Ga0208011, IMG submission 184080) | Marine viral communities from the Subarctic Pacific Ocean - 7_ETSP_OMZ_AT15161 metaG (SPAdes) (version 2) | ecosystem: Environmental > Aquatic > Marine > Oceanic | place: Pacific Ocean | collected... | reverse complement strand
TTTATTGGTTGCGAGATGGATGAAACGTATTATATTAAATCTATGGAGAGGATTAAAAATGGATAAACAAACACAAGTAATCATGTTCTCGTCGAAGACGGGCGAGTGGGCTACCCCCCAAGATTTTTTCGACAAACTAAATTGGAGATTTGGACCCTTTGACTTAGATCCGTGCGCCGACGTTTCCAACACCAAGTGTGCTAATTTTTTCACCGAATCGGAGGATGGGCTATCCCAAGACTGGGAAGGCTTTACGGCTTTTGTCAATCCCCCCTATGGGCGAGGGATCGACAAGTGGATCAAGAAGGGGTATGACGAATCGCGAAAAAAGAACACCAAGGTGGTAATGCTCATTCCAGCCCGCACAGACACCAAGTATTGGCACCAATATGTGATGAGAGCCGACGAAGTTTATTTTGTTAAGGGGCGCCTAAAGTTTGGCGACTGCACAAACAGCGCACCATTCCCGTCAGCGGTTGTGGTCTTTGATGGAAGCAATAGGCAGCAAATATTTGGAGCAATGAATCGATGAGCCGCAAGACTCGACGTGCTATGAAAAAGATAGTGGGCGCCAAAGCGCAAGAAAAGATGGCAGAACAAGTTGCACAGTTTGGAAAACTGCCACAATCTTGCGATGCTTGCCATAAAGAATTTGACAAAAAAAATAAAAGTATGGTACAATCTTGGAACGTTGTAGTTCGACAAGAAAACGTTCGATTGTTTTGTCCGGACTGCATTGAAAAAACTAAGGAGATTATAAATGAGCATTGTTAGATTATCCAAAGAGGGACTACAGAAGATTTTGAGTGGCCAGGTCCGCGAACCAGCAACTTGCGTTGTCAAGTTTTATTCGAATTCGTGCCCTCTTTGTCATAACCTGAAAGAATATTATCAAGATATTGCAAACCAGGAAAAATATTCAGATTTACATTTTTTTGCATTCAACATCGACGACTATCCGGTGGTGGAGTCTAAAATGAAATTCAATGGAGTGCCCACTATTTCTTTGATCAAAACCGGCCAACCAAAACCTAAAGTTAGAATTTTGAACGATCCGGATGAGCCAAATGAAAAAACGTGGTACAAAGTTAGAGATATTAAAGAATTTATAGAAAAGGAGAAATAGTCATGTCAAAGAACATTTTAGATGCATCCATCCTGCTGCTTCGATCCAGAGCCTTGGAGTCATATGGAATAATTAAGGATGCCCTAAACGCCCCGGCCGAAGAGGGTATCGCTGATAAAATTGCAGCCCAAGCTCTTCGTTTGGCGCAGTTCGAAGGGGGGATGATAACCCTTCAACAATATCACGATGGCCTGTTACAGCCATCAGATCCCCAGCCAGAGCCCGAGCCGCCGGAAGCTGAACCGCCGCGCAACGTGGTTAGGCCTGAACAATCAGCCGCCCTGAGAAGGTCTCTCAAGCAGCAAGCCAAGAAGAAGGGTTCGGATACCAATGACGAATAATCGAGTATTATCGTACGATGATGTGCTTTTAAAGCCTCAGTACTCGGATATCAGGTCGAGATCGCAAATTGATATTTCATCCAATTTGAGAAACGGCCTATCATTAGAGCTACCGGTTGTTTCGTCGCCTATGGACACGATATCTGAAACCCCTATGGCAATTGCAATGTCCAAACATGGCGGCGCCGGCACCATTCATCGTTATTGCTCGATCGAGAAGCAGTGTAGGATGGTGCACATGGCCATTGATCTGTCTTACGAAGACCTCCCCAAGGTGGGTGCCGCCGTGGGAGTGAGTGATGACTATGAAGATCGCGCGCGCAAATTGGTTGACAGCGGCGCCACATTTTTGTGTATAGATGTTGCTCACGGACATCATATTTTAATGAAGGAGGCTCTTGAAAACTTACGATCAATTTTTGGAACCGACTATCACCTTATGGCCGGCAATGTCGCCACCCTTGAGGGGGTTAACGCACTATCTGATTGGGGCGCTGATTCTGTTAGATGCAATATAGGAGGCGGCTCTATCTGCTCCACCCGTATCCAGACCGGCCATGGTATGCCCGGCCTGCAGACAATTTTTGAATGTGCGAAAACGGATCGCGATGTGACCATCATTGCCGATGGTGGTATTAGAAATTCTGGCGACATTGTTAAGGCATTAGCCGCAGGAGCCGATGCGGTCATGTGCGGCTCGTTGCTGTCCGGAACGAACGAGACTCCGGGCAAGGTCACCGAAGGAAAGGACGGCTCGCGCTGGAAGACGTATCGCGGTATGGCCAGCAAGGAAGCTCAGATTGGCTGGCGCGGCCGCTATAGTTCTCACGAGGGGGTTTCCACAACAGTGCCTTATCGGGGGGGAGTTAAATATGTTCTTGGCGATCTTGAGCGGGGAATTCGTTCTGGATTTTCTTACTCTGGCGCCCGAGACTTGCGCTCTTTACAGGCTACAGCCGAGTTTGTTGTTCAAACATCTTCGGGCTTGAGCGAGAGCCATACTCACATCACGACAAGGAAGTGGTAAGTGGGGATACCAACAGAGACCATTGACTATGGTAAACTAAATAAGCGCATAGTCTTCACAGATAACGATCACCGACATGCCCAGCTTCTTGTTCGGCTTCGGACAGATGGTTTGTCGCAGGCAGTTTTTTTTCGAGCAGTGGTGGGTGCTTACATCGCCGGCGACATAGACATACAGAGTTTTGTAGATAAATTAAAAACCCAGTCAATTAAACGAAAAACCAAATCTAAAAACTTACGTCGTTCTGGCGCCAAGAAGGTTAAAGACTTGGCCCTCAATGAGGGGGAAATAGAAAACATATTCGATATTCTAGCCGAGGAGCATCCCGATCTATGAAGCGCAACAAAGATGGCATGCGCGAATGTGCGCGCACGTGCGCATCATCCAAGAAAAGATGCACCAAGGAGGCCTGCCGCTTGTGGATAGATTTCCCAACAGAGTATAATTGTTGTTTGATATCTATTTATGAAAATGGCAACATGACCCTCAGAGAAGTAGGAGAAAGAATCGGAGTCTCCTTTGCTCGTATAAAACAAATCGAAACCGCGGCCCTTAGAAAAATGAGAAAGAATTCCCTGCTTTCAGATTAGTGAGTGAGATTTTGAGGAAATTGCAAAAGTATAAACTATTTACAGATGAGTTTGAATTTAAGGAGAATTGTAATGGCTCGTAAAACATTGTTAACAGAGGGCGAAATTCGCCAATTTATGAAACTCGCCAGTCTTACACCGATTGGAACTGTTCGCTTAAGCGAAATGGGTCTCCCCGGTGTCGAGCTTGACGAAGAAGAGGAGCTTGAAATTGAAGATGAGCTTGGTATCGATGGGCCGGCGCCCGAAGAGGCCGAGGCCGATCTGGATCTAGGCGTCCCTGATGATGAGTCAGCAGACCCGGGCCTGGATATGGCACCAGAGGCCGATGAATCAGCAGAGAGCCTGGTAAAAGATTTGCTAGATCTCGTTAAAGACTGGGCATCCGATCACGATGTCGTTATGTCGGTCGAAGATGGCGAGGCCGGCCCCGACATGGGCTTGGAAGACGAGCTTGAAGCCTCTGATGAAGTTTCGATGGATGACATCGACCCTGACGCAGGCCTTCCAGGCGACGAGGAAGTTGCGATGCAGCTGGATGCCGAAGAGGAAGTTCCCGCTAATCGTGGGAGTGCTGGTGGCCTTTACGAAGAGAACGAGGACATTGTTAATGAGGTCGCTCGTCGTGTGGCTGCGCGCTTAGGTCGCGAGAGCCAAAAAACAGAGCTTGCGAACAAGTTAGTAGAAAAAATATTCAATAGAATTACTAACGCCAACAAATAATTTGACAATTGGTTTACGAGAAGTTATAATATAAAAAAGAGGTCGCTACCCACAGCGGCCCTTTTTATTGTGAGGTTTTATGCAACACTGGTGGGTGTATTTGCTGGTTTTTTTGTTTGGGTGCTTGACGTCCAGAACTTTTTATTTTTTTAGTTCTGCGCGCACAAGCTTAAGTATGCTAAAGGCATCTCATATCATTTATTTGTCCACCCTTATTAAGGCGCTTGAGCACTTGTCGTACGCACGAGAAATGGTGCTTGAGCATATGGTAAGAACCGAGCGAAAAAGTACGCAGATTAGTTTTTTTGAAATGCAACACGATGAAAATATTGAAATGTTCAAACAACGAGCGATTGACATATTAATATATTCCCATCCGACCTTTTTTCGCACCATGGTGGAGTTCGATGACTGGAGAACAGCAATGAAGTATTTGGCAGACAACAAAGAAGCAGCTTTAAAATTTTGGGAGGCTTGAGAATGATAAACAAAATCAAAGAGATAGTAAGAGCAATTTTAGATGAGGAAAAACAAAAAGAAAGTATAGTTTTTATCGATCCGGCTTCCGTTGTGCCGGCCGCCCAACCGGTCCCCAATTTAATAGGATTATTTTGCGAAGTTGTAGATGAGAAGGTGGCAGAACTTGTGCATGCGCTCTTGTACTTAAACGAGGCCAGCCAGTTGCTCCCTGAAGACCAGCGCCGACCTATTGAATTTTACCTCTCTACTTATGGCGGATCTGCTGACGACATGTTTGCGCTTTATGATGTAATGCGCGAGGTAAGAAAAACAACAGAGATACACACAGTGGGCGCCGGAAAGGTTATGTCTGCCGGCGTGCTTCTTTTAGCGGCTGGAACCAATGGCAAAAGGCGCATCGGAAAGAACTGCCGCGTGATGATTCACTCTGTTATCGCAGGAAGTCACGGCTCCTTACACAATCTTCTTAACGAAATGGAAGCCGTTGAGCAGCTACAACGGATGTATATTAATTCCTTGGTTGCGGAAACCAAAATGACCAAAAAGCAAATTAAAAATATGCTAGAACGCAAAGTTAACGTCTATTTATCTGCAGAAGAAGCGGTAGAATTAGGTATAGCTGACATAATTGTCTGAGGTTTTTTATATGTCTGAGTTGAACAAGATTTTAAAAGAAGAATACGCCAAGAAAGAGCGGACAGTTACGTCCGCGTCTTTGTTTGAAATGATTGAGGAGATAATGGAACTCCCGATTCGCGCCACCATCACCGAGAAAGAGACGCGACCATCGACACAACCAAAGACCCTCACAATCGATCTGATCCCCACGCTTCCAATCACAGAGATTGGGTGGGGCTCTCTGGCCACCCCAGAGAAGGGAGGCAAGGAAGTCCGTACTTCTGCAGGACAAGATCTAGCACAATTCCTCAACAACATTGCTCCGGGCGGTGATATGAGAGACAAAATTGTAGCTCTCAATGAATATTATAGTGATCCTGTCCCAGAAGAAACCGGCCCGCCCGGTGAGCAAATCAGTCGCACCATTTCAAATTTGGTGTTCTATAAGACACTCACCAACATTATCACAAACTTTAACGCATCTTCGGCAGGATTTGCATTTGAGTCCTTTTTGGCCGTGCTACTTGATGCAGAAACTGGAAAGCAAATTCCTGCGTCGGCGGCCTCAACCATTGCAGATATTGTGGTAGAGAAAGGCGGCCGCCCCATCTCACTTAAGCTCTACAAGGAAGGTCAGCTTAAAGTTGGTGGATCCTACAAGCAGCTAGTCCAGGACTTGATGGGCAAATATCCAGTTATGGAATACATTGTTGTAACCAAGGATCTTTCTGGAAGCGGACTTGAGCAAGAGGGTCTGTTAAACTTTTACGGGTTCAATTTCACCAGAGATAACTTCGTTGAAATCTTGGCGCTGAAAGCAAAGGAAATTGAATTGATGCGCCTCCCTGGGGTATTTAAAGAGTCGGTGGCCGAACTTGAAGCAAGAATTCAGGAAGCAGGAGATCTTAGAGATTTCTTAACGGTCCCTGCTGCTACCTATGTTAACTTGGAGCCAATCATTGGCGGATTTGTCGATATGGTTAATGATTTGGCGACTGCTCGCGGCATAGATCCCGCCAAGATTAATATTGCAGACGAGTTAGACAACATTATCGATATGAAAACTGGCGAATTGTTAGCCAACCCCAAGCATCGATTTGGGTACTTTCAAGGCGGTAGATTCCCGAGAAAGATTCTAAAGCAGATGATTTCGCAAATGAACATAGAAGGCAACGAGCCCCAATTGGTGGGTGCAATCATCGATGATGCTTATGGCAAGTCCGTCAAGGCGCGCCAGAAAGCCGGCGGCGCCGGAACTGCGCGCAAGGAAAAGTTCAGAGAGTTGGCTTTTATGACCCCAAGACAATCCCTAAAGCGCCTGATCGAAATCCAAAACACCGGCTCGGACGAACTGTTCGCCACAGCCATGAAGTCAACCGAAGGATACCTCAGAAATAAACAATTCGAGTTAGCGAAAGGAGATTTGGCGAAGATGGACACAATCAGCAACCAAGACAATCTCTATCCTTATGGCGAGTTTAGCATCGGTACTATTGAGATTGGTGCTTCCAAAATTCAAGCTATGCTTGATGCCTCCATTGGAGATGTAAACAGCGCCATCTTTGCAATTTTCAGCGATCTTAAAGATCTATCCGGAAATCTAAATGCCTACGTCGCCGGCGGATTGCAGAACGATTCCCTCGCGGCTGAAGCCAAGGATGATGCTGAGAACATTGCCACGGGTACAGAAGAAATTAGAAATACAGACAAATAACATTTGACATTTATATCAAAAGTGATTATAATATAAAAACAACTCTGAGGTATCAATGGGTCGAGCATACGACGACAATCAAACACTACAACAAAAGATAATGAATGGAGCGAACAAGCTAGCCGATAATGTGGCTTCGACCCTGGGGCCACGTGGCCGCAATGTTCTACTTCAAGAGAAAGGTAAAACTCCCTTTATTACAAAGGACGGCGTAACAGTGGCGGCGTTTGTGGCCTGTGAGGACCCTTTTGAAAACGCAGCAGTTCAAATTATAAAACAAGCCGCGATTGAAACCAACAACACCGCAGGAGATGGCACCACCACCGCAACTGTGCTGGCACGCGCCATTCTTCAAGAAGCCCAGAGATTCATTGCTTCCGGAATCTCCCCTACCGAGTTGCAGCGAGGGGTAAATGCCGCGGCCAAAGAGGTGGTTAAGAATCTAGAGGAGATGAGCACCCCGGTGGCGTCCCTCGAAGATATTCGACATATCGCAACTATTTCGGCAAATAACGACCCTTCGATTGGTTCCTTGATCTCCATGGCTGTTGACCGCGTTGGTCAAGATGGCTCTATCACCATCGAGGAATCTCGCTCTTTGGAAACGTCCCTGGACATCACCGAAGGATTCAAGTTCAATTCTGGATATTGCGCTAGCGCCTTTATTACGGACGAGCGCAGATCGGTGATGTATCACAGCGAGCCTCTTATTCTTGTGACCGATTACAAGATAACCAATGTGGAACAGATCTTGCCTGTTCTGGAGATGTCTGCGCGAGAAGGCCGGCCCCTTGTCATCGTGGCCGAGGAAATTGAAGGCCAGGCACTGGCGGCTATGATAATGAATGCGATGCGAGGCACGTTAAAGGTTGCCGGCATCAAGGCGCCTCTTTATGGGGAGCAGCGCCGCCAACTCCTTGCCGATTTGGCACTTTCAGTGGGTGCCAACTTCGTGACGCGCGCGCAAGGCTTAAAACTATCTGATGTTGAGATGAGACATTTTGGATCTGCTAAATTTATTGAAAGTAGCAAGCACACCACAACAATTGTCGGTGGCAATTGCAGTATCGAAGAGATAGATGTCAAAATTGAAAGCCTCAAGTCGGACATAGAGCAGGAGGATTCGATAGAACACGCGAATACTCTGCAACAAAGGGTTGCACGCTTGGCCTCTGGGGTGGCAGTGATTCGCGTCGGGGGCTCTACCGAGGTGGAAATGACTGAACGCAAGCATAGAATTGAAGATGCGCTTGAGGCCGTTAAGTCAGCGCAGGAAGAGGGGATTATTCCCGGCGGCGGAGCCGCAATTCTCAGGGCATGTCAGAAGATATGCATTGTTTCAGATGGGCAGTCGGATCAGGGCGTTGGTGCCGTGGTGATTAAGGGCGCATGCTACGAGCCCATTCGGCAAATGGCTCTCAACGCCGGCGAATCTCCCGATTTGATTATTGCCGAAGTCTTGAAAGCCCCCCCTGGTGATGGTTGGGATTTTCGTTCCGGAGGGATGGTGGATCTGATAGTCAATGGCGTAATAGATCCGGTGAAAGTTACAAAGACAGCTCTAATTAATGCAGCTAGTTGTGCTGGGACCCTTATGACCACCAACTTTGGAATTATCCAAACGGAGGACAAGTGATGCAACAAGGAGACTTGGTTCACATTCCACAAGGTGTTGAACTGTGGTGTGAAACAGAAAGAGGAATGAGATTGCGAAGGACCGAAAGACCGACTGTGGGTGTGTACCTGAGTGAAACGAGTCAACATATTTATCAAGTTTATGCTAATGGTCATGAGTGGAAACTTAAACGAAGAGACGTGTACCCAATGGAGGAAAGATGCTAGTTAAACTAACCGAGGTGTGTCACAACACCACCCTGACAACCCAACAAAATTATACCCTCCGCGAGGTGTTTATAAATCCAGAGCACGTGGTAATGATTCGTGAAGAATCGCGCATGCAACAATTAAATGAGCAAGGCCGCCTTCCCGATAGCTTACGTCCCGAGCACAAGTTTACAAAATTAACAATTAATCGAGGACACACAGGTACCGAGATCATTGTGGTGGGCGCCCCAGATCTGGTCGAGTCCACCCTTAACCAACAAAAACAACTTTTGAGAGGATAAAAAATGTTTGAAGATGATACCAGAGTAACACTGCAATACTCAATTGCCGTAAAAGATTTACCGACGGAGATCGATCGCCTGATGGCAAAAGCCGTAAGCGCATTGAAAAAAATTAATACCACAAAGCTGCAGCCATCGAACCCCGAAGACCAGTTTTCACTTAAAACGGTGGCGAGGATCGACACAACAAGGAAGACAATTGAGGAGGCTTCTTCTGTCTTGGGGGACATATCCAACATAATTAACGGATATATCTCTTATCAAGCGAAATCGTCCCAGGCCGCCCCACCCCACCCGGAACAGCCCACTCAACAGCGTTCTGCTGGTCCCGGCACCGGTGTAGACGTGAATGACTTACTCCAGAAGCTTGGCGCATTTCGACACACGAATGGTTTAGAAAATGAAGAGCCCCATACAATTGAAAAACAAGAGGTCTAACGCCTCTCCCATTCTTAAAAAGCTGATTCCGCCAAAAAGTGTGGTAGATTCGTTTTTGTTTTTTTCCGGCGAGGCAGAATTCGAGCTATTAAAGTACAATGTATTTCTTGTGGCTCACACCACGTCATATGGTGTTTATGAGTTTTGGCGATGTATGCAGACTGATCCAAAAAGGATTGCCTCCATAGCAGAGTATTTTTCAAAAATGTTCAAGGATGATACCAAGATGTTTTATTATACACAAGATAAGTGGATGGAGTATAAGGATCCTTTTGTGCGCGCCGCCATTTTTTATCTGCTAAGTTTCTACTCGGATAGTGGAAGAGTGTCATCCGGAGCACACACCAGCAAAGGTGATCAGGCGCTGCAGTTTGCTCTGTCGAGAATTAGAACCTTTGAACCTAAACATTTTCATATGAAGTTTGATCAGGGTGAAGATTTTCTATCCGGCGCCGCCCAGGTTGTAGCACCTGATTATTTGTTTTTTCCCATGGGGGATTACTCATATAATTATTTCGAAGAAGGTGTTGGCATAGGCTTCGAAGACACCCGAGTATATCATAAAAAAGTAAAGAAATTCACAGATCTTACAGACCACAAGTGTGTTTTAACATATGCGAAACATTCGCAGGTTTTTAAATTATACAAAGACTATAACATGACGATGATAAACGAGTACGGTCGCATCGTTGAAAATAAAAAAGATTGCCGAGAGATTATAATTGCCAACTTCTAATCTATTATTCGCGTGCTTCTTGTTTGCTCTGGGTCAATGCCTGGCTTGGTTTCAATTAAATTCACAATTTGTGTGGGAATGGTGGAAAGACAGGCCACTTCTCACAATGATGATATACTCTATTCCAACGGGCCTTTGCTTCTGGTATGGTATAAAGATGGCATACTCCGAGATGCAAGAAGTCTGGGGCCCCAGGTTCCTTGTTTTTTGTATGTCTTATTTAACATTTCCGATCTTAACATGGTATTTTTTGAATGAAAGTATGTTCACGGCAAAAACGATGACGTGTGTTGGTCTGTCTTTTTTGATAGTTGGTTGCCAGTTGTTTTGGAGGTAAAATGAGAATAGTAGAAAAACCATGGGGCTTTGAACTCATCTGGGCAGAAACAGACAACTACGTGGGCAAATTGTTGCACATTGATCGCAAGCAGCGGCTATCGCTCCAATACCACAACCAAAAA
>Ga0208011_1001005_pt1 | contig 10383 bp, 4 predicted proteins | sample 7_EtaG_FD_184080 | JGI IMG/M metagenome (GOLD analysis project Ga0208011, IMG submission 184080) | Marine viral communities from the Subarctic Pacific Ocean - 7_ETSP_OMZ_AT15161 metaG (SPAdes) (version 2) | ecosystem: Environmental > Aquatic > Marine > Oceanic | place: Pacific Ocean | collected... | reverse complement strand
GATAAAGATAGTTGTAAAAGACTGCTATATAATTATCACTACTTGAAGGATGAATCAAAAGATTTTAAATCTGGATACAATTACGGACTTTTTAGACACTCAGATTGGGACTGTCCTCTTAATATCGGTGGGTGTCTTGCCGTTTGTATTTTTACTGGGCTCCCTGTTCCTGAAGTCGCCAAAGGAGCATTTGGACTAGAACGTAATCAGCAGGAGGGATTGTTTGAACTCTCTAGATTATGTGTTGATCCAGAACTTCAAAGAGAAGAGTATAATATTACCTCTTGGTTTGTTAGTAGATGTGTAAAGAGGTTTCGTAAAGATGCGAATGTTCGCGCTATTCTTAGTTACGCTGACTCTGCTCACCATAGCGGAATCATTTACAGAGCTTGCAATTTTAAATACTATGGGTTAACAGACTTAAAGAAAGATTTCTACTATTCAGATGGAACAAAACATTCCCGTGGTTCTGTAAAAGGTGTTGATGGAGAATGGAGAGAAAGAAGTAGAAAACATCGATACCTAATGGTTTTTGATAAATTCTTAGATGTGCATTGGGATGAGCAGAAATGGATGTGATAAATAACTCATAATAGAAATATAGTGCGAAGAAGATGCCTCTCAGTCGCTTAGATAATTTCCTGAAGAATGCCCGTGGTAACATCTTATATGTAAATCCCAATGACTTGTATGCTACTGATAGTATTCAAAATCAAGGTAATTCTTTAGCCTGTCCTTTTAAAACAATCCAAAGAGCACTGCTTGAGGCAGCCAGATTTTCTTATCAGAGTGGGTTAGACAACGATAGATTCAATAAAACAACAATCATGCTCTACCCTGGAGAGCACGTTGTTGACAACCGTCCTGGATGGATTCCTGATGGTGAAAATAATTATAGGTTGCGAGACGGAACAACATCATCGGACTTTGAATCACTATCTCTGACGAGCAACTTCGATTTATCTAGCGATAGTAACGTTTTATATAAACTGAATAGTGTTTATGGTGGTGCCATTGTTCCAAGAGGAACCTCTATCGTTGGATATGATCTTCGTAAGACTAAAGTTCGTCCAAAGTATGTTCCTAACCCAGAGAATGATAATATTGGGAGATCTGCTCTCTTCAGAGTAACTGGTGGATGTTACTTCTGGCAGTTCTCCATGTTTGATGGAGATCCAAACGGAACAGTATATAAGGATTATACAACTGGTATCTTTGTTCCTAACTTCTCTCACCACAAACTGACATGCTTCGAGTATGCTGATGGTGTTAATAAAGTAAAAATTGATGATTCATTCATCAGCAACTTTGATGCTGATAGAACTGATCTTGAGATGTATTATGAAAAGGTTGGTTTAGCATATGGGCCTTCTTCTGGTAGAGAGATCCAACCAGATTATCCTTCTTCTGGACTTGATATTCAACCTAAGATTGATGAATATCGTATTGTAGGCCCTACTTCTGGATCTGTTGGAATCACTAGCATCAAAGCAGGTGATGGTGCAACATCGTCTACAACTATCACAGTTACACTTGAATCAGGAGTCACTGGATTAGATGTTGACACTGGAATTCAAATTGATGGAATTACTGCCACTGGATATGATGGACAGTTTGTTGTTAGTGATGTTTTAGAAACCAGCAGCACAGGAACAACTAAATTCTCTTACATTGTTTCAAACTCTCCACTCAATCCTCTTCCATCTGTTACTGGATCTGAGGTAAAACTGAATGTAGATACGGTAACATCTGCATCTCCCTATATCTTCAATATCTCTCTGAGATCCGTATTTGGTATGTGCGGACTTCTTGCAAATGGTAATAATGCAACGGGATTTAGATCCATGGTTGTTGCACAGTTTACTGGTATTGGACTGCAGAAAGATGCAAACGCATTTGTCAAGTATGACCCATCGAGTGGCGAATATAAGGACGCCACATTCACAGGAAACGAAAATATTAACACCGACTCTAGAGCGGTTTATAAACCATCATATGTAAACTTCCACATCAAGTGTGAGAATGACGCTATTCTTCAACTTGTATCGATCTTTGCTATCGGTTATGCTGAGCACTTTGTTGCTGATACTGGTGGTGATCAGTCTCTAACCAACTCTAACTCTAACTTTGGTGTAAAGGCACTGATTACGAAGGGGTTTAAGAGAACTGCATTTACAAGAGATGATGTTGGATATATTACAAACATCATTCCACCTAGAGTTAACGAGAATACTGATGTTGCCATTGAATTTATAGCACTTGATGTTTATCAAACTGCTGCTGGCATTGCATCAACTAGTCGTCTATATCTTTATAATGAAACAAACGTTGACATTAAACCCAACAATGTAATTGAAGGTTATAGAGTAGGTGCAAAAGAGAATGATAAGTTAAAAGTTCTTATCTCTGGTACTGAGCATTCTGCAAGAATTGTGATGCCAGACACTGAGTTGTCATCGACTCAGAGCACATCTAAAAGGGAATTTAGTGTTGGAAGATCTGCTGGAATCAATAGCATTTCTTCAAATACATTCACTCTCACCGAAGATCACTCTATTCTGCAAGGAGAAAGTGTACGTGTCATTGCTGAAAATGGGCATCTTCCAGATGGATTAACTGATAATGTACTTTATTATGCCATCACCGATGGAGTTAGTGCTGATGAAATTAAAGTTGCAAAGACACAAAACGATGCGGCAAATGATTCTTCTGTCGTCATCAATAATAAAGGTGGTATCCTTAAAATCGAATCTAGAGTATCTGATAAGAACTCTGGAGACCTTGGACACCCAATTCAATTTGATACTGCTGCCTCGCAATGGTATGTAACTGTTGGAACAGCGGCAACTGATAATGGCATCTATCCAACTCTTGTAGGTTTGGGAACGACTGCTCTTGGTGCTGCAACTCCTAGAACGTTCATCACTCGTAAACCAGACACCAGAACAATTTCGGATACGATCTATCGTCTCCGTTATGTTATTCCTGCTGGTTCTGGAATCAGTTCAGCACGTCCACCGCAAGATGGATATATCATTCAAGACTCTAGTTCTACAACTGGTGGAACTGACACTGAGATTGCAAAATACTTTAGTCCAACCTCTGCATCTCTGAGCAACGTAAATGAACTTAGAAACTTTAAGTTCATTGCTCATGCACATTGGAGCAGTAACACTGCTAATGTTTTAGCAGAACTTCCTCACAAATTAAAAGTTGGTGCTGAAGTTGAGATTAGCAGTGTAACAAGTTCCAATAACCCTGCTGGTGTCGGTAATTCTGGATTTAATGGGGTATTCGCTGTTACGGGTATCACAAGTGCTAGAGAATTTACTGTAAGTATCCCTTCTACTGTTGGCCCTGGTACATTTAGCAATAACACTGCCTCTAGAACAACCAGTTTACCATCTTTCTCTGAGAAAAAGTATCAGAATACATTCCAACTTTATAGATCTCAAGAAGTTCAAAGGTATGAAGCTGGAGCACAGGATGGTATCTATCACTTAATTGTTACCAACAGTGGAAACTCTCCCTCTGTTGCACCATTCTCAACTGAGAGATATGCTCAGTCAATTCAGTATCTCTATCCACAAACAAATAGAGATAATCCTACAGATGATCCAGTTGCAACAAAATCTTATGCAATTGCTCAACCAATCGGTGAAGTTGTTGTAAATGATCCACAATCCTCTATCACTAGAGAAACTTACGATAAGTTTATTGATGATAAAAATGTTGGTTTTGGAATCACATTCATTCAATCCAACTCCGCAGGAACTGCACATACTATCTTCTCTGATATTGATCACGGACTTAGCAGAGTTGTTACTGTAAGTATTGCAAGCAGTGGAACTGGATATGGTAGTGGAAGTGTTGGTTACTTCTACAATGCTAAGTTAGTATCTGCTGGTGCTGCTACCACACAGGGTATTAATGCAAGTGCAAGAATCCAAGTTAACTCCTCTGGTAATCTTGTAAGTGTAAGAATTATGGATGGAGGAACCAACTACACTGTTGGTGATTCTCTGCAAATTGTTGGTGTTACTACAAGCGCACCTCACGTAACAGGTATTGTTACTGTAACTGGAATTTACAACAACGTCGGTGACATTCTTGATCTTAGAGGTGTTGTTCCTAATTCAAATAGCACGTTTAACACACTCTATAAGATTACTGAAGTCTCTGCTTCACAGGAGGTTAAAGTTTCTTCTGCGGGAACTATAGGTGCTGCAGGTGCAGGAGTTGGACTTACTGACACTGCTGCTGCAACAGCAGTTCTGACTGGAGAAGCATTAGATGTAACGGCATTTACATATAATTCCACCACGGGAATTGGTATTGTCACCACTGCTCAAAGACATGGATTACTTGTAAACAATCAGATTAAGTTAGGTGGGGCAGAAAATCCTCTCTATAGAAATGATTTCGTCATTAAGAAGATCAATTCTCAGAATTCTTTCAATATTAATGTTGGAACTGGAACCACTGATCCTGCAACTTCTGGAACCATCACTGCTTATATATTTGGTGCTCGCGCAAACGCAGGCACTATCAATGATCAGGATGAAAACTTTGGTGGAAGACAGTCTTTTGAATATGCTGGTATTACAACCACTATTTCTTCTACTATCGCCAATGCAACTACCGAAACAATCAACATCAGAGATCTTGATACTTTAGATCTTAAGATTGGTGACTTCTTGAACATTGATAAAGAACTCTTTAGAATCAAATCCCCAGTTTCTGGAAGCAGTGCAATCACCGTCTTCAGAGGAGTTCTTGGAACTCAAGCAAAAGCACATGATGATGAATCTGTCGTCAGAAAAGTTGCATGTCATCCTATCGAATTTAGAAGAAATTCTATCATTCGCGCATCTGGACATACATTTGAATATCTTGGATTTGGCCCTGGTAACTATTCTACTGCACTCCCACAGAGACAAGACAGAACTTTATCTGCACAGGAAGAGTTACTTTCGCAGTCCAGCAAGCAGGACGGTGGAATTAACGTCTACACTGGAATGAATGATCAAGGTGACTTCTATGTTGGTAATAAGAAGGTAAGTTCTGCTACTGGACAGGAAGAAGTATTTGATACTCCAATTCCATCGGTAACTGGTGAGGACATCCGAACTGGACGAGCAAGTGGACTTAACATCGGATTCGATGTTCTTACTCCTCTGGAAGCATCGATTAGTCGCTCACTTAGAGTCGAGGGTGGCCCCGATTCTAATATCATCTCTGAGTTTGATGGCCCAGTTGTCTTTAACAATAAAATCACATCAACCTCCAACAAAGGTATTGAGGCAGCGTCACTCTTCTTACAAGGCGATCAAGGTGACATCACAGTTTCTAGAAAGGTAACTGCTGGAATCTCGACTCCATCTCTCGCAGGTAATGCTGGGGACATCATCTTCAATGCAAATCCAACCAGTGGTGGATACCTTGGATGGATCTACACTGGCAATAATAGCTGGTATCAGTTTGGTGCAATCAGCAACAATCAATCAACTCAGGTTGGCATCTTTGCTCAGGTTGGTATTGCAACAACAACTCCTGGACTTAATACTTTCCAGGTTGGTGCTGGTGCATCTATGGTTTCTGTTGATGGAACTGGTGTTGGTATTGGAACCACAGCAAATAACTTCAAGTTACATGCTATTGGTGATGCTAGAATCACAGGAACATTAGATGTTGGTTCTGCTACTTCTCTTAGAGGTAACGTCCAAGTTAGTGGAGTTGTTACTGCAACTTCATTTGTTGGTGACGGTTCTGGACTTCTTAATCTTGATAATGACACTCTGTTCACTCCTACAGGAGTTGGATTTGGAACGGGCATCTTCCCAACTAATAATCTTCGCGTTGGTATTGGAACAACTATTCCTCACTTCGCACTTGATCTTGGGACCACAGGAACTGGAACCACTGATGTCAAGGTAAGAAACAATGCAATCATTGATGGTTCTCTATCTGTTGCTCATGTCAATGTAAGTGGTGCTCTAACTGCAACAACTTATACACTTGAAAGCACCAGTAGCAATATCACCGCTGGTATTATTACAGCATCAAATATTACTGTTGGAACAGCACTGTCTACCTTGAATGGTAATGTAGGATTTGGAACTAATAATCCTAGAGGAAAACTTGACGTAGAAGGAGCATCTAAGTTTAAGACTTACTCTGAGTATGTTGAGACACTTGACATCACATCTGGTGTTGTTAACATTGATCTTTCTATCGCACAATCCTTTGAATTGACTGTTGATGCTGCGGTTACTAACTTCAAGTTATTCAACCCACCATCTGGTGCCACCGCATTTACAGTGAAGATTACTCAAGATTCTACTGGATACTCTGTTGGAATTGCAACATTCAAAAACAGTCTAGATAATGATATAGATGTCAAGTTTGGCGGTGGAGTCGTTCCAATTGTCACCACAACAGCAGGCGCGACAGACATTTATTCATTCATGACATTCGACAGTGGTTCAACACTGTTTGGTGTAGTAGGAGGACAGAACTTTACATGATAGGGTTTAAGGCAGTAAGAGGAACGCCAACGCCATTAGATCTTAATGGCCCAACTCTTTCATTCTCGCAGAATGTAGGATCAGTCATAACATGCGGAATAGCAACCTTCATTGGAATCGCAACAGCAACATTTGCTTCTGGTTCTGATGTTGCTAATCCTGCAGTTGGATTTGGAACAATTGTATATCAATGGTATAAAAACAACGAAGCAGTTTCAGACGCTAGTGGAGTATCTGGAACTGCATCAACAACACTTACGATTACATCACCAACTGATGGCGATCTTTATTATGTCGAAGCAAGGTTTGAACCAGGAATAGTCATTCTTCCTGGAATTGGAACAACAGGAACAGCTGGCAGTGGAATTTCATCGACTGGAAAAGCAAATAACGAACCACTTAAGAGCATAGCTGGGGTTGGAAGGCCTGAAGACATTTCATTATTAACTCAACCCAGTGATGTTACAACTATTACAGATGATCCTGGAACACTCACTGTTGTTGTAGGCCCAACCAATTACGTATTCGGATATCAGTGGAGTCTGAACGGAGAGGAAGTTACAGACGGAGATGTTGTTGATACAAATACAGGAACTGCTAGAACGACAACTGTTTCTGGTGCAACAACACCAACTTTAACACTTACTTCAACAGAAGTTGGTATTCAAACTGTTTCTTGTAGCGTTTCTTCTGTCAACGCATGTAATTCTCCAGTATCATCCAATAATGCAGAACTGGATGTTGTTTCTCCTGATGATGTTACCAGAGCAGTTCTTAAGTATGAAGTTGTCAGAGAGGATGATGATACTTTGTATGAGACAGGAACTCAAAACGTTGTTGATAGTGATCTTACATTTACATCTACACCATCTAATCCATCTCAATTCTACATATTCTACTCGCCAGAAAAGGATGTTCCCGTTAATATCACACTTAAAGCAGGTGCAGGTGCTGCATTTGGATCAAATCTTGGTGGCGAGGGTGGAGTTTCCACGTTTGAATACACTCTTCAGAGAAACACTGAGTATGTCATTAAGTTAAATCCAACTCAAGAACCATTTGGTGGAAAAGGTGGTGGAGGAGGTGGTGCCTTCTTCTATGAAAAAGCCGTTCTTCTTGCCGCATGTGGCGGCGGTGGTGGTGCTTCCTCTGGTGATGGTGGTGGTGATGGTGGTGGACTTGGAATTGCAGGACAATCGGGATCTGGTAGAAATAGTGGATCTGGTGGAGCATTAGTGACAAATGGAACATTACCAACAGTAGGAAATGCACCATCAGGAACAACTGGTGGAAGAACTGCTGCATGTACTCCAGGAGATTACTTTAAGAATTTGGGTATTCCGCCATGTGCAGACACTGACTCAAACACTTCTTATAGAATATCTGATGGAACCACAGTTGCTGGAACTGCAGTTACAATCGCTCGCGGATTTAAAGCAGGTGGAACTCCATATAGAAACAATGGTGGAGATAGCACTATTCAAGATGGAAACATCTTTGTTGGTGGTGGAGGATCTGGTGCTGTAGGTGGAGACGCTACATCATCATCTGATTCTTCTGGTGGTGGTGCAAGTGGATACACTAATGGTGCAGTAACAATCGATACAGCAACTCTGGGTGGAAATACTGCAACTGAAGCATCTGTTACTATCTCTGCTGCTGTATAAATAATAAAAAATAACTTGGGGGAGAGTGAACCCAAATGGGCATTGCAAAGAATTTTGTTGTAAAGAACGGTTTAGAGGTTAATACTAACCTAATTCTTGCCGACGCAGATAGTGGTAAAGTAGGTATTGCCAGCACAGATCCAAGAACTACCCTGGACGTTCGTGGTGGGATCGCCTGCACAGATTTGAACGTCAGTGGTGTTGCAACCATTGCATCATTTAATGCAGTTACTGGCATTATCACGAATGCACATTTTGGGAATGTCAAGATTGCAGGTATTACCACTCTTGGTGTACTTTTGCCTTCAGATGTACGTGCAGTCAATATAAACGCATCTGGTGTTGGTACTTTTGCTGTTGGTGTTGTCTCCTCATTAACTGGTGACAATTTAAATTTTGGCGATGTTAATAGTGGTGTTGGTAGTATTGCAGGAATCCTCTTTAAAGGAGGGATAATGACATCGACTGCTCTAGGAGCAGGAATTGTCACATATTTTGGTGATGGTGGTAATTTATCCAACTTGCCAGGTGCATCTCCTGGAGGATCTAATTTTCAAGTTCAATTTAACGCTTTATCTGGTGGTGTTGGTGTATTCTCTGGACACAGTGGACTTACATACAACTATCAAACATTAGGAGCAACCAGTCTTAATGTTTCTACTGGTGCTACCTTTGGTACTGTTAATGTTGGAACAGGAATTACATTAAACAATACTGGAATTAATGTAACTGGTATTGCAACTGTCAACGGTTTTGAAGTTACTGGTGGTAGTTCCATTGGTGTTGACGTTGTAACCAGAAACTTAAAAGCAACTGGTGTATCTACTTTCGTTGGTGTTGCAACCTGCGAATCAACACTATTTACAGATACCTTAGTCAGTAGTGACGTTAACGTCACTGGTGTATCTACATTTAATGGTGTTTCAAACTTTAATAGTACTATTAACGTTGCGGACAATATTGTAGCGAACTTTGGCGGTGGTTCTGATGGACGTATTTCTTACACATCCTCTACCAATAGATTTTATGTAAGAACTCCTGGTGGTACTGCAGATTTAATTCTTGGTGCTGGCACAGCAATTAGAATTACGAATGAGAATGGTCTAACTGATAGAGCAGTATTTACAGATTCTGGTGCTACTATTACTGGTGTTTGTACTGCAACTGATTTTGATTCACTTTCTGATGTCAACTTTAAAGAAAATGTTTCTACTGTTGATAATGCATTGGAAACAGTTGAGCAACTTCGTGGTGTAAGTTTCAACTGGAAAGAATCTGGCGAACCCTCTTATGGTGTAATCGCACAAGAACTGGAGACTATTCTCCCTGAACTTGTTCATGGAGATGATCCAAAGAGAGTCAATTATAATGGTATTATTGGTGTCTTAATCGAAGCAGTTAAAGAATTAAGTGCTGAAGTTAAACAATTGAAGATTCAAAATCCTAAATAATACTAACGTAAGCCTAGTACTGAACGAAGATGGCAATTAAAATTGGGGGAACTACCATTGTAACCGATGGTAGGGGCGTAACAAATATAACCTCTGGTGTTATCGTCGGCGTAAAATCCGATGGAACCTATCTTGGTGCAGGTGCAACAACTCTGAACTTTGTTGGATCTGCAGTCAGTATTAGAGCCGTTGATGCTGACAGAGTTGATGTTATTGTTTCTGGTGGTGGCGGCGGTGGTGCAATTGGCATCTCTTCCAACGTACTTAATGTTGATCCTGCAAAGAATACTCTTGTAGGATCAGGTGTCACTCACATCAACTTTGTTGGTGCGGCCGCAACTATGGTGGGTTTAACTACTGCAGTTGTTACTGTCAACAAATCTCTTACGATTGGGAGGAGAGTTACTGCAGTAACAATTGAATTAACTAATTCTGCTGCAATTATCGGACTCAGAGACGGATCAACCGCAAGCATCCCCGTATAAATATCGGTGTCCGTATCAATTCTCAATCATATATAAATAATCTAGTACCGTTTAAAAAAAATGCCAGAAAGAATTCCACTAGTCTATAACCCAGCTGCGAATCAAATTCAGGAAGTTGCGACTACTGATGAGTTTTCCGTTGGTATTGTTTCCACTACTGCATTTTCCAACCTAGCGAATATTACAGAACCTGTGTCCTTGGCAAATAGTCACTTTAACTATATGCAAGTAGGTCCTATTGCAATTTCTGGTA
>Ga0208011_1001000_pt1 | contig 10397 bp, 4 predicted proteins | sample 7_EtaG_FD_184080 | JGI IMG/M metagenome (GOLD analysis project Ga0208011, IMG submission 184080) | Marine viral communities from the Subarctic Pacific Ocean - 7_ETSP_OMZ_AT15161 metaG (SPAdes) (version 2) | ecosystem: Environmental > Aquatic > Marine > Oceanic | place: Pacific Ocean | collected... | reverse complement strand
TAGCAAAATAAGGCATGATAACTTCTTTGTGCAACATCAAATACCCAGATCGGATAGACAATATGCCTGGATTACCGGTGCACTTTCACCCGAAGCACTCAGTTTAAATAATCTTAGATATTGGGGGTACGCTCCGGTAACTGGTCCACAAACAGGATATTATTCGAGTTCAGCGACCAATTGGACCGGTTACTTTGATTTTGTTAGCGCTAGTTCTGTGTTGGGTAATGCCGGCACAGCCTCTATATATCAGCCGGCCCTAGGTTTAAATATATATGTTGCTGATCCGATTGATGAATTGTCCGACAATATTATGGGGAAACCCCTAACAAACAACAACACAACATATCTCAATACGGATCTTCTGGGGGTATATGGGATTGATGACAATTTAAATTCTAACCCAGACGTCTTCAACCTATTGATGACAAAGCGAAAAAATACTTTTGGATATCGTAGGGTTCCACAAACTGGACCAGCAATTAATCCAATAATAAAAAAGCACAGAAGCCAAAATATATTATCATACCAATATGAAAATACCCTATATAGATCTACCGTTAAGCCGGCCAGTTATCGCGGTACTCCTGCTTTAATCAATCTGTACATCGACGGTCAAAACGTTACAATAAAAGCGCCATATAGTAACTTAAATGTATATTTTGGCGATTCTACCTTGAACGAAAGACTTATCCCAACAAATACGAATGAAAAACAAAGTACTTTTAAAACCATTATCACTTTAGCTAAAATTTCGACTAGTTATGATCTCAATTGGGTCACTTATTCAGAGACATTGTTCCCAACTGCTGACAATGAGTTTATAACCGGCTCTAGCCAAAGAACTTCGTACGATAACCTATATTGGAGAGATCTACAATCTGAGAGAGTATCATTACACAGCAGCAGTATACTGAAGAATTCATACGGTGTAAGTTGTCAACAGAGTTGTTGGCCATTGGATGCTCCGTCTGATTTTCTAACTAGGACATTCGGTGACTTCCCGGCAATTAATCAGGGCAATTCTATACTACTTAGACTTTCTAATTCAGCCGGAGAGTTGCAAAACGAATATTCACATGTAGCGCTTGGAACAGTAACACACGCAACGATGGTGCGAAGAATCGGTAGTCTCGCGATTGGCGGGCTATATGCTAGAAAACACATGCTTGGTGGCGCTAGATCTGTTGCCTCCCCGTCGGGTGTTCCGATTCCAGAAACCGGTTCTTATAATATTCCGCCGGTGTTTACTGATGTTGTCGATTTATATACCGGAGAGGCTGCATGGCAAGCCGGCTCACAAGCAGGTATTGTACAAAAGGATGGGACAACTTCTACGTTTGTCTCTTACCCTTCAGATCCTTGGTTTAATAATTATACAGACTATATCGAAGATGTTAGTTTGGTTAACCGTGGATTTTCCATTGTGCCGGAATTTAGAATCAGTGAGCATATTTCCGATTACACCAAATACGGAATTGATGCCAATAATAAGTTTGATACTTTAGAGATTGTCGGAACAAGTGATAATAGCGCCGGTGCAAATTTTTATAAAGACTTTTCAAACACCGAATTCATGGAAAACTTTGCCAATGTTTCCGACGAAACAGATATAGATCCGTCAGAAATCAGACTCACATGTGACGCAACAGTTCGCTTTAATCCATATAAAGGCTTTTATCCTGCGCAAAGAACTATGGACTTAATAGAACAGTTTAAGGATTCATACAAATCGTCCGTCTTGGGAGAGACTTCACTAGCAGTTGTCCCGGGCGCATCCGATGGAGGAGCTAGACCAATTGCGCAGGCACTATTCGCACCGGGTTTATTATATAATACAATCAAATCCGGCATAGCAGTTGATTACCCGGTTATAACAACGACGGATAGACATGAGCATAGGCATTATGGCGCTGCTGCTGCCGACACCGCGAATGTTTCTTGGATGGTCAACCCGGTTACGGGATCCGGCAATAATAAATACCTTGGATCCGAATTCTGGGATTTCAGGATCCCATTTGAAGGAATCATTGATCCAGAGAAACATATTTCAAACTTGACACTCTGTGACATGGAGCCTCACCCTTCAGCTTCAATAACAACAACGGCATCGTTTGATCCGGTAAATTCGGATACTGTATATAAGAAGATGGCATCAAACTTCTTTGGAGAGATAGGAAACTTCTTCTTAAAAGATGCATCATATACACAATTGGTATCGAACCCGGTCACTGATGATCTGCGTTTTAAAACCGGTAGTGTTTACGGGGCTAGAATTAAAATTCGCAGATCACTAAGTGGCAGCAGGACATATAATGATGAATCCGGTTCTACCGGGAACAATACCCCCTACAGTCGTTACGGCGGAAAATATTACGATACCTCAACGCACAAATTTGAAATTGGGACGTTTCCTTTGCCTCAAGATCCCAGACAAAATGGCAACCTCCAAGAATCATTTACAATGTATAGTCGACCAACAGCTTTCGGACCAGCAATTGCAGCGCGCCCTTATGCTGCGGCCGCAATAAATCACATGGTTACAGCATCCAGCCCGGTCGACAGTGTAGCCGGCTTTAACTGGGCGTATACTCCTCCGTATTATAACGGTGAAGCATGGCTAGACCTTATATTTGCTCCAGCCGGCGACACAACATATGATTTGGAAAAAATACTTTCTGAAGTTGAAAGCAAATATTGGAGAATTGACGCGGGCATTTCCGCCTCCCTTTCTCCCACCGGATCCTCTACATCGTTTGTTAATACACAGCTTATACCCACATTTAGTGGAAATATAGCAGGTCAGGGTGATATGATTTATGATGGGAAAAATGTTAACGACAATGCAATGCAATTGAAGGCTAGCGTTAATCCGTTTGGTATTAAAAGAATAACTAAAACCACAACAACGCGCGGACAGTCTAACACTAGTGAAAATACAACAGTGGCTAAAAAATGGATTATCCAACCCAAAATGGAAACCCCAATGATGAACTTTAACAATAAGGGGACTCATCCAATTACAAATGCTGACGGCAATCTTTCATTGCCAACATACTCCTCGGCATCAGTGTCCCGGGGCATGTGGCACCAGTTCGGGATTATTGAACCCGATTCCACAAAGGGCATATTCTTAGAAATTGGTGATATACCAAAGAACTGGTTGAAGTTCCATTATGAGGCCCGAAACAATAATAGTATATACAATAGGAATAACGCTTCGGCGAATGGTAGTACTGCTTTTAAAGATATCAAGCCCTTAACTGATGTTATTAAGTTTGATGTCGAAAATACATCTAAGAAATTAGGGGTACTTAAAGAAAGCGTCACATTAAAGGAGGCGATTGTGGCAGTACCTTATATACAAGCGATTGCGGTAGGGGGTAGCAGCTTAATAAGCCAAGAAACAAAACAATTTTTTGGAATAAATAGAGAGAAAATAGAAGCTGCTCAAGAAAAAGCAATTGGAACACCAGAAGGAGACTCTTTGGACAACTCCGGCGAATCCATAAGAGATTTGGTGGCAAAAATGGAAGAGTATGTTTTCCCGCCACAATTTGATTTTATAAATAATCTAGATATTGATCCCATGGTTATGTATATCTTTGACTTTGAATATAAGCTGGATAGAGATGATTTAAGTTATATTTGGCAAAACATTGCACCTAGAAATTATAAAAAGATAACAAAGGCAACCTCCTCCGCAGCACATGTTTTAGGAGATAATCAACTGTTGTCAAAATATGATGTTATGAATCAAAATACTAGATGGATGGTTTTTAAAGTAAAACAAAGATCGCAAGTAGAGTATGAGGATCTAATACCTTCACAAGTTGGAGAATCAACAACGACAGCCATGGCCGCTCTTGCGCTGTCTAGCGCTGAATCTCAAGATGGTTATAAACTTAAGTTTAATTGGCCTTATGATTATGTATCCTTTGTAGAGACAATTAAATTCGGCGCGGAAGTTTTATATAAAAATGAGGATGAGTAATGGCAAAATTTCTTAATAAAAAAGAACAAGTATTTGATCTTAAGCTGACTTCTTATGGCCATTACCTTATGTCAATAGGTAAGTTTAAGCCGGCTTTTTATTCTTTTTACGATGATAATGTTATTTATGATAAAAAATATGCCTATAGTAGCACAACAGAAAATCAAAATGATATCAACAATAGAATAAAAAATAATACACAATACATTGAAAGTCTGGTATTATTTAGAGACACAGAAGAGACACTAAACAATGGAGAAGGAGCATCAGATTGGTACAACCAAGCCGTTATAACTGCGCGCCAACAAATACCAACAAAAGATATTTTTAAGATGGATATGCCACTTGGGGACGCTCTTATGGAAGGAAATACCAATAAAGCCCCATCATGGAAAGCAATAAGCCTGCAAAGTGCAATCAGTTCGGTTGAACAAACTGATGATAAAAACAATTCCATGATACCTCAGTTAAATATAACTTCTACATATGTTAAAAAAGCTATCGAGAATGAGAGCTTGAGCGGTCCCGACGAAGGTGGTAGTCAAATCAGAAATATAACAAACAGAACGTCTGTTTTTAATGACGGAAAAGTAATTATATTAGAAAACGATGATCCGTTGTATTACATCGAAGAAATAAATACTCAACTATTAACAAAGAATTTTGATATAGAAGTCTTTCAAATATTATCATCTTCGCAGGACTCTTCATACGATCAGCTAGAAAGAAAACTCTTTAAGACTAAAATACCACAAGTTCAAAACGGTTTCTTGGTATCGGAAACGCCAAAAACAAACATAGAACAAGAACTGACAACCGATGATATAGAATATTATTTTGATGTCTTAACTGATTTGGAAGTAGATCAACAAATGGCATGCAAAGCAGCCAGTTTTTTTAATAAAAAATCTTATTATGTTGATTTGGATTTTGATTGTACACAAACAGATGAAGAAAATGTTTTTTATGATATTTATGGATCAGTAACGGAGCCTGAAGTATGTCTGGATTAGTTTTTAAAGGTGATGTGATTTACAGTACTGGCGAGTATTTGCCGGCTCCGTATATCAATAAAATATCGGTTGAAGAGACAGAAATAACTATAGAGAATTTTATATTTCTAGATGATTATAGTGATGTCGATTTGGTTGATTCTGATTCTAATGTTTCAAACAGCAGAGAAGAATACAAAAATAAAGTCTTAAACGATCTAAAATATTATATACTGGTCTTGAAAGATTACCCAGAAACGGCAGAGATATTTGAACAAATAGTTGATAAAACTTTAAATCCATTTGTATTTTATCACGGGGGCTTTGAGATCGAAATATCCGAGACATACACAGAAGCTTACTCAAATAGCGATTACGCCGAATTAGAAGAAATAGCCACCGATAGTGTTTCATCAAAAGATTTTTATGATGAAACTGGAAATCGCGTAACGGCGTATGCTGTTCAAACTTCCTTTACTATTGAAGATGATGACCACTATTATGTGTTTTGTTTTGCTAGCACATTTGATTACTTTTCAGATTCAAGCCAAATGGACGAGGACAATTTCAACTCTACATTATTTGATTTACAAATAGGCGATGTATCGTACGAAAAAGTATATGAAGATGGCGAATTGGCCATTCAAGATTCGATAAAGTTTTACGATGGTGATGATAATTTATATGAAAGAGTTCCATTACAAGCAATTGATTCATCGATACATAAAATAGGCGATGTCGACCACGATTATATCAAAAGCAATATAGAAAGTTTGCTAGAGGAATATTCTACTCAATATAATTCTGAAACAGGCTACGATAAGATAAAGAATGTCATGAATGCTATATATTCAACTTTAGAACTACATTATGAAAAATATGATATAGTGCCGAGATTAGAGAAGATAAGAAGAAGCTTTTCGGATAAAACTCCTCGTTTGCCGGTTGGAAAATTATATAAAAGGTTTTCAAAGAGATTGTTTAATATTAATAAAACATTAATGCAATATGGGCCTTTGTCTAAAAAAATAGTATACAATTCAAAATTGGTTGATTTGAGATCAATTTCATATGAATTCGCCTCGAAATCACATGATGAAGATACTGACGGCAGCGATTATTTATATACAAGCTGGCAAGGCGCACAAGTAGCACTAACGCCGGACGAAAATCAAGTAGTTGTGAGTGGTTATTTTTTCTTTGATTATGAAAAAGCGCTAAGAACAAAATCGAAGATATCTGAATTTTTAAATGTAAATCGACTAGAGGCATTGGGGGTTAGCATTCCATATGAATCTTTTAGTATAACAAGCATTGCTCTTGTTCCACAAGAGACCGCAACTAATCCTATGATGACATCTATTTTTTCCACCGGATCATATCCCCTTGTTTCCACAATAGAATACAGCGAGGATACATATATAACACCGGAGAGTGACGGTGATTTTAACTCATTATTAATCGGCAGTGCTTATGGTGCGGACTCAGCCGATGATATTACGACAGAAAACGGCTTTATCACTAGTGTGGTAAACCGAGCATATACGGGCATATATGATAGCACACTAAATATTAATAATTATCGTTTGATGTGTTTTGAGTATTTACAATACCATGAGGACATGTTGAGGAGCCAAGCCTTGGGCGCAAGCATTACAATATCCGACAACACACACCAATTGATTTCAACGCTCAGTTCCTCAGCCTTCGAAAGTTTAGAACAAATACAAGACTATCAAGCAAAAGCGGAGATTGAGTGTGTCTTTAATAGTGATTTGGGGCGCTTTAATCAGTTCTTTTTGGAGGGCGCTTTAAATGAATATTCCTCAGCACCATCAACTGCGCCATGGTATACTGCTCCGGTAATATATACTTTCCATTTGGATTTATTTTGCGATCAATACGGTGGAGATTTACAAAAAATAGAAGATGCGGCAAAAGATATTACATCTGCTATTAACCCAAAAGACGGAACAACCGAGGCAATCGACAGATTTGTAGAAGATTTTGCAGATCTGTTAGATGATATATATTCTGAATACACTGCTGACGATGCGGTGGATGTTGAGTTTGCCAATTCAGAGCTTGCAATGCCTGAATCGATGATAATTGAAGAAGTAGTTGTCGATGACGACGGCGGTGATGGCGGTGATGGCGGCGATGACGACGGAAATATTTGGGACGGCGGAAACACATTCAGCCCCTAGATGTAGGAGATAAATAATGAAAAACTTTAATAGTCAAAACATAAGCACAACTAGAACGAAAAAGAAACGCAAAACAGCCAATGAAGATGTAAATCTAGATTTGCAGACAGTTTTATTTTTAGAAAATTTAGGTTGTTCTATTGTAGATATGGACGAAGACATGTCATTCTTACAAGACAATAAAGAATATAAATCATTAAACCCAAACATTAAATCTGAAAAAGTGACTAAAAACAAGAAAAAGAGTACTGATAAAAGCTTTCCAAACGAATTAGATCCCTTTTATGAAGTCGATATGGCATTACCAGTTGCTGTGGCAAATGAAACTGCTATTACACAAACAAGCATCAACGCGGGGAAAGTTCAGACTTTAGTTACTGATCTTTCATCTTTATTATTAACTGGTACCAGCACCGACACTACAAGCAGCACCTTGCAAACACAAACAGTGACGAGCGACAATAGACAAACAACCACGAAAACCAAAACACAAAAGACGGCCACGGCCTCAAGCAATACTTTGCCAACACAAACAGCCACCAATGATCATTACCAGACCAGCACGCGACTGGTTGATAAAACGTAAGTCGATACTAAATATATAAAAGGATAGAATAATATGTCGCTAGTACAGGTACATGGAGGGTACGATGGAGAGATCGGAGCGGGGCTGGTGATCATTTCGGCTTATCAAGAGTATGTCGGTATTCTTACTATGGGGTTAGATGATAATGACTTGATCGATTCGTTCACTTTTAGTTGGAACAATATCAAAATAGACTATGCAGACGCTGACGATCGCGATATCGTCAATATCGAGGATCCAGTCGATCTGGCCGCGCAGGAGACATATAATGCCATTATTAATGGAGAATACAACGTTGGTGTTACGCCATTCAAAACCACAACGATCACATCATCAGACGGAGAAACTTCTACTATATCTTTTGTGATTGGTTGGGCGCATGGGGATATTGGAAGACCTAGTTTTTCATTGGATTCTTCTGTATCTTCTGTATCTTATTCGCCGGATGAATTAGAAAGTTTAGAAGAGCAATATGCTAAAGATGATATAGGGACAAGCCTGCAATCGACTGTCGCTAGCATTGCAACAAACATATATAACAGAATGAATTTAACTACGAATCAGGACTTAGACTTTCAGAAAAATAAAAAGAAGCAAATTGGTTTTAAAAATATTTCGAAATATGAAACACTGCAGGAAAAAACGCAAGTTACCAGTACTAGCGCGACAAGCATAGTTACAACAGTTGGTGGGTATTAATGAGTTCTAAAGCCACAATAATAGTAGATCCTGCTTTATCGTCAGGATCGGCGGATTTATTCCGCACTGCATTTGGCGGATTTTATATAACAGAAGATACTGACGAAGGACAAGCCTATTCTTTTGTCGAAGCTGACACGTCTGAGCCTACTAGTGAAGATTTTGATATTATTTTTTCTGATATTGAAAATCAAACAACTGCGGATTATTCTAACTTAGTGCCAAGCTTTTCTTTCCCGATTAGAGTTGCTTCCAATAGTGATACTTTAGAAAGCGATCAGGCTTGGAAGACATATGTTTTAGGAGGGCCATACGGGCAAAAAACATATGTTCCAAAATTTTCCAATACAGTGCATGAATACCTAAATATATCTTATAACATGCCGTATGAGCAAAGAGAAGTTTTATATTTAGAAGATGAAGATATCAGCGATATTGTTCAAATTTCTTATGATTACACACAGCATTTAGCCGATTACGAATCTCAGATAAGCGCATTTGAAACAGAGCTTTATATTCCGAATTATTATATTTTATCTGATTTTTATCGCCACAAAGACGTAGCACTGGAGGATACAACAAAAGTATATCCGTCAGAACTAGTGAGCTTTATAACCTTTGAAAACCAATATGAGACTCCCGAAATAGTTTTTGAGTTTAATGATAGTAAGATACCCTATGATGTTTTACCGTCTGAAATAAACTCTTTTACAGATATGAGAAAATTGAATACCGATCTTGGCAATGCATATCTAGTTTCCTCTCTTTTTTCTGCGCCTAGTGAACAAACAACAATTGATTGGGTCACAACAAAACAAAAGACAATTTTATTAGACAGTGAAGCGATTACAAACTTGTCTGATATGCAGGATTATCATGATTGCTTGCCTTATAAAATGAAAATAACTTTCCCAACGAAACAAACAGGCGGCTTTGTTGATAATTTTACAGAAAACAATTTTGATTCTAAAATATTAGAAGCCTTAAATGAGGCCTTTGTGACACAACAAGGACTTCAAACATCTGAAAAGAATTATATTAAAAGTTCAGAATTTAAATCAGGCTCGATTGATACAGCCATTTCGACAGTCGAAGAAGTAAATACAGTTACATATAGGGAAATAAATTATATAGATTTTTTAACTTATTGTAGAGATCATTACAATAGCGCTAACTCAGACTATATGTTTGTGGGGAGCAATAATATAGAAAGGCTAGCCACAACAGATACAACCGGTGTTTATCGTCACATTAATACTAAAAATTCACTACACGCTTTACAGTATGCGATTAATTTTCTTGGGGATTCGTCCAATGTAGGTGTCGAAAGTATAGAAGATCTATTTTCTCAAAAAACAAACTATGAAGAGACTGTGGCATATCGGATAGAAAAAATCGGAGGTGCCGGCAGTGGAGATGGTTTATCTCAGAATGTTCTTCAGAACTATTGGTTCTTAAATTCAAATGCCATGGCAGATTTTGAGTTTTTTGATAGCCAAGTTAAGTTTGATTCTGATTACACTTACAACATTTATGCATATGTTTTAACAGCCGGCATTAAATATGAATATTCCAATTTATTGTTAACGAGAGGACTGGGGTGTTCCGACGATTATTTATATGGTTTGGAATTTTATGACCCAAATGGTGATGAAAAAAATAGTCAAGAGCGCTTATTTGACGACGACAACTACACGGATTTCAATGATAGTGCCGGCGAAGGAGCATATGGTTCGGCTGCGCAAATATATTCAAATTACAGATATTTGGCAGATTTTAAAATATCCTATGAGCCAGTGTTAAAGATGGTCGAGGTGCCGATATACTCAAAAACTTTAAGAATATTAGATAATCCCCCAAATCGATTAAATGTAGTCCCATATCAAATTATGGACAATAGCCAGAAAGTAGCCTTTGAT
>Ga0208011_1000998_pt1 | contig 10400 bp, 8 predicted proteins | sample 7_EtaG_FD_184080 | JGI IMG/M metagenome (GOLD analysis project Ga0208011, IMG submission 184080) | Marine viral communities from the Subarctic Pacific Ocean - 7_ETSP_OMZ_AT15161 metaG (SPAdes) (version 2) | ecosystem: Environmental > Aquatic > Marine > Oceanic | place: Pacific Ocean | collected... | reverse complement strand
TAATGAATACGATAAATTTGTACAAAGTCAAACGCCTAATCAACCTGATAAAGAAAGTTGGTTCAATAATTTATTTAAAAGTACACCCAAAGTAAGAGGTACACTTGGAACAAGATTATCTAATAAACCAAGAATACCTCTGCCAGCTGCAATAGCATCGTGGTCAATGAGTCCTTTTAATACCGAGTCTAGAAACTATAACGAAAACTTTGTCGACCAATTAAACTTTTTAGAAAGCTTAGGAGCACCTGGTAGTTATATTGGTAGAGATCAAAGAAGTGGTCATTTAAGATACGGACCCGACAGTGTTCTATCTGGTCAAAATGTAATCTCTGGTTTTGGATCAAATAATTATGCTACACAATTAGCAAAAAAGAGAGCGTGGTTTGAAGCTCGAAAAAAAGCCAATAAAAAAATTAACGAAGACAGATATCAACAAACAAAAGACGAAATAACATCTTGGGATAACTCTCCTGACAATCCTAAAAATAAAAATAATTGGAAACCTACATATAATCCAGCTTCATCTCATGCAGAAGCACAAGCAACAGGGGGTGATTATCACAGTGGACATGAATCAACTGTCGGTGGACAAACTACTGATTGGGGACCAAATTCAGCTATGATAGCACGAGGTGGTTTAGCTCAACATGCTCCACGTTATGCTCAAGGAGGTTTAGCAAGTTTATGGCGAAGATAGTACAAATTATAACCAGAGCTAGTCAGGAATATAAACCAGATGTAGCTCACTCTTTAGTGAGAGATATTGATGCTATTGTGCAAAAATTAAACACAACTTTTCAAGAAGAATTAAAACAGGAGATAGAAGCTAAAAGTTTCTTTTTAGAATAATGGCAATAACGAACCAGTATAAATTTTATGGAGTGACTCTTTCAACAACCGATCTGACAACTCTTTTAACAGCAGGTGCTGCGGAAACTTATGTCTTAAGGTCTTTTAGAGTGACTAATAATTCAGGTTCTAATACACCCACTATTAGCATTACCAATAATGCTTTTAACATTGAAAGTACTAAAACTTTAGCGGTTAATACGAGTTATGAACTTTTTAGTGTGCCGGTAGTATTGGAAGCAAGTACTATTTTAAAGGCTCAATTAGCAGGAACGGTAGCTGACGGAGTCAGTATTGGAATTAGCTATCTTAATATTAAAAAGGACGTAATAACATAATGGATAAAGTTAAAGTAGATGGCAAAGAAGTGCCTTTAATTTATGCTAAAACAAAGACTATTATAAAGCATAAAAAAACAGGAGAACAATATACTAATGAGGAAGAGTGGAAAGCTAAAGGAATCAGCGTTGAAGACATCCAAAGAGATGTCATTGTAGAGGTTCCAAAGCTTGATTTATTTGCAAAAACAAAGTAGATTGAACATTTAGGCAAAATTATGGCAATAACAGATATCATATCAGAACAAGAGGAAATAAGAGCTCCAAATATGGAGGTCGCTAGAGGGGGTCCTGAAGATTTCATGACTGTAGATGAGATGGATCCAGAGCAAGATCCAGAACTTCAACAGTTTTTAAAAAGTCTTCCTATGGAGCAAGCTGAAGTTTTAATGCAACTTATTAAAGAATTTAAAGCAATGGTTGCTCAAGGATTTCAAGGTGAATTTGAAGACTTTGTAAAAATGAAAATGTCTACTGCTCGAGGAGGTCCTGAAGATTTTCCAACAGAGGACGAAATGCAGATAGGATCTGAAGAGCTTCAATCTATAATTCAAACGGGTCAACAAGTGGCTCAAGGCGGAAGGATTGGGTATGGTAGTGGTGGAGATATGGCACACAGGTTAAGTGAATTAATAAAAAAATCTAACGCAGGAACTATTACACCTCAAGAAGAACATGAAATGGAACAAATAGAAATAATGCTTGACTATGGCCCTGGAGAAGCTCAAGGCGGAAGAATTGGGTATCAAGGTGGTGGTGGTCCATATCAAGATTATTTACAAGATTTAAATGATGGAATAATTTCTATTGATACAACTTTTAGTGAATGGTTAGATAATAATGCACCAGATCCTGATCATGATTTAATATATGCTCAAGGCGGAAGAGCAGGTTATCAATATGGAAATCAAGTTACAGCTGATACATCAGGTATACTATCTCAAGTTTCACCCTATGCCGAAGGAAATAAATTAGCTAATGATGCTATAGATAAAATATTTATAGAGTTTAGAGAAAGATTTCCTGAAGCTTCTGACGAAGATATACAACAAATGGTACGGAACGAGATTGCAAATATGCAGGCTGATGCAGTTGCAGCAACCCCTGGTTTAGGAATTTTAGGTTTCAAAGAATCAATGGATATGATTACCCCTGAAAGTGTAGATACAAGTTCACAAGCTATTAGTAGACATCTGTGGGAGGGTGATGATAGTAGACACACAGCGAGAGAGAAAAGAATCGGAAAACAATTAGGTGGCAGACCCGGCTATGGTTTAGGAAGTTTAGTTAAAGGTGTTTTTAAAGGAGTTAAAAAAGGAGTTAAAGGTTTAACAAAAAGTATTAAGAAATTCGCTAAAAGTGATTTAGGTAAGATGGCTTTAATGTATATGGCAACAGCTGGTATGGCAAATATCGGAGCAGGTGGATCATGGGCTAGTCCTTTTACTAAAGGAGCAGGCACAGGTTGGTTAAGACCAGGTACTGTAATAGGTGATTTCGGAAAAACAGGATGGGGTAATATAGGAAAAAGTTTTACTAATTTAGGTTTTGGAAAAACTGGAGAACAAGTAGCTAATTTAACTAGTGGTTCTAAATTTGCTGCTGATGAAGCAGCTTTACAAGCTATAGCAGATAATGCGGGTGCAACAAGTATTGGGGATAAAGCTGTAAATACTTTTCTTTCTAGAGCAGGAGATGCCTCTACAAAAGGTGGATTGTTCTCAAAAGCTCTAGGATCATTTACAAAGAATCCTTTCCCATGGATAGCAGGTACTGCTGGACTAGCAGGTTTATACACACACTTATATCCAGGTAAAGATAATATAGATGATTTAATGAAAAATTATAAAGGTGAAGTAGGTGAATGGGATAAAATGATTGCTGATATTAGAGCAGGTAAAATACAAACTCCTTTTTCAACCGACAATATAACCTACCCTTATCCTTTTTATGGCCAACAAGGTGGAAGAGTAGGAAGAGCTGAAGGTGGTTTAATGGACCTAGGAGGATTAGAAAAAGATTATAGAGCAGAAGGTGGCTTTGTTCCAATAGGTGGTAAAGAAAAAGCTGATGATGTTCCAGCAAGATTAAGTAGAAATGAATTTGTATTCACGGCCGATGCTGTAAGAAATGCTGGCGGTGGAGACGTAGATAGAGGAGCAGAAGTTATGGAAAATGTAATGACAAATTTAGAACAGGGTGGTAGTATATCCGAAGAATCTCAAGGATTAGAAGGAGCACGAGACATGTTTGAAGTATCAGAACGATTAAGTGAGGTAGTATAATGGCCATACAAGAAACAAGAACATTACCCGCACCATTTATAGAATCTTTAGGTAAAGATTATGCCAAAGGTTTAACAGATTTAACAAAAACAGCTTTACCAACACACCAGTTTGCACCTAAAGTTGCACCACAACATCAACTACAAACCGATGCTGTCACTTTAGCACAGCAAGGTTTAGGTGGATATGAACCTTACATAACGGGCCAAGGAGCTTACGCAGGTTTACCAACCGATATGATGGGTGCGCAGGATTATGGCGCAGCGGCAGCAGCTTTAACAGGAACAGGAGCAGGTACAGGAGCAGGATCAATTGCTTCCTATATGTCTCCTTATCAACAATCAGTTATTGATGCGACATTAGGTGAGTATGATATACAGGCACAAAAAGGACAACACGGAATTATGGATGCTGCATCAAGAATCGGCGCATTGGGTGCAGGCAGAACAGGCGTACAACTAGGTGAATATCAGGCAGCAAGCGATAGAAACCGGGCAGCAATCCAGGCAGGCTTACTACAACAAGGATATACTCAGGGTCAAGGAGCAAGACAACAGGATTATCAAAATCAAATGGGACTGGGTCAGTATCAATCGGGCCTTGGATCATTGACTCCGCAACTTGTTGCAGGTCAAATAGGAACTATGGGTCAAGTAGGAGCCACTCAACAAGCTCAAACTCAAGCTGGCTATGATGCTATGAGAGAAGCAAATAGAATGGCTGCATACGAACCTTATGAGAGACTGGGTTATTATGGCACAGGAGTTACAGGTATTATGGGTGGATACCCAGGTCAATACCAATGGTCTTCACAGGCTAACCCAACTCCATTGCAAACTGCATTAGGAGTAGGTGCTACAGCAGGTGGTATGTGGGGTAATATAATGGGACCTCAAAGAGGAAAATTAAATACAGGTTAATCATGAGCAGAATATTAAAAAGACCAATGTTTAAAATGGGCGGATCAACCAGCGCAGGAATTACTTCGGGGTTGAGTCGTCAAGGATATCATGCTGGACACTCTGTTCAAACTGGAGACTCTGTTCAAGACGTACTAACACAATATGGTCGTCCTCCAAGAGGATATAACGTATATGATTTTTTAACTGAATGGGGATTAAATATGGTGGGTAATCCACCAAGTGGAAACGTTATTCAAACAGCAGGTAAAGAAGCACAAATACCATTTGGTAAAATGGTTGAAGGAAAAGGTCAATCAGAACTTACTGATTATATGCTGAAAGCTAAAGCAATAGATACCGTACGAGAACAAAAATTCAGAGAGAAAATGTTAACGGATGAATATGGCTTAAAAAGCAAATTAACTGAAGAAGAATATGGTTTTAAAGAAGAATTAGAAAATACAAAAAATCTGCATAAAGAACAAAAATCTTTCATGGAATTAAAAAAAGCTGAAAGAATAAATAGTATTATTTCCACTGACTTACCTGCAGCCATAAAAGAATTAAATGCTGCAACACTAGAGGAGGATAAATTAGCTATTCAAGCAAAAATAGACGGTCTTAAAACAGAACAAGCTTCGCTTGAAAGAGAAAATAAAATGCTTCAGTCAGTAAGTGATGATGAATTCAATACGCAAAGAAATTATGTAGAAGATCTTATGGTTCTAGAAATGCTTAAAGATTTAGAAAAAAAATATGAAGCAAAAGAAATTAGCGAAAAAGAATGGAGGGCGCATAATAGTCAATCAGGTAAGAGTAAACTTAAGAAAAAAGTAAATCAACAAGAAGTGTTCAATAGAACTGTTACTTTTATTCTTGGATTAAAGAAGAAAGCAGGGGGCAGAGTGGGCTATCAAGGTGGAGAACTTGTGGAAGATGTTAGTGTTACAGAAACCATGGGTCCTCGAACAAATCAACAAGGACCTCAAGGACCTCAAAGACTAACTTTTGGTGAATTAAGAGCAAGACTCCCTAGAGAAATTAGTGATTCAATAATCCAATTACTGGCAACTAGTGATGAAGCTTTGTTACAATTTGCAAATATTAGAACTCAACAAGACGTTGATCAATTCAATCAAACATATCAAGTAGATTTAATATTACCGCAAGCGGAGGCGTAAATGCCTACCAGTTCTATATTTCTAGATCCTAAAATTAAAGAGGCAATCAGAGTTAATAAAGATGAAGTCTCTGAAATGCTTTTAGATAAACGGGAAAAACTCCAAAAGAAAAAACCTACAAAATGGAAATGGTCGAGCTTACTGAATGCATTTAAAGAAATGTATATCATGGCTGATCCTGGAGGAGTTGGTCTTAATGTAGGAGTATGGCAAGCTAAAAAACAAAAAGAAAAAGGTATTACACCTACAGTAGATAACAACTGGGCTTTGAGAAAATTCCGAAGACTTAAGGAATTAAGTGAAGAAGAACAAGCAGCTAATGAAAAAGACTATATTGATGTCATTGAGGATTATGAAAAAGGAATTTATAAAGGTGCACAAAATTTAGAGTGGGCAGTAGGAGATCTTGTAACTGCTGGCATTGATCTAGGAGCAGGCTTAATAGGAAAGGAAACTAATCTTAACAGAGATCTTACAGAATCCATTGAAGCAAATCGAATAGCGGACCCTGAAACTCTAGTGGGGGATGCCGTAGAAATATTAGTAGAGTACGGAATTCCTGGAGGAGCCGTCTTTAAAATTGCAAGTAGGCTTAAGAAAATAGAGAAATTAAGAAAAATTAAAAAAGGTATTGATGCTTCAAAATTTAACAAAATTTCAAACTTTGCTCTTAAAGTAGGAGGAAGTGCTGGAACTTTTGGCGCTATTGATTTTATAGCCTCTACTCCAGATAGAGATGTCCCCTTTGCTGAAGAAACAAACTTAGAAGGATTAGAAGGAAAAGAAAGAGCTTTAGCTTCTCTCGGAAATCGTCTTCGTTTTGGAGCAGAAGGAGCTGTATGGGGAGCAGGTTTTAGTTTGTTAGGAAGACCATTAGCACTTGGGTTTAAATATGGAATATTTAAACCAGGAATGTTCACGGCTAGAATAGGATTTCAAGCCCTCGATAAAGCAGTAGTAAGACCAGCTACCTGGTTGGCTGCTAGAACTCCAGGGGCTCGTCATGTAGCCAAAGGAATTTATGAAACAGGAAAATTTACCGCAGGTGAAATATTACCTCGGATATATCTAGGATTGCGACACCCTATTAAATCTTGGGGTGATGTTCCTTTTAAAAAAAAGCTACCAACCTTTGCAGAATGGAGAAACTATTCTCAAACCGATAAAAGTAAGCCTTTAGAACAAATGTTAAAAGGTTTAGATAATAAACTTTCGTGGGTAAGATCAATTGGACCAATGACCGGGGAGCAATATACTTTAACAAAAGAAGCTAAAGCAATAATAAACAGCAAACAACGAACAATGGATAAAACTATTAAATCTTTAGAAGTAAGAGCGACTAATCTAGCTAAAGCTTTTAATAATCAATACAAAACTAATACTACTTCACCTGCAAGTATGGATGCTTACCTAGATAAAGTATTAGCTTATTTAAAAAACCAAGTTAAGTTAAACGCTTTACCCGTAGAGCTGCGAGAAATGTCTAAATTTTTAAAGGATGAACTAATGTCACTTAATAAAGAATTTGGAAAAATGCTTCCTAAAGGCGAGCTTAGAGATGCAGTTATATCGACAGTCAATCCTTATTTAAGGCAGTCTTTTGCAGTTTTTACTAATCCTTATTTTCAACCGACCGAACATTACTTAAACTTAGTTAGGGAAAGAGTTAAAAATGGAAGTTTAGTAGAAGGAAGTAAAGCTTATAATCAGGCTGTGGCAGAAGCAGAAAATGTAATTCCTCATGCAGTTAAATTTATTACCAATCTTATTGAAAAAGATAAAACCCTTAAAAAACTGGCCACCGACGTAATGCCAGGGGTACCTAAAAGAATGGCTATTAACGAATATGCGAAACGAATCGTAGATGATATTGTAGAAACAGGAAGAGCGGATGGTAGAGATCCTCTAAAAGCTTTACAATATATTGCTCGCGATAAATTATATATGGATGATATTATAGTTAAAACAGGAAAAGAATTACCTGATGTTATTAAAAAATTATTGGGAGAGGAAAGACATCTTAAAGCTGAAGTTTTAAGCACGGGAAATCAAGCCATTGTTCATACAACCAATAAGATTATGGGAGATAACCTGGCTCAAATGGGTTTAAAAATAGGGCCTTATAAAAATATAGGAGGACCACAATGGTTATTTAGAAGTAAAGAAGAAGCTATCGCTAAAGGATATAGAAATGTTCTTCAAATTAGACCAGATCAACATGCTTTACTTCAATCAGAACTAGCTCCTAAAATAGGTCAAGGACTATGGGGCGACGCTCAATATGTAAATGCGTTAAATGGAGTTGGAGGTAAACTAGATAACTTAATGCAAAGTACAATATGGAGAAACCTTTTACAATTTAAAGTAGCGGTTCAATATGGAAAAACAGTTTTATCTCCAGCAACCCAAGTACGTAACGTAACCTCAGCTAGCTTATTTAGTTTAGCCAGTGGTCACATTGGGGGCAGAGCCACGGTAACTGAAGGAATTAAAATGGTTCTAGATGATGTATTTGGAGCTGGTAAAATAATTAATGAACAAGATTTTATAAAAAGACTGGAAAGAAAAATTCGTCTTAGAGTTCTTGATGAAAATATTGTAGCGTCAGAATTAAAAGGGGTCTTCCAAGATATTAAAGCTGGAGGATTTAAATCCAATGGTAAGATTACTTCAATGCAACAACTCCTAGATACATTAGGTAAAAGCAAGTTTCTTAGAGAGGGGTCTGAAACAGCAACAAGATTATATGCAGGAGGTGATAACATGTGGAAATGGTATGGCCATGAATATATAATGTCTCAATACAAACAAATTTTTAAAAATCTAGATGATGTAGCAAGATGGTACAAAGAGATACCAGGTTTAAATTTTAATCGGACAGATGTTTTTTCGGGTAAATTAAAAACATTGGATGAAGCCATCGAAGAAGCTGCCGCGTGGACTCTTAGAAATACTTATCCAACTTATAGTAAGGTTCCAGAAGCCATTAAAATGATTAGAAAAATTCCTTTCTTCGGAAACTTTGTATCATTTCCGGCTGAAATGACGAGAACTTCTTTTAATTTAATAGATATTGGAATGAAAGAAGCTGCATCCAGCAACCCTTTGCTGAGACAGATCGGATACAGAAGATTACTCGGAACCTATACAGTAATGGGAGGAGCATCTACAGGGGCTTTGAAACTAGCAAGCGCCTTGACTGGAGTTACGAGTGAACAACTGGACGCTTATAAACGATCCTTTGCTGCAGAATGGAATGCAAATTCAGTTCTTATACCGATTGATGAATGGGTGGATGGTAAAGGAAAAGCCATTAATTTTTCTTATTTCAGTCCTTATAATGTTGTTCAAGAACCTATAGAAACATTCTTTAATTCAGGAGAAAAGTCTAAAAAAATGGCAGCAGAATTTGATGCCTGGAGTGCATCACTAAAGGCATTTGGAAAATTTGTAGAACCATTTGTATCAAGAGCTATTTTCTATGAAAAAATTCAAGATGTTCTACCTGCTAATCAAGGAGGAAGTGGAGGAGTTACTAAAACTGGATCTAAAGTTTATTCGGAAACGGATAATAAAACAGATGCATGGTGGAAAAGTATAGCACACGTTGTTAGAGGAGCAGAGCCTGGACTTATTACAACAGGTGGTAAGGTAATAGAAGGAATACGAGGGGAATCAAGTAAAAGTGGACAACTAAGAAGTGCGGCTGATGAGCTAACAAATTTATTTACTGGTATAAGAATAATTCCAGTCGACATACCAAAAAGTATGGAGTACAAACTTAGTGAATTTAATCGGCTTAGTGATGCTGTGGATGATGCCGAAGAGTTTTATAGTGTAAAAAATATATATGATGGAAGAATTGGTCCTAAAATAATAGATGAATTTAGAGATATTCAGGAAGAATATTTTAGAGTTCAACAAAACATGTATTTTATAATTCAAGATGCTATAGAAGCAGGATTAGATGCAAACCAAATTAGAAAGATTCTAAGAAAAAGAAAAATGCCTAATAAAAGAGTTAGTGCTTTACTGAGGGGAGAATTTATCCCATGGCAGTATAATAAAACACAATTTAAAAGTAGAGTTGAAACTATGGAAGAACAAGGAACTTGGTTACATAGAGATGATATTTTTCCAAAACGAGGAATGGATGAAGTTATTCGGGACCTTAGAAGAAAAGAATTATTTCTTCCTTGGGATGAAAGTAAATGGCCGGGTGCTGATTTTCAATCTAGTCTTATAATACCTAATAAAAAAATGACAGCATTACCAAAGAAAACTAACATTCAAACACCTCCTTTGCCGGATACTCCTATGCCTGATCAAAGATTAGTAGCAAGCATGCCACAAGTTAATCAACAAACAGGGTTGACAAGAAATCAAAGTGCATTACTCTCTCCTACAGAACAACTAATTGCAAGAAAACAAAACCAAGGGATTATGGGATTAGTATAATGGCTAAGATTCGTAGAACAAAAGCTAAAGTAGATGCAGATGCACATCTGCGAATCTCGTATCACGAGAAGATCTGTGCGGACCGTATGAAAACATTATTTAAAAGGATTGATGAGATGAGTAAAGATCTTAAAGAACTTAAAACTTTTATGAACCGTGGCAAGGGGGCCGGGGCTCTTCTATTTATTATACTTTCAATTATTGGTTCTTTGTTCTATTTCTTTAAACCATAATATCAAATCATTACTAGGAGGACTATGCAATTATCCAAACACTTTAAGCTAGAGGAATTTACTAAATCAATGACAGCTACCCGTAAAGGTATAGATAACTCGCCAGGTTCTGGCGATATTAAAAACTTAGAAAACATATGTTATGAAATAC
>Ga0208011_1000991_pt1 | contig 10426 bp, 11 predicted proteins | sample 7_EtaG_FD_184080 | JGI IMG/M metagenome (GOLD analysis project Ga0208011, IMG submission 184080) | Marine viral communities from the Subarctic Pacific Ocean - 7_ETSP_OMZ_AT15161 metaG (SPAdes) (version 2) | ecosystem: Environmental > Aquatic > Marine > Oceanic | place: Pacific Ocean | collected... | reverse complement strand
ACCTGTCGCTGCTAGGCAGGCGGCATCACAGGTATCACAGGCGATGGGACATCGGGCGAGCGCGAATCAGTTTGGATTCGCACGCGGCGCTCAGATCTCGCTAGGTATGGGGCTGCAAACCACAGGTAGTCTAATGCGGTCGATGGGCCATATGTCAGGTGGAAGCAATGCGTCATCAGAAGACAGGGTTGCTAACATGATAGGGACTGCCGTAGCCATCGGCCTAGATGGGTCAGAGCTAGTTGAACACATGGCAGGAATGGAAAGTCTACTAAAGAAGCAGACAGACTTAGGTCAGCGAAATATCGACATGGCACCAATGTTGGCCATGCAGCGTCGTTTGGGTAGTGTGGTCGATCCACACATGGCAGGTCGAATAAGTAGAGACTTCGGTTCTGCTGGTGCGCGGATCGGGATGCAGGGATCTGGCTCGCAAGAAGAGCTACTACTCGCACAGGCGATGGGCTACACTGGCACCACCGAGTCGTACATGCAGACGATGATGAACATGCAAGACCCTTCAGCCGTCAGTGCTGCTCTTCCAAACTACCTGTCACGCTTTCAAGGTTCAGGATTGTCAGAGACAGGTCGTGCGTTTTTCACACAACGAGCGCTAAAGGGCGTCGGTGTGAATGTCCACGGCGACACAGCTAGGGCGCTAGGCGGTCTAGCGGGTGCCTCAGAGGTTGGAGGTGCAGGCGTCACCGCCGCCGATGTTATATCGGCAGGGCGGGGTGCCACTGGTGGAATACTTACAACAGAGGCAGGACTAGAGTCTCGCAGAATAGAAATAGGCTATCGGTCAGCGGCTGCGGTGCAGAATCTGAACTCTACGATGATCGCCCTAGCCAGCACTGCCATGAATACACTCGAACCCGCACTCAACAAGGTGACAGGCTGGCTAAATGATCTAGCAGGCGCTGCCGACAATGCCACCTCGGATCTTAGCGGCTCAGGAGCAGGCGGCGCAGGCGGTGGCGGATGACAGCAGGTCATACGGCAGACCACTTTGGCGGCGGTACAGCTTACAGCCAGCACTCGTACCTATGTATCACCTTCCACAAGTGGGGTGATCCTAGAGACACAGATGGATACGAACCTGAAGGGGCACCCTTTGGGAAAGATATCCCTGCATACCAAAAAACCTACACCGCAGCCACGCCTCAACAGGTACACGCTTTCAGCGGGCAGGGCGAGCGGACATCAGTACTGACAATGTCAGCGCAAAAGTCACTAGGACAAGCGGCAGGTGCCTTTTCCATACAGTTGAAAGGCACAGTTGAAAAATATAGTACTTATGACGGCTTGAATGGCGACACGATCTACGAAGGTCAGGAGTGGGATCAAGTTCTACACGATGGTGATTGGTGTGAGATAAATGTTGTTGTGAACGGCGGTAAGCAGCACATCATGGTAGGCAGAATCGACTCAATCTCTGCGAGAGTGTCAGCGTCTGATGACGCCATTACTAAGACTGTAACCGTCGTCGGTAGGGATGTAGGCGCAATCCCAGAAGATGTACCTGTCTACTTCAATCCGTATGATCCAAACCATGCTAATCCTGCTGGGGTAAAGGTTGCTGAACTGCTAGGCCCAGATGCCATTTTGACAGGCTCACCCTCAGAGATCGCAGTCCAAGTATTGTCAGCCTTTTCGTCGGGTGGGGTCTATGGTCAACAACCGTCCTTCCCCGCAGGGATGTTCGGCGACTACGAAACGACATTTGCAGATGCGCTTGACAAGTCTAGGGTGTCTCCGACACGCGGTAAGGTACATGCGGCTAGTATGCTATCCGTCACATCATCAGGTAGCCTCTGGGAATATGCGTCATCATTCGTAGTACCGCAGTTCAATGAAATGATTATCGACACACTCGCCACCACATCTTCATGGATGATGACTGGTTTATCGGGTGTCGGAGACTCATCTTACCATGTCCGAACGGTCAACCTGACAATCCGTGAGAGGCCGTTCGTCAACCTATCTGATGGTGGACGCAGTCCGTGGTTCAAACTCACGCCTATAGTGGTTGATCTCTCTGAGATTCAGAACCTTTCGCTGAGTAAAGGCAAGAATCGTATAAATCAGATTCATGTCATGACCCAGATGCCGTCAGGTATGGGACAAGAATCAATGGCGCTGTTCCCACCAGCCGTTGACATCCAATCGGCTAAGCGCTGGGGCTTGCGCCGCTTAGAACAGCGAACCCAACACGCTTTTGGTGCTAGTGGTAATATAGCCGACACCGACGAGCCGAAACACTTACGCAACTTACTCGTTCATTGGAATGTGCTAAACCCTTACTACTACACAGGTATGATTACATTAGCTCGCTTACGACCAGACATTCGAGTTGGCACCAAAATCGTCTTAGTAGGCGCTGGTTTACCAATATGGCCTACACTGCCACCTGCTGACGCGCCAGTCGGCACTGATTGTGGCAGCGCGATGACCTTTTATGTCGAAGGCGTACAGTACATGATGCAAGGCGGTGAGATGCCGACGATGCAGACTCAGTTGATGGTTTCGAGGGGCTACCCTGATGACAAACGCTTCGAGGACATCACCATACTCTCAAGCTATTGGTCAGACGCAACTGATGGGCAGCAGGGCGCTTGTATGTCTTCTGGTACAACCCCCGCTACGGTGATATAATGGGATTTCCTGACTATTTGACATGTTCAAACAGTGTTAGCGGCAAGCGTTCGCAAGGCGTTGATACCACTAGATTCGCTCATGGTATAATCGTAAGAGCCTACATCACAGAGGTCTACGGCTGGGACGACGCTAGTCAAGCCTGTAGCCCTGCAGCTACAGGATTGTCAGGTGAGTTCGTTGGTGTGCTGTGCGATGTCATGGTCATCGAGACAGGTGTCAGTGGCTCACTCTATAAAGTACCAGTGATGTCAGGTAGTGCGGGGTTCGATGATGTCTCGTTCTGGCGACCCCGTAAGGCCACAAAAACAGCCTCTGGCGACCCCTTCACCTTAGCTGCGACGACTGTGTCAACACCATTGTCAGCTACAGACGGTGATTTAGTCGTTATAGGGTTTCTAGGCAACGATCTTGCCCAGCCTGTTATCTTAGGCAAGCTCCCAAACCACAATACAACTTACCCAGTTACCACTGCGAACCTAGACAACTATGCTTGGATAAACAGGGCAAAACATGCGCTGCTAGGTGTCGAGGAGACAGGTCGTGTAGTCATCGACACCAATACACAGTTTGATACTGACAATACCCTTGACGATGAGATTGTACTACGCACCAGCGGCGCAACCATTACTGCAAGCGGTAGCGGTATTGCGGTCGAAGGCAACAACCAAGGCACCAGCGCCACAACCCAAACAGGTCTGACAATCTCAGTCGGTGCAGGGCAGACGGTCAGTATCAGCGGGAACGGCACCAATATCGGTGGCGCAGAGGCCGTAGTGTTGGAGACGACGCTCACGGATCTTGCCACGGTTCTTACTGAATGGTATCCTGTCATCCAAGCAGCGGCGGGCTTCTTCGGGGTCACACTCGTCCATAGCGCAGCGCTAATCCCAGCGCTTACAGCAGGCGTGTCATTGTCAGGTTCATCGTATACATCAACTTCAACGGAGACTGACTAAAATGGCATTGTCAGCGGCAGACTTAGAGTCAGAGATAATCAGCGCAGTCAAGGCGGCTGTCGCAGCCGCTGATCCTGAAGATGCTGGCGAGGCAGTGTGGGGTGCCGTCGCTGAGGCTGTAGTTGACCACCTGAAGTCTAATGCTGAAGTCACCACTGCCAACAGTGACGGCTCAGTTACTACGACAGGAGAGATAAAATGAGCGAATGGAGCGTCCAGCTATACAAGCCCCTCTACGGCGTTGCAACAGGTGCGTTGGCGACTACGCTAGAGCGATTGCGTCAAACGCAGATGGCAGACGATGCCTATACGAAAGAGTATGTCTACGCCATAAGTATTCATAATGAGATTAATCTGCACGCCACGGACAGTGGCCAAGAGAGCATCGGCAATCATGTCTTTATATTCCCAGTTGCCCCTAGTGAGATGTCTGTGCAGAGGACATTTCGGCAGTCAGTAACCGCTACGCTTGGCGGCATAGTCGCTGAAGAGGCTGGTCTGGCTTTCAAAGACATCACGGTAGGAGGCTCTTTTGGACTGCAAGCTAAAAACGGCTGGGACAGTTCATTTACGACACTTCAAGAGGATTATTCGATAGTCCAGACAGGCCCGTACAGCGGCCCACACTGGACAAACCGAATGCTACGCAACTTCTTTGACGAGTACGGTAAGGCAAAGGCGAGTGACTACGGCGCTACAACCTATATGGTATGGCATAACTTCAAGGACGACGAGCATTACCGTGTTGTGCCGCAAACCGTGTCACTCAATAGAACGGTAGGCTCCAGAGGCCAATATCCGTTCAGAATAGTATTTAGGGCGATAGCCGACGATGATGCTTGTACTCTCATTCCATCATCGACTTCATTACTGTCGGCAGCCATAGGCGCTGTGACAGGTGCGATAGGCGCTATGAGTGATGCCTTAGAAGTCGTGGCCTCGACGGTGCAGACGATGTCGAATGCACTAGGTGAAGTTCGCAATGTCGTGGCGACAGTCGATTCTGTGCTTGACGACATCACAAGAATAGTTAGCGCGTTGAGTGATTTTTTAGAGAGCGGAAAGAGGACAGTTGAGATGGGTTCTGCCTTCATTTCATCTACAACTGCGCTATTGGAAGAAGTCGCAGACTTCATAGAGCTTGCACCGACGCTCAGCCCTGATATCAAGGCGACTTACCGTGATTCGCTAGACGCGCTGTACAGTACCACCATCACGCTGCTAGGGCTTGAAAACGATGATTACGACACCACCGCCGCTGGTTTCGCCGATAACGAGACAAGCGCAGGTACGAGTTCAAACAACTATTCGACGGCAAGATCGTTCACGCCCGTCGAAAATGCCACTGAGCATAGTTTATCGGCCACAGACACCCTACAGTCGTTGGCGTTGCAGCATTTAGGTGACGGTGCGCTGTGGTATGAGTTGGCGGCATTGAACGGGCTGGTGGCTCCTTACATCAGCGTGACAGGTGGCCCAAGCGTACTAAAAGTCGGTGACACGATCTTACTACCAGCCCCGCGCAGATCGACTCGCTCACTGGGAAGCGGTCACAACGCAGCAGCGCTGTTTGGTAGCGATATCCGTGTGGTTGAAACACCATTGTCAGTGGCAGGTAGAGCGCAAGTAGACATAGAACTTGACAGCCAACTCACTGATCTAAAACTCATTGAAGGCACTGACAATCTCGCACAAGCGGTACAGTTACGGATTTGGACGGCGATGGGTACCTATGTTTTCGATGGTAGCTATGGGCTTCCACAAGCTATCGGACTCGGACAGACACAGGGTGTAGCCACTAGCCTAAAACTAGCTGTTCGCGCCGCGATGAAGGCAGATTCTAGGATAGTAAAAATATCAGCACTAACAGTTATTGTTAGCGATGATGCTGTTGACATTGACGCAAACTTGATACCTATCGGTTACACTGGTGGTGTAGTCAGCATCAGCGCCGCAGTGGTGTAGGAGAAGAGGCATGGGGCGATTCGAGCCAAAGACATTTTCAGACTTTGTCGAGCGTATGACCGCAAGGATCGTGGCGCGAACGAGATTGTCAGACACAGAAGTGGGAGGTGTCCTATCAACTATCACAGCGGCAGTGGCAAGGGAGTTCGACGATCTGCACTACCAAATGGTAAACTTGCAGCAGTTGTGGGACATCGAAACTGCGACAGGTGAAGACCTAGACGCTCGCGGTGCCGACATAAATCCTGATGAGGTGAAACGACTAGAGGCACTCAAGGCGACAGGCACCTTGTCCTTCCATAGAACAGACACAACGATAGAAGTAGTTATACCCGCAGGCACTGTAGCGGAAACCGCTGACAATGTGCAGTACAAGACTGTCGCCGACGCTACCATGATTGTCGGTATAGCCGATATTTACACAGTGGCAGCTATCGCCTTGGTCGCAGGTGAAGGTGGTAACTTAGACATCGGATTGCGTAAGTCTTTATTCATCGGAGCCACAGGCGTAACACGCCTCGTCGGTACAGTTGGTGGTATCGAAGATGTGAACAACGACACGGTTTTTTCAGGTGGTCAGGACAACGAAACCGATGCCCAGTACCGTGAGCGTATGAAGGCTTATATGCGTAGCTTACCACGGGGCACCCCTGACGCTTTGAAGTTTGCCGTTCTAGGTGTGACCTTACCTGACTATGGTCGAGTTGCAACTGCTGAGGTCATAGAGCAGGCTGCTCCAAATCTAGGCGAAGTCATTATATATGTAGACGACGGATCAGGCACCATCGAACACTCAGATGCCGTAGTGTCGGAGACATTGGCAGATCCAGCCGCAGGTGGTGAGCTTCGACTATTTCTAGCACAGGCACCTGTAGTCAACGGGTCTACGATAACTTTGATCTACACTCCTATCACTACTGGAACGCCTGTCACCTTAGTCGAAGGACTACCTACCGATGCCGCAGGTACCTACGATTACATGCTGAACAGGCCACAAGGTAAAGTAACCTTAGTCCCTCTCGGCCCTAACAGTATCCCAGACGCAGCTACAAGCGCGGTTGGTGTCGCAGGCTTGCAGCCAAATGATACGCTCAGCGTCAGCTACTCACACTACATCGGTCTTATTCAAGAAGCTCAAAAAGTAGTGGACGGCGATCCCGCAGATCGAGCTAACTATGCTGGATACAGGGCGGCAGGTGTCACTGTTTCGGTATTGTCAGCGCTAGTGTACTATCAAACTATTGAAGCGACAGTGACGGTAGACAGTGGGTACGACAGTAAAACTGTCCTGACTGCTGTAGAGTCGGCTATTATGCTATACATAAACAATCTGACAATCAACGGTGATGTTATAGCCTCAGAGATCATATATGCGGCGCAGTCAGTAACAGGTGTCTTCGATATTTCGTTTACCAGCGGCGGCTTACCGATTACATTGACAAATACTATAATAGGTGAGGGTGAGTTGGCTAGGATTGTCAGCTCAGGACTCTCCATCAGTGGGGCTTAGAGCATGAATACAACAAATAAAGCAGGCGACACCGTCCCAACAGAAGTCTTCGCGTCAGCAGCTTTCCCCACAGTGCCTACAGCCAGTGATTGGATAGAAGTTCGTGGATTCACGCACATCGACTGGTTTTTCAAGTGTGATAACTTCGAGTTGTCCACCAACTTGATCGTAACTGTCCAAATCGCTAACGACGCGGCAAAATCTGATATTTCCGCTAAAACTTACGACGATGTAGATGTCTCAGGGCTGACCATAGCCATAAGACCTGTCGAGTGGACAGCCGACATCGAAGGCGCGTTTTCATCACAAAAAGCCACCCAAGCACTCAGAATGCCAGTAGCAGGGCAGTTCATGAGAGTCACTTTTCACTCCACCGCCAAGGGTTCTGACATGGCAATCGTGTCAGCACTCAGGCGCTCAGCCTAACCCTAAAGGACACAAAAAATGAGTACCATCCGATCTAGAGTACTAACTGTAACTGGAATGTCAGCGACGAATGCGCTGTCAAGAGTCGCTTTCGTAGGGGGATTACCTGCTCACGGGCAGATGAACTCGCTCGAACTCTCGTTTACCTCTATCGCAGGCGGCGCTGCCAATGTTGCCCAGTTGACATTGACATGGGTCAACGCTGACAATCGTCATATTGTGATGCCCGCGACGCCCGCTGCTGGCCTACCCGCCATCTATGTTGACACAGGTGACGCTACGAAAGGCTCCATCGAAGTTGATGTTACACGGGAGTTCAACGGAGTACCTGCCGACGCAACAGGTGTCTACTTAGGTATAAAACTCGACGCTGGAACTGCAACTGTAGATGCTTATTTACATGTTAGAGGACACGCATAATGGTACGCTGGAGAATGGGAGCAAAATGGGGATATGCTCGTTCATGGGCTAAAACTGCATCAAGCGGTGGCGGTGGCGGTGGTGGTGGCGGTGTTGGAGGTGACGGTTGGGAAGATCTGACGGCGGCTAAGTGCGTTGACGCCTATTCGGCAGGCGGGGCAGATGCCTATGGTGGAACGAAGTTCGTCAGTCTAACTGATAATGCTGGCAATGTAGAGATGCGCTTCATTAATGATATCGTCGCTGGTGCCAGTAACGCGCATAAAATGGAGCGACAATGCGTGTTCTGGTACGACACTGGCGTTCAGATGTCAGATATCAATAGCGTTGAGTTTTACATCAAGCACATTGGGGAATCTGGTACGCCATTCGGCTCCAATAAACAGCCTATGTACGGCATAGTGATGGGGACTTCTTATTTCACGGCAAATGGATCGGCGGTCTATGCAGCACCTGAACACTTTGTAACTGTTCAGCAGTGGTACGATTCAAACATGGCAAACGCCAGCACATGTATCGCAGTCGATGACGAGACTTTTGTGGGCGCTGGTCTTCCCGCGAGCGGTCACGGCTCATGTCACGCTTTTATACCCGTTCATATGCAAGCGGCTGGCAAGCTAACGACACGCGATGCAACGGTGCGGCCACTGCATGACACGACAGGCGGCACCACCAGCGCCGCCGCCAAAGATCTCACTACATGGTATTCGGCAACACGCTATTGGGTGCCTGCTGACACGCTGAAGATCGGCATATCTTTTGGCTATCGAAAAGCGTGGAAAACGCACCTGCAAAACGAAGGCGTTGATGTTGTATTCAAATATCGCATAAACAAGGATCGAATCTGATGGGCAGTAAAACTATAAACACAGGCGATCTGTCAGGCATACCCCTCACCTATGCGGCACTTGAAGCAGAGGCAGCCCAAACAGGCGACGGTATAGACGAAATAGCACGGCAGATAGTCGAACAGGTTACAACTTCTGGCTCTGATGGATTGGCAGGTAATGGCGGCGATGAGTTGGCCGCTCTTATTTTCTCATGTATTGAAACGGCGCTATTTATCAACTCGCAAGACTATGACATCGAAGCAGCAGCAGCAACGCTGCTTGAAGCTCAGGGAGACTGACAATGCGCTACGAAAATCAACCATTAGCGGAGTTACGCTTTCGCGTTGAGCTTGTCACTGGTGGCGCACCTGTCACAGGCTCTACCACTGTCGAAATAGCGATTCAGCGAGTTTCAGATGGTAAGTGGTGGAACCACACACTCGTCGCTTTTGGTGTAGGTATTGTCTGGAATGTCGGCGCTGAAGTCCCTGCGACTGCGGGAGTCTACGAGGTGGACACTCCCAGCTATGGCGCGGGTAACTTCTCCACCTATGCCGCCGCGCAGGCGGGATTTCGGATCATCTTCAAAGACGCTGTCAATAACCTTTATGAGAATCTATTTGTCAATATAGTCGTTGATCCGTGGCGTGGGCTTCGCGCTGACTACGCAGCAGTAGCTGGCTCGTTCGGTGAAGGTGTAAACACCAAAACGATCAGCGCAGGGGCTATCGCAGCGGCGACATTTGCCACAGACGCCATCGACGCAAACGCTATGGCAGCTAACGCTATCGGCGCAATAGAACTGGCTACAGCGGCAGCAGCAGAGATAGCTGACGCGGTGTTGGATGAGCCGATGGCAGGTCATACAGGTGTAGGCTCACTAGGCGACCTGCTACGCAGAATGCTGGCCTTGAGGCAAAACAACTGTCGAGTTGTTTACACAGCGTGGAATGCGGCAGGCGTACCGACAGGTGGTACCGTGTACATATACGCGACAAAGGTTGATCTGGACGCCGACGCAGGTGGCACAGGTGTTGGTGCCATCGGTTCATACGCTTTCGGCGCTACCTTCGACGCCTCGCTAAGACCGACAGTGTACACATCAGGTAGAACTTCCTAATGATCGGATTGCCTACCACGGGTACGCTGGGGATTGTCAGTCTCTCAACTGACGGTCTTCTCAGTCTTAGTGCAGTTGGCGTAGTGCTAACTAGCATAGATAAGGCTGAAGTCGGCGAAGATGGTGGCTGGGCGATCACGCTGGGCGGCTCTTTTCCCCTCATTCAAGGCGTCTATATCGACATAGTCGATAGTGGGACAGGCATCACTCGACCTTGCGTAAGCGGCAAGGCTGGAAGCAAGGCAGTGTTGGTGACTGACAATGCCGCCATCTTGTCTTGCTATGTACCAGCGATGCCTTTGGGTGGCGCTTACGACATTGTGGCGACAACAGAAGACGGCTTGTACACATCTACCCTACCCAACGCGATTACCTATATACACAGGTCATTCACTACTCGACTTTACAGTTTGAGGGCGGCGCACCCGCCGCCTCGCGATGTTGGGCCGTATGGGATTGAGGACGAGGACTAATGGCCAGCACCCTAGAAGGAGTTTGGCGAGGCATAGTCTCTGCCATATCTGACACACTGTTTGAGGTG
>Ga0208011_1000985_pt1 | contig 10486 bp, 20 predicted proteins | sample 7_EtaG_FD_184080 | JGI IMG/M metagenome (GOLD analysis project Ga0208011, IMG submission 184080) | Marine viral communities from the Subarctic Pacific Ocean - 7_ETSP_OMZ_AT15161 metaG (SPAdes) (version 2) | ecosystem: Environmental > Aquatic > Marine > Oceanic | place: Pacific Ocean | collected... | reverse complement strand
TTCTAAAACTTCTTGGCCTGGTAAAGGCAAAAATGTAAACACTGGTAAGATGAAACCTGGTAGAACTGGTGAATTTGATACTAAAGTCAAAAAGAAAACTTTTACTTATGAACAAACTATTTGATGATTCCAATTGGCGCGAAGAATACAAAGGAATGAAAGTTCTTAATTCGCGTCAAATTGAACTACTTGAAAATGGACCAGATAGCCTTGCTGCTAGTTGGTCTATGCAGGCTATGAAGAATGATTGGAAAAAGAAGAAGGGTTATAAAGATCCTGAACCACCTGATTGCCAATCATCCTTTAAGCAGTGGGAAAACAGTATAGGAAGTGTCACTAAGGAGTCCTAAACTCCTTTTTTATACCTTATAATAAACCCATTGAAACAAATACATCATGCTTCGTCTCAAAATGACTGATGACCAAATTGTTAATGAACTTAGAGATACATATGGTGTAGAGTTTACTGCTGCTGATGTTAAAGGTTATTGTGAGTCTCGTGGGATGGCATATCAGACCGTTACAAAGCGATTGGATCAATATAAAGTTGGACGCGGTAAATGGAATTTACAAGCATTACCAGAAATAGAAAAGATAGAGAGAGTATTTCAATCACCTTCAGTTGAGCCTAAATTACAACAGAACCTTATTCCAGAAAAAGATGATACCTTCGTCAACTTTGGTCCTTTTGGTGATATTAAGGCCATTCTTAAGGCCCGTTTGTTTTATCCTACATTCATTACGGGTCTTTCTGGGAATGGAAAAACCTTCTCAGTTGAGCAAGCCTGTGCCCAACTTAACAGGGAATTAATTCGAGTTAATATTACTATAGAAACTGATGAAGACGATCTTATTGGTGGGTTTCGCCTTGTTAATGGCGAAACGGTATGGCACAATGGCCCAGTCGTTGAAGCCCTTGAAAGGGGATGTATCTTACTTTTGGATGAGGTGGACCTTGCATCTAATAAAATACTTTGTTTACAATCCATCCTTGAAGGAAAAGGTGTCTTTTTAAAGAAGATTGGTAAGTTTGTTAAACCTACACCTGGATTTAATGTAATGGCTACTGCCAATACTAAAGGTAGAGGAAGTGATGATGGGCGTTTTATTGGAACTAATATCCTTAATGAAGCTTTCTTGGAAAGATTCTGCGTAACATTCGAACAGAAATATCCATCCCATACTTATGAGACTAAGATACTTAAAAATCATTGTAGGGATTTGAATATTCAAGATGATGATTTTTGTAAACGTTTGTGTGATTGGGCGGATATTATTAGGAAAACATATTATGATGGGGGTATAGAGGAAGTTATTTCTACTAGGAGGTTAATTCACATTATTAGAGCTTATTCTATCTGGAAAGATAAGGCAAAGGCTATTAAGGTCTGTATAAACAGATTTGATGATGAAACCATTAGTTCCTTTTTGGAACTTTATGATAAAGTAGATGTTACTTTTGAACTTCCAGTTGACCAACAGCTGGGGGGATGATATAATGGTAAATGCTTGGAGCCTACTGTATGATGAAATTGATGGAACACTTAATGAGGAGTATCCAATTATGACAGAAAAAAATGAAAATTATGATGAGTTTGAAAATCCCAATCCAGAACAATATAACTTTACTTCTAGTAACGTAACAGAGGCTAAAACTGGGAAGGATTGGCAAGATTTTTGGAAGGAGGATGGTATTAGTATCACTGGCAATCCTCATTGGAGTTTGGATGGGGAGAGTTTTAGTTTCGCTAGCACTCCTCCTACTAGTTCTCCTGATAGTATAAGTTTTAAATCGGTAGGACCTACTGGTTTTGGATCTAGCACACCAGTTTTTAATTATCCTACTTCTCCTGATCCTTATCCAACTATTGGGAGTAGTGATCAAGGTACTGTTAGAATTACTGGATCTAGACTTCCTGGAGCAATGGGAGAAGATCATATTAGAGTAGATCCTCCTAAAGTAGATGGTGGTGATATTTTTCTCCCACCTTATGCGGGGGGTCATTGGAAAGGGGTTAAAGGGGATCTTTTGAAGAACTCAAAACCTCAACCCAAGTTGGGTGGACCATCTTGTCACAAATATCAAGAAGATAAAGGCATTAAAGACCTTAAAGATTACATCTCTTCTACTTACCAGGGACATTATACAAATGACAGTTCAGACGTACAGACATTGGATCTTATCCAATCCGTTGGTGATGCTGAATCTTTTTGTCGTTCTAATGCAATCAAATACTTAAGTCGGTATGACAAGAAAGGACAAGCAAAGCGTGACATATTGAAGTCAATGCATTATTGTCTATTACTATACTATTTCAGTGGACAAACAAACGAGGATCTTACATCACATGGTTATGAAACTTTCTGACACAACTATTAATTTACTAAAGAATTTTTCGACTATTAATCAATCCATTCTGTTTAGGGGTGGTAATAAGTTGAGGACTATTTCTGTTATGAAGAATATTCTGGCAGAAGCAACTATTACGGAAGAAATTCCTAAAGACTTTGGGGTCTATGATTTGAATCAGTTCCTTCAAGGGCATTCTCTACACCAGAGTCCTGAATTAGACTTTACTAATGATGAGTATGTGGTGATTAGGGAAGGTAAGATGAGGTCTAAGTACTTCTTTGCAGATCCTTCTGTCATTGTATCTCCACCAGATAAGGAGATTAGTCTTCCTAGTGAGGATGTGTCTTTTGTTCTTGCTAGTCAGCAATTGGAAAAATTGAAGAAAGCAGCTTCTGTTTATCAACTACCTGACATCTCTGCTATTGGGGAAGCTGGAGTCGTGAAGTTGGTGGCAAGAGATAAGAAGAATAATACTTCTAATGATTTTTCTATTCTGGTAGGTGAGACTGATAACACCTTTGAATTTAATTTCAAGGAAGAGAATCTTAAGATTATTCCTGGTACATATGATGTAGCAGTTTCTTCCAAATTGTTGTCGAGGTTTACCAATCAAAATTATGATGTTGTATACTACATAGCTTTAGAACCAGATTCTACTTTTGGATAATGGCCAACTCAGATACAATCGAATTAACGTCTCCTTCTAAACAATTTCAATATTCTAATGTGATGAAAAGGATTAGTAATATTGATGATGTTGATCAATTAAAACAAATGCTTCTTGTATATGTTAAATTGTATATGAGGCATGAGGAATTGGTTTCGGATTTACATTCGCAGTTGAGGAAGATATGAGTATCTTAGACACAATTAAGAAGATTTTAAATAACGAGGATAAAAATGATTTGGGATGTTAAACTTTATGGTGAGGACAAAGTGTTCATAGAATCTGTGACAGCTCTTAATAGAGATGATGCCCTGGTTGCTGCAAAAGCTCGCAATCCAACAGCAAAAGTTATTGGAGTGAATCCAACTTTGAGTGATGAGAAGACATCTTGACATACCTGCAAGGATTATTGGATCGTTCCTGGTTATTACAGCTTATTTTACTGTGTTACACGTTAGCGCCTTTTACGGTGCTATTATTCACTTTGTGGCTGATGCAATTTCTGTTCCATACTTTATTAGGACAAAATCTTGGGATGTAGTTATAATGTTAGTATTCTTACTAGCTATATCTACATCTAAACTTATTATTTGATTATGAAAAATGAATTTGTTTGGACGGAGAAATACCGTCCTCAGACTATTAATGATTGTATTCTTCCTGAGAATATAAAGAAGACTTTTGAGAATTTTCTGGATAAGGGAGAAGTTCCAAACCTTTTACTTTCTGGACCACCAGGATGTGGTAAAACTACAGTAGCTAAAGCATTATGTAATCAATTAGGAGTAGATTTTTATGTTATTAACGGATCAGATGAGGGAAGATTCCTTGATACTGTCAGAAATAACGCTAAGAACTTCGCTTCAACCGTATCCCTTTCGAGTGAGGCCAAACACAAAGTTGTTATTATTGATGAAGCAGACAACACTACCCCTGATGTACAGCTTTGTTTACGAGCTTTTACGGAAGAGTTTGTGGGAAATTGTAGGTTTATCTTCACTTGCAACTACAAAAATAAAATCATTGAGCCCCTCCATTCAAGATGCGCAGTTATTGACTTCGGAATTAAAGGAAAACAGAAACAAGAAATCGCTGCCCAGTTCTTCGAAAGACTTAACTGGATCTTGGACAACGAGCGGATTCAAAGTGATAAGAAGTCCCTTGCCGAACTCATCAACAAACACTTCCCAGACTGGAGAAGAGTCTTAAATGAGTGCCAAAGATATTCTGTAAGTGGTAAGATTGATAGTGGAATATTAGCAACTTTTAGTGATGTTAAAACGAATGATCTCTTTAAAAAACTTAAGGAAAAGAACTTTCCGGAAGTACGCAAGTGGTGTGTTGATAACTTGGATAATGATCCTACTTTACTTCTTCGGAGTATTTACGATGGTTGTTTTACATCCTTGGACGGTCCTGGTATTGCTGCTGCTGTTCTTATCTTGGCTAAGTATCAGTATCAAAGCGCTTTCGTCGCAGACCAAGAAATAAATATGTTAGCTTGTCTAACTGAAATAATGATAGAATGTGAGTTTAGGTGAAGGAGATTCTAGATAGGCTATAACCACTTGATATTGATTAATTATGGGTGATAAAATAGATACACAAGGTATGAGTATTCCAAGTAGTGTTAAACGAAACACTAAAAAGGAGTATTCTCCAATGCCAGTAAGGAAATGTCATATATTTTCGGATATAGAGAGAAACGAAATCAAACAAATTATCTTTGAAGCACTTGACGAATATGGAAATAACTGAAATAATGGTGAAGTGTGAATTTACATGAAAAACTTGCAGCACTTCTCTCATGGTGAGAATTGTGGCATAATAATTATGCTCCCTCCCCTATGTGTTAAGGAGAATCAAAAATGACTGAAATGAATGACGCTTGGAAAGTGATGAGTGATTTGGAGGTTGCATTCTCAGAGATCACTACATTTAATTTTATGATGAAACAACTACAAGAGGCAGTAGACAATGGTAGGATGAATGAAATTGTAGACATTACTCATGCACTTAATGCTTTCATGCCTGTTTATACTGATAATTGGGATAGGAAATTTAAAGTTGCATGGGAACATGTAGTAAAGGAGAATCAAAAATGATTGACTTTGATTATTTGGAATTAATGCAACTTAAACTTTGTATGGATATGACAAAGGATAAGATGTTTATGGGTGGAGACATGCGTAGACATGCTTCAATTACTGAAAAGGTTGAAACATCATTGCGTATGTTGGATGGAGTTAGTGAAAATTCGGAAGATGAGGAATCACCAAATGAAACCACATAGGTAGTGTAATGTTTTGTTAAATATGTGTAAGGATCTCTTGAAGTTCCATTATAATAGACCCTTATGGAGGTTACCCATGAAAAAAATTCTAGCCTTGATCCTTGCTTTTACTCCCACAGCGGCATTGGCAGAGAACTATGATTTTCAATCTGGATATTCTCATGAGCGTACTTGCTTTAAGACCGAGTATATTGACGAGTATATACCAGGAACAGAAGATAGACCAGGATATGTGAACTCATCGAAGGATACTGTTGAAGTTTCGTGTGATGAAACCAAACTACAACCTAGGGATGATTGGGAAGGCAAATCACTTGGGTATAATAGAAAGGGTCAATATGTGGGTAAATATGGATTTGTTAGATCAGGTTCATATTCACATAATTCAGAGAGTCCCTCTTATCGTAGACATGTGACCATATATGAGGAAGTGGATGATAATTCATGTGTTGAAGGTACTTTGATAGGTGGTCTTTTGGGTGGTGGAATTGGTGCTACTATTTCGCGAGGTGATGGGCGATGGTGGGTAATACCATTAGGTGTTGCAAGTGGAGCAATGGTTGGATGTCAGGTAGATGGAGGCTGATCCTCTTGCTCGGATAGAGCTTAATACATTAGAGAGAACTTTTGAGTATGAAAAAGTATGTAGATTGGTGGATGGTCTTACAGGAGAAGACGCTAAATTAATGGCTAAATGTTATGCCAAGCTTTACCTTGCTAATTTGGAAAATTTAGATTATGAATCAACGTGAAAAACTAGACAAACTTCGGTGGAGAAGTAATCAAAAGGCTTCTAATATAGTCTTTTATTCTTATAAGATGAGTGAACATGATCATATTAATGAACATGAGTTTAAACGTCTTACTCATAGTATCTCTTCATTGAGGGAGTTTAATAATGAAATATCTGTTTATCTTTTTTGTGATAAGCCCAATCTTGTTCCCAATCATTTTAAGTCTAAGTATTCCGTATTAATAAGACCATTTGTTAAGGGATTTGATCATCACATGCTGAGTGCATGGTCAATTCATAGATGGTATAATCTTAAGCATTTTAAAGGAAAGAATTATAATATTTTGTATCTGGATTCTGATACTATTTTTTATTGTGATGTTCAGTATTTGTTTGATACCTATTGTCATCTAGATGTATATGGTAGAGAAGAGTTTGGATTTAGGTTTGATCCAAATACAGGTGGGGGTCTGAAGATAAGAGAACAGTTAGATAAGGTTGATGAGGCAATTTTTGATTTGGGTGGCAGATCGGAAGTATATAAGTATTGTCTTGGTGTAGTATTATTGAATAATAATTTTCATAAGTATATAATTGATAAATTGGATGAGTTGACGGACTTGATGGAACTCTTTAAGAAGAGTGAAATTTTGATGCCCATTCCAAATCCAAGGATAGTTGATCAGTATGCCGTGTGGGTTATTTTGAGTCGTATTGAAGTGATAGGAGGTTTATTTGCTATTCAGGATGTGACGATGGGATATAAAGAACAGAAACATAAGGAGTTTTTTAATCCAATTGTGTTACATTATACCACTAAGGGTGAACAGGAATTGGCGAAAGAGGAGAGATTTAGTAATCTGAGAAGAGATGTAGATGAGTTGGCTGCGGATATTGATCCCTATCATGTATTATGACAGAACTAAAAGATTGGTTAAATTCTATTAATTTTAATAAGGAAGATTTGTCTGATGATATAAGAGAGTATGCTCCTTATATTATTAATAGATGTTTGTCTGGATATCTGGACTGTATCATGTTTGCGAATGAGATGAATAAGTATCATTTTCTAGATAAAGATATGCAATATACATTTTATCTAAATACTATTAGGAAAAAGAAGAGATTTTCTCCCTGGATCCGAAAAGATAAAGTGACAGATTTAGAGTATGTAAAACGTTATTATGGATATAATAATGAGAATGCTGCTCAAGCAATGAAAATTTTATCTAATGAACAAATTGAATTTATCAAACAAAAACTTGATATTGGTGGTAAAAAATGATTACTCGCACTGTCGAACCTCAGGTCAGTTGGTCTCAAGATCAAATGATAGAGGTAAAACTAAACGAACCTGATGATTTTCTAAAAGTCAGAGAAACACTTACACGGATTGGAGTAGCATCTCGTAAGGAAAGGAAACTTTATCAGTCTTGTCATATTCTACATAAGCAAGGAAAGTATTACATAGTTCATTTTAAAGAATTATTTGCGTTAGACGGTAAGTACGCAAATCTTACAATGAATGATGTCCAAAGAAGAAATCGTATTACTCGTCTTCTTGCTGATTGGGGTTTAATATCTGTGGTATATGAAGAGCTCATTCAAGATATTGCTCCATTAAACCAAATTAAAGTTCTTCCGTATAAAGATAAGAGCGAATGGACTTTAGAACAAAAGTATAACATAGGTAAAAAAGGAAAAGTAGAGGAAACACAATAGAATAGTAGGGTTATCCCCCTTTCATTTTTTAAGCGATCTTGTATAATTAGTTATGGACGCCGCAAGGGTCCACACATAACAAACTCGCTTTTAAAGGAGCTAAAATCATGGGAAACCTAACCCGCTATCGATCTGCGGACCTTCCAGAATTAATGGAAAGGATTTCGCGAAACAGTATTGGATTGGACGATTATTTTAATAAGTTCTTCGATCTACAGACGCCCTCTAATTATCCGCCTTATAATCTTGTTCATGTGAATAATGTAGAATCTAGATTAGAAATTGCACTAGCTGGATTTACAAAGGAAGAGGTAAATGTCTACACCGAGTATGGAAAACTTTTTGTCACAGGACAAAAGGATGAGAAAGATGACGCGAACTACGTCCATAAGGGATTGGCTCAACGATCTTTCGAGAGAGCATGGTCGCTCTCAGATGATGTCGAGATTAAATCAGCCAATTTTGAAAACGGACTGCTTGTTGTTGAATTAGGAAAAATTATTCCTGAGCATCATGCTAGGAAGGATTGGCTCTAAATAATGAATCAGACTCGGGGTCCACCCAAGAGTCTGAAACCGGTTTCAGACGGGGGTCTTTACGACCCTCTTCTTGTATGGTATAATGTTACGAGGATTAATTGTAAAATGACTATAAAGGTTGCGGTATTAAAATCTGGTGAAGATATTATAGCTGATATCCAGGAAATGGTAATTAAGGATTCTGAGGGGATTGAGAAGACAGTTGGTTATTTTTTTAAACAACCTTGTGTAGTTCAACTTTTCGGACAAGAGCCCAAAGGTGATGTTGGAGGAGATATTCCTTTTAGGATTAGACTTACTCCGTGGATGCCTTTAGCTAAGGATGAAAAGATCCCGGTGGTTATTGATTGGGTTATTAGTATTGTAGATCCCATCGATGAATTGATGGAAATGTATCAAAGAGGATTGAAGAATTATGAAGATCGAAAATCTGAGGCTGCTAGTTCTACTGAACGGGCAGAAGATTCTGAGTCAGGTGGAGGAAGTTCAGTCGGAGTTGGGTGAACCTGACTGTAAATTAACTGAACCTTTTCTGGTAAAGACGTCGGAAGATAAGATTACATTGCAAGATGGTGTAATAACTTTAGCTCCTTGGCTTGTAGGATTTACTAATCAGAATTCTTTTATGTTGAGTTCTGACAAAATCTTGACTATTGTGGAACCTAATAGTAAACTGAAGAAGAAATATGAAGAACTATTAGAGAAGGAATGAATTTTTACACAAATATCCAGATGGTTGGAAACAACTTCCTTGTCCGAGGATATGAGGATGGAAAGAGTGTAAGATTTAAAGAAGAGTATTCTCCCACTCTTTATGTAAAATCCAAAAGGGAGTCTAAGTGGAAGACTTTAGATGGTGATAATGTAGAACCCATTAAACCAGGGTTGGTGAGAGATTGTAGAGAATTTTATAAAAAGTATCAGAATGTTGAGGGATTTGATATCTATGGGAATGATAGATACGTCTTTCAATATATTTCAGACAAATATCCTGAAGATGAAATTAAGTTTGATATCAAGAAGATCAACTTAATAACAATAGATATTGAGGTGAAATCTGAGAATGGTTTCCCAGATCCAGAATCTTGTGCAGAAGAGATGTTGACTATCTCTATACAAGATTATGCTACTAAAGAGATTAATACTTGGGGAAGGAAACCCTATACTCCAACTCAGAAGAATGTGACCTATCACTACTTCGATGAGGAGGTTGATATGCTCAACTCATTCCTCCACTACTGGTCTCAGAACCCCCCTGAAGTTGTCACTGGGTGGAATACCAGGTTATATGACTTTCCCTATATGTGTGGGAGGATTACTAGGATAATGGGTCTTGAGAAACTCAAGATGTTATCCCCTTGGAGATTGGTTACTAATGAGGATATATATGTCTCTGGAAGGAAATATATTGTTTTTGATATAGCTGGAGTATCTTCTCTGGATTACTTAGATCTATATAAGAAGTTTACTTATAAGGCACAAGAGTCATATCGATTGGATTATATTGCTCAAGTAGAATTGGGTCAGAAGAAATTAGACCACTCCGAATTTGATACCTTTAAGGATTTTTATACTGGGAATTGGAAGAAGTTTGTAGATTACAACATTATTGACGTGGAACTTGTTGACCGTTTGGAAGACAAGATGAAACTGATTGAGTTGGCATTGACTATGGCATACAGTGCTAAGGTTAATTATATTGATGTGTTGTTCCAAGTAAGAATGTGGGATACTATCATCTATAATTATCTAAAGAAGAGACATATAGTTATTCCTCCTAAGGATAGGAGTGAGAAGAATGAAAAATATGCAGGTGCTTATGTAAAAGAACCCAAACCTGGTGTGTATGATTGGGTTGCATCATTTGACCTTAATAGTCTGTATCCCCACTTAATGATGCAGTATAATATTAGTCCTGAGACTTTGATTGATGAAAGACATCCCAAAGCAACCGTGGAGAAAGTCTTGAATAAGGAAATAGATTTCTCTGATAAGACAGAGTATGCAGTGTGCCCTAATGGGGCTATGTACAGAAAGGACAAGAGGGGATTCCTTCCAGAGTTGATGGATGTGATGTATGAGGATAGAAAGATCTATAAGGAGAAGATGTTAGAATCTAAACAGCATCTTGTAGATATTGAGGAAGAGATTAAGAGGAGGGGTTTATAATGGGATATTT
>Ga0208011_1000979_pt1 | contig 10514 bp, 6 predicted proteins | sample 7_EtaG_FD_184080 | JGI IMG/M metagenome (GOLD analysis project Ga0208011, IMG submission 184080) | Marine viral communities from the Subarctic Pacific Ocean - 7_ETSP_OMZ_AT15161 metaG (SPAdes) (version 2) | ecosystem: Environmental > Aquatic > Marine > Oceanic | place: Pacific Ocean | collected... | reverse complement strand
TGCTGACGCATTTGATGATGCAGCTAATTCTGTTACTGACGCTGATGCTGTAATATCTTTAAGTGTTACATATACTATTACATATTCGGCTGTAAAGGGTAGTGGAGATTTACTTGTTGATGGTTACATAAGAGCTGGAACATCTGATGGTTCAACTGCTTTTAATTCATCTTTGTATCAGCAATCTTTTTTTGGTGATACCAGAGAATCGTCTGAGGGGGATGGCTCAAATACATATACTACTAGTTTCGATTTTGGTGGTGATTTAGGAGACCCTGCTAGAGTTGTATTAACAGTAACAGATTATACTCAGTTTGGGGCTACAGCTACAATGAGTATATCTATTGATAAAATTTCATACGTTACAGCTAGTGGCACAACACGTTCTGTGACAGGAGCAAATAAGGCAGACGCTATTGTAATAGCGCGATAAGGAGAATATTATGGCAAATTATGACCCGTTTATGTTTAGTTCACTTCAAGGTCAACAAGGTGGGCCTGGACTACGATGGGAAGGTCAACAAAAAGGTATATCGAGAGAGACTCTTGAGGAATGGGCTAAAAAACAGGCTAGCAAAGTATCTGACGCTGCAAGTGGATTAAGTAAAGCTGGATTATGGGCTAAGGGCATTGGAACAGCGGCGATGTTTATACCTGGTGTCAGGGAAGCAAGTCTTTTAACACAGTTTTTAACTGGGGCTGCGGTTACTGGTGGTACGCAGAAATTCTTAGGTGATAGAGCGGTTAGTGGATTAAGTATGGAAGACGCTCCAGATGTTTTATATGGTGTTGATGAAGCGAGAGAGCTTGAGACAACAGCTCATTCAGCTATAGATAAATTATTGCAGTCTGTGAATCCATCAGCTTTAGAATCAGCTATAACAACCCCGTTATCAGTCTTAACTATGAGAAATATGCAGAATCCTTATTTAACTGGTAAAGCAGGGGCTAATCAAATAGAATCATTTTTGAGAGTAAAGGGAGCTGAATTAATGGGAGATAATCCAATTAGTCAAGCGTATAGCACTATGTCTAATAGATTCAACCCGATTCAAAATCAAAATCCATTATTTGATACAGATTCATGGCGTAATCTTTTCGAGATATACAAAAGAGGAATCTAATGGCTTTATACGACGATTATTTAGACCAAAACAACTTATATTCAAGACCATCTGAAATGATGTCTGATGTAAACGATTATCTTGGAGCTAATAGAGCTTCTTTACCAATGAATCAAAATAGTCTTGGTTCAATGATGAGCATCCCTGACCCAGGTGGCGGTGGTAGTGGTAGTGGCGGTGGTAGTGGCGGTGGTGCCGGTGACGGTGGTGGCGGTTTCACTATAAAAACACCGTGGTTTGCTCAGCCTGGTGAACAGGGGCCTGGGCCAGATATATATGGTCAGAAAGGGGATTTAATGGGTGATTTTGTAGGAAAACTTAGTTCTTTAAATCCTGGACAGCAAAAATTAATGTTACAGTATATTGGAATAGAATCTGGGGATTTGAAGGAAGGTATATCTCCAAGTGAATGGGCAACATTATTTGGAGTTGACGAGCTGTATTCTAATAGATTTCAAGGATTCCCTAGTATGTTAAATTTCGAAGATGAGATTGAAAATGTCTTTGCTGGTGGAGAACAAGCTATGTCATATGAACAAAAAGCAGCTCAACAAGCTCAAATTCAACAGGGTGGACAATTTCAAGGTGGTATGGGGTTCGATAAATTTGGTAGGGGAAGGGGAATGGCCAATGCTTTAAACAGAAGAAATATGATGGATACATTGGCTCAAAGAAGAAGTTCTATAGAAGAATCTACAGCTAATAGATATGGTCAATTAATTTCAGATTTAAACAATAGAATTAATTCTGGATTTGCTATCGCTGGTGATTTACTTAATATGAATACTGATGCTGGTTCTAAGGTTAGAATAGACCCCGTCACTGGAGAAATAGTTAGATACGGTGGGGATGATGGATTGGCAAATAAAGATGGGGATAGAACTACTCGAAGATAGGGGACAATAATATGGCTGACGCAATAGATGATTTAAGATACATATCAAAGTACGGTTATCAAGACCCTTGGGCTGAAGCAACTAAGAGTGTTGCTGATAGTTTACTGGCTTATGGTAAAAGTAAACTACAACGTGATTTGTTGATTGCTGATTACGAGGATAAGAAAATAGACCGTGAAGATAAAAAAATAAAAGAACGTATAGCGGGACATAGATACACCTATGGAATGATGAAAAGTTTTGCAGATAAAGTTGAGTATGTTAAAAATCCTGAAGTTGCTCAGGATGTTTTTGGCCCCGAGGGTATGGTACCTGGTTTAGAGCATTTAGAACGTCAATTTGGTATAGAGGGAGAATTAAAAGGCTACGATGAAATAGTTAAAGACCCCGCATCGAGTTTTCATGAAATTAAGAACGCTTATTCTAATGCAAAAATATTAGCAACTGAATCAGGATTATCAAATCAAGCAAGTGCTTATGGTCAAAAATTGCAAATGCATCAAAATAAATTTATTATGGATTCTAATAAAGATATATTAACAGAATTTGCTCTTTCAGGAAGTGGAAAATGGATTACAGAAGCTGAAGCCGACAAAGCAATAACTGACCTGGAAGCTGGTAAAATATCACAGGTAGAGCAAACATTAAATAGAGCGTATAGTCAAAAGAGTACAGATTTATCTTATATTGAGCAAATGTACAGTAGTCATATAGCAAAACTTGATGGAGCATTTAGAGATTCATATGGTCTTTTTCTTGATGATATTGCTCAATTAAATTATGATAGAAATCGATTAGCTCTTGATAAAAGAATTATGGGTATGTTACCTAAAGCGTACCAAGATTGGAGGAATGATGTAAAAACAAATATTGAGAACGCTCGTCTTAGGCTAGACCCAGTAACGGGATTACCGCTAAAAGATGATAAATTGGATGACAAAAAACTAAAGATAGAAGAACCTACAGCTGCTATTTTTAATCCAAGGTTACTATCTCCAGATTCTACAGAAGAAAAATCTGATGTAAGTGGTATTTCTATGGTGACTATTAAAAATAGAATTATCAATAAAATTGAAACAATTCCTGGGACTAGAGCTCAAGATTTAATTAATAGAGGTCGAGCGGAGCTTGTAGTTGGAGATGAAAAATCTTATATTGATGTTGGTTTATCTACGATACCTGGGGTATCTCTCGGAGCTGAAGGTGCGTATGTTTCTAGGATGCAAGAAGAATTATCATATATATCTGCAGATGAAACAAAACAAAGAATACCGTTAAGAGTTGGAGATGAAGTAATAGATAAATCAAGTGGCAAAAGAAAAAAGATTACTGCTGTCAAAGTGTCTGATAGTCCAAATGAAAGAACCTCTTCACCCGGTGGGTATTCAGCTATAAAAATATACGAAAAGTATACATATACAGTTGATGGAGAAAGAATTAAAAATTATAAGGATTTTCAAAATAGATTTGCAATACCATTATGGATAAGAGGAAAAGATAAACAACGACCTACAGTTAATAATTTTAAAGAGTTTTCTGTTATTCCCGAAATAAAATAATATGCCTCAGCAAAGTACTAATCAATGGATTGTAAACTATAACGGTTATCAATTCAACATGACGCATCCAACTGAGCCGACAGAAGACGATGCCAGATGGGCTTATAATCAATATGTTCTTGGAGACTCAACTATAAAAGATTCTTCATTGGTGTCTGATTCTACCGACTGGACGTTACCAGAGCAAGACACAACTAGTTTTAATTTTAGTTATGTAGAAACGGACTTAGAGAGAGCTAAAAGAAATGCTCGACAAGTTGGTTCATCAGCACCAGATAAACTCTATAGAGACGCTACTTTTATGGGTAGATTTTGGGATAGTGTCGCATCTTCCGCTGTACCATTCGGTATGTATGAATCAGATTTAACCCCACCCGATGAATCATCTGAATTATGGTCTTCTGCTATCGGTGGATTGGTCGGAGCTGTACCATCATTTATTCTTGCAAGTCTTGTTAGTGGTGGCGTTGGTGGAATAGCCTTGACCGGAGCTAAGGGAGCTGGGTTAATATCTAAATATAGCCAATGGCGTAAGATTATGGACGCTTCAAGGAAAGCTGCAAAATTAGGTGATTTTGGTAAGTCTAAGGCTCTTGCAACACAAGCAAGTAAAATTATATCTAAAAGTAAAACTTTTCAGAAGGCTATACAAACAAATACAGTACCGCATACCACTGGCTTGTTAGGAGCTTTAAAGCCGTATAGAAATAAGATACTAAAGATTGCTGAAAAGAATCCAAAGCTTGCTCGTTCTTTAAATTTATTCTCTAATAATGTATTAGCATTTAATATGTATGGTCAAACAAGATTCCCAATCAATCAATTAGAAGGCAGGCTTAGTCAGATGGGTTCTGATACAGCTGCTGGGTTTGTATTCTCTGTCGCTGGATTACCTACTATGATGGGAGCTACGTCTAAAGCCGTTAAATATGGTGTAGAGCCAGGTATGTTACTAGGAGCTGGTATGTATTCTGACTTAAATCAAACTGATATGTCAATGGAAGAGCGTATTATACATGGATTATCATTGGTTGGATTTCATTATGGCAGACAAGCTATTAGTCGTGTTGGTTTAAAACAAAAAATGGACACAGCATTAAGAACTGCATTTCCAGATTTACCAGAAGGTCAAAGACGCTCCATTATCAAAAAAACTGATGTAATTATAGATGAAATACCAAAAGTAATAGAAGATAATCCGAGTGCGTTTACATATTCTGATGCTAAAAATCCTGGTCGAAATGTAAGGATAGTTAATCTTATACCTCCTAAGAAGGGGGCTAAGAGACCAAGAGTAAAAGTTCTGTATGAAGATATGGAGACTGGTGAAAGATTCCAAAATATATCTGGTAGTTCTCACTCTGATGCTATGATTAACTTTAATAAAAAGTTTAATAAAAATATAATTAATCTAGACGTAGAGCGTGTAGTTGGTAAAAATTTAGAAAAATCTCAAGCTGATAAATTGCATGAATTACTTGTGGAAGAAACATTCCTAAAAGATGCACATAATTCAAACAGAAGATATGATATACAAGATATGGGTGAGAAAGAAAAACCCAAAGACGTTAATAATCCATTCGTATTAAAAAAGAATCAAGCTGAAGTCGATAGGATGAAAAATAGTGTCTCTTCTATTGAATCTGAGATTAGAAAAATGAAGTTAAAACACTCGGAATTAATAAAAAATAAGGATAATGTATCGCCGAGAGAACTTTCTTCTAGTAAATGGGAATATAAAAAGAATTTAAAGATGTTACAGACATCATTACGACTTCAAAAAAAGATGCTTTCAGGGTCATTAAGAGACGTAAAAATTCAAGAGGGTGAGTTTATGCCACCAGTTCAAAAAAGAACAGCTGCAAAGGGTGAGCATGAAGTAAGATTAGTACCGGAACATTGGAAAGTTGGTGATTTTATAAAAATTCCGCTGTTCAATGAAAATACAAATACACTAGATTTTTCCAAATCTGGTATAGGTAAATATGTTGGTAGGATTAAAGATTTTAAGTCAAAGAATGTTGTAATGCCAGAAACTCTATCTAAGGAATTTAGTGAACTTAACTTCCCTGTTTTTGAAATACGCACTCATGGTGGCGCTAGAAAAACCTTAGTTTCAATCGGTGGTAAAATTTCACCAAAGTTATTAAATAGAATTCAAAATGCTAAAAAATCTAATAGACCAGAACAGGAATTCGAGTCTCAAAACCCAGAGTTAATAGGTATAAGTTCAGAACCTATCGTAAAAGTGGAGAATGGTAAGGTTGTTTGGAATCCACGTAGTCCATTATTTGATACTTTATTTACAAGAAAATTGCGTGGTAGAGACGCTAAAACAAGATTTAGGACTACTATACAGTTAAAGTCTCGTGCTCGAGCTGATTTATCAATTAGAGATTCTTTGCCATCTGGTAAGGCTGGTGAACGTATATTTAACGCAGAAGTATACGCAAAGGCTCCATCAACTCTTAAAAACCTAAGTAAAATATTAGAAAGTGGGCTAACGCCAGAATCTGCTAAGTCTTATGAAGAATCTGTAGTATCTAAATTTAAAGAAAAGCTTAGTGGCAAACGGGCTGCTGCTCGTGAAGAATGGGAACGTTATAGAAGTGTAGATACTGAAGACCCTAACTCATGGTTTGACATGAACCGTATGAAGCCTGAATCCCAGATTGATACGAGAGTGTATGAGGGTTATCCAGAATTTGACCCGCTGTCTGAAAAACCATTCTCATTAAGTATAGAGTATCAAAAATCAGTTCTAGGTAAAACGAAAAAGATTAAAAGAGAAAATAATTTTGTAAATGGTAAGCCATTACGATTTAAAACTCGACAAGAAGCTAAAGAATGGGCTGAAACAAATTGGATGAATCCAGACGGTGTAGAAACCCAAATAAAACAGAAGATGTCTGAACGTGAGGCTATATCAACATCAGAATATAAAGAATTTAGAAGTAAACAGGGTAGATTGCATAAAGTAAAAAGAGACGAAGGGATATCCAATAAGGATTATCGTCAATTACTAAGAATGTTCTTTCCAAAAAGTGAAGGCACATCTAATCTTATGACATACGATGAAGTGGTGTATACCACATCACTATTAGACACTAAGTCTAGTACTCAATTATTTAAAGATAAAATTTCATCTACTATGCCCCCAGTCGATTTTGTTAGTCGTATTCATACTAAGTGGCAAAGATTCTTTGTTGGACTATCTAAACTTTTATTACCAACATATACAACATTGGGAATGGCTAAGAGTAAAGCTGCAAATATTCTTGGTAGGAAACAAGTAGACTTCGAGCTATTAAGACAGTCCGTGTCTGGTCTAGCAGCTAACTCTAAGGTAGTTTTAAAAAAGAAATTTGATTTGAATCAAAAACAGTTTGAGAATCTTTCTACAATATTTGATAAGAAATTTGAAGATTTTTATAATGGTTCTTTAGATGGTAAATCAATATCAGAAATTAGGGAAGTATATAATAAAATTACAGATTCTATGGTTGAAATGATGATTGAAGTTGGTGTTGAAGTTGAGCATCGTGGTAATATGGAGCCGTTCTTTGAAGCTTACGATAAGTCTGGTAAAAGAATAGTATTGGACATACCAGTTGATGCAACTAGGGTTGTTAAAGGTCATAAGTTTCTTGATTCTTCTGATAACATAAAAATGCCATCTGATTTGACTAGGAAAATCAACATGGAATACCTTGAAAGTCTTCGTATATTTGATGAAATAACTGGAGATTGGGATAATGGTTGGTATATTATTGGCAAAACAAGATACGTACCAGAATGGAAAGGTAATAAGTTTAAGGGTATTAGAAAATTAAAGTCTAATGAAGTTGATACTAGAGGTGGTAGAAAAAATGTAAAAATGTACGATAGTGAGAAAGCTGACAACGCTGGATTTAAACATCACATAGAAAAGAAATACTTGCCTAGAGCTCTATCAGATGAATTTAGCGAGTTAATTGGGTATAATAAAAACTTTAAAGAGATTGTAGCTCAAAATCTCGCTAGGAATGACCCTATGTTTACTGAGATGAAGGGTAGCCAAGAAGAAAGATTGGATGCTGCTAGAAGATATGTAAGAAAAAATAAGGATTATTTATTAGACAAAAGTGGTGTATTTGGTGTACAGCATGCAAGGTTTGCCAATTTGCCACCCGTTTTTCTATTTGAAGCTAACACACATAATCTTATAAATGTTAAGGGATATAAAGATGTGGGTGGTAACACAGTTAAAAAAGGTTCTGTTGTTCTTGATGTTAATGGTGATACACGTAAGGTCGGTAAAGTATTGGATGTGTACGAAAGGAACTTTGATAAGATATTTACAACATATGGTCAAAAAATAGCTCATATTATACCAACATATAAGTATTTTGGTAGAGGCGGTGTTAAAAGTGATGTTGCTGTAGATTTATTAGAGAAGATAGAGTCTGATACTGATAAATCGTTTGGCGATTGGGCTAGTAATCAATTAGAATTACAGATTAATTCAACACAAAAAAATCATTTATTACAGAAACCATTAACAGGGTTGACAGCTATCACAGCACATCTTGGATTATCTAGTCCAATGTCTGGTTTTAAGAACCTTATATTAGGTCAGGCGAGTAATGCTACGGTATTTGGATTCAGGGGGGCGTTAAATGGTATGTATGAAGCTATGGCAGACCCTAGAGGTTGGTCAAAGATAACTGGTGAACTTGGTGGTAAGGAAGCTGGTGTCCATGAATTAATGTCTGGTCGTATAAGATATGCTAAATATAGCCCTGGGCTGATGAGACAAACAGAAGTTGTAAACCGTATCGTAAGTGTTGCTTTAGCCCCTAAGATGCTCATAACGCATATTGATAATTTAAACGGCATAAAGACTACAATGAATAAGGGTATGAGTAGAAAAACATCTATGAGAACAATGACTGAAGTGTTCAAGTTTACAACAGCTGAGATTGCTGATATGAAAAAGATTGGTTCTAAAAACATATATGGAAAACCTGAATATGTAGATAGAGCTATGCAGATGTCTCATCTTATAACTCAAGGTGGCCCAGCTTTACCATTCGTTCCTATGTGGATGGGTAAATGGTGGGCTAAACCAATATCATTATTCTATCGTGTTGCATATCGTATGTCTGAGAATGTAGTCAATAGTGTTGTTAAGCCAGCTATTATTGATGGTAACCCAGTGCCTATGCTAAGGTATATGATTGTAGCCCCAATGTCTGGAGCTGCTATATACTCTATGTATTATGCGGTTCTTGGAGAGGATACAAGAAATAAGTTTAAGTCTAAAGCTGAGCAGTTTTGGATGCAGTTTATTAGGGCTGAGGGATTGGCTATACTGAGTAATAGTTTTGATGAAATGGGTGGGGTTATTGATTCTTATAAACCAGCTGTATTGAGAACTGTTACTTCTTTAACTAGTGAAACAATGGCTACAATACAAGGTAAGAAAAAGGTTACTCAATCACTTGAAGACCTTGCTAAAGAAAACATAGTATTTTTAAATCATGCTACTAGGGCTGTTAGTAGAGTATACAAACCATTAGAAAAAAGGGTTAATAACTCCAAGCGTAGACAAAGACAGTTTACAGATGCTTATTTCCGTACTAATCCAGTGATAGGCGATGAAATGGACTTTCTAACCGAGAGAAGCCCATATTACCGTACAGTAAATGAATCCTTTTGGTCTGATGACCCAGATGCTAAGGCGAGAGCATACTACTCGGCTTTGAATTTTGTGATTCACCATGAAATGAAAAAAGACCCATCTTTGGTGAAAGTTCCATTTAAAGCTAAAAAGCTTGCTAAAAGTATTTTAAAATCTCTTATTAGCCGTTCAAGACCAATACCTAGTAGTTGGAGAGAGAGGACTACTGGTAAAAAGACTCGATATCAGATATATTATAGTAAATTAAATCCTAAGTTTCAGCAAGAAGAATTAGAGCTCGATAAACTTTATAAACAAAAAGTTAGAGAGTTTAATTCAGCAATTAATCGATATAGAAATTTATATGGTATGGATGCTGTATTAGCTCCAACGAATAAATAAAATGAACCCCGAAAACACATTATTAGGGTTGGCTGGTAATTTATTAGGATTTGATGTGCCGAAGTCTATGACATCCGCTGATTTACCAACCTTTCGTGAAACAGCTCATAGTTTTATGGATGATTTAATTCAGAAACAAGAAGCTAAAATGTCAGAAGTTCTTTATCCCGATGGTAAGAATATCTTTGGTCAACCTACGCAACCATTTACGCGTGGAGATTTAGAATCATTGATGATGGGTGTAGTAATGCCGGGTCAAGGAGCTAAAGCGATGACACCAAAAACTTTTGAATGGATTAAAATGATGAAAGATTTAAAGCTGGATGCTGTTATGAGTCCAAGAATGCGAGAGTCTGGTCTTAAAGAGATTGCAAAACGCAGGGATTTAAGACTTGGAAGAATGTCTCCCGAAGAAGCTCTTAAACAATCTGAGTTAGAATCAAAAACATCAGAATTGTTAAAAAGTGCAGGATTCAGACCTAAATATAAGGACGCTCCATATAGAGCAACTGCAGATTTAGAAGATTTAGTTGTCAAGATTGGAGCATTAATGAAACCAACTGCTAAATCTAAAATGGCGGCTGAATATCGTCATACTATAGATAAGAATCTCTTAAAAGCGATGGAGGAGATTGAAAGAACTGGAATGTCTGGAACAATACATCAAGGTACTGAATCAAATATTAAAAATACTTTTAGAGCGTTGATGGATTTGATTAAATAATGTCTTTATTCAGAATCAGAGATGGCTCACAGAGACGTGGCCCAAAAAAGACTTTCCAAGGACAAGGACGTGGCTCTAAATTCGGTATGAAAGGTAGTAAAAAAAGATACCGTAAATCATATAGAGGTCAGGGTAAATGAGCGACAA
>Ga0208011_1000978_pt1 | contig 10536 bp, 4 predicted proteins | sample 7_EtaG_FD_184080 | JGI IMG/M metagenome (GOLD analysis project Ga0208011, IMG submission 184080) | Marine viral communities from the Subarctic Pacific Ocean - 7_ETSP_OMZ_AT15161 metaG (SPAdes) (version 2) | ecosystem: Environmental > Aquatic > Marine > Oceanic | place: Pacific Ocean | collected... | reverse complement strand
CGGTGGTTTAAAATCAGAACCTACAGTAGGTGCTGTTCCACAACCACCTATAAATGCTACAGATGTATATCGCGATTTACCAGATGAAGAGCTTAATAAGAAAATAGCGAGTGCTGAAAAGGAGTTGAATGGACTGGATCCAAACAGCGAGGAGTATAATAATAAAGTAAATGAATTACATGATTTAACAGATGTAAAAGATAAGAGATATGAAGAAGCAAAATATAAAGGAGAGTTGGAAAGATTAGACAATTTTGTTGCTAGGGAAGAGGGGTCTTCTAATGATGATATAATGGCAGACACCAAATTTGATAAGTATCCTGGACAAACGGGTTATGTACCTTTCGGATCACCACCCCCACCTAAAACCCTGGGGAATGGTAAACCGAATCCAAAATTTACAGAATGGGTAGATGAGGAACAGATATTACGTAATGCTGCTCTTAAAGAAGATAGTGGTTTTAGTATATTTTGAATTTATTAATAAATAATAGATAAGCAAAATAATAAATATGACAGATTCGAATCAAAATCTTACTGAAGAACAAAAGAGGATACAGCGATTAAGGGCTAAAACAGCTGCTAGAGAAAATCAAGTTGGTAATAGAGTAGGAGATAAGGTTACTGATCCTGTTATTCTTGCTGAGTTAGAAAAAGAAAGAGAGTTAGGAAGATTAAGAAATTTTGTTGATAGGGAAGAGGGAACTACTCCTGTTTCGACACAGATGACTTCTCAACCAGAAGCATATCTAGCAACGGATACTTCTACTGAAGAACCTTCACTTACCCCTCCACCAAAAAATTTAGATGATATGGGTGATGATTTTAAAAAGGCTATGGAAACGATGGCTCAATCTGGAGATCCTTCTTTTGAAAATGCTCTGAATATAGTTAATAGAGATTTTCCGAATGGAATATCACCAGAAGCTCAGAAATATATTCCCGAAGAAGGATTATCTAAACAACAAAAACAAGACAGAAGGCGTTTTATTAATTCTAATAAAATATGTGATGACTCTTCATCTAGTGATAATATTACTGTAGGGAAAACAATTGTTCCACCTAATAATTGTCAAGATACCACTTTTGATCAGATGGAGGCTGATCTCAACAATTTTTTTGACAAGATAACTGGTCCTGCAAGTGCTGCTTTAAATATGCCTCAGGAAATTAAGAATGTTTCATCTGTAATGGGTCGAACCATGACAAAATTTACTAATAAGATGACGGGTTCTTTGAATGATAAATTGGAAGAAGTAATTAGTGGTGGAATGGGTAAGTTAGCAACTGAAATATTTGCTACAGTTAGTAAATCTTTTCCTTATAGTAAGGCTCTTGCTAAAGTTACTAAAGTTCAAGAAGGTCTTTTTCCTTCAATTACTTCTTTAACTGAAGCTGTATATTGTGTAGCAACTAAAATTATTGACTCTTTACCTTCTATTATAAGTGATTTGGTTACTGCGGCAGTGAAGAATGTGACTAATGTTGTTGCATGTGCTGTACAAGAAATAATGGGAGCAATTAATAATAAAATTGTTAATATGATTGATTCGGTTGCTAGTCCTCTATTAGGTCCTATTTCTAAAGTATTGAAGATTGTATTTAATGTAAAGGATTTTCTGTTGGGTAGTGTAGATGTTATGAAGAGTGTTGCTAGTTTTGCTAGTTGTGATTCTAAAAAAGAATGTCCTACAAGTGGTAAGTATGTGATTGGAGCAGGAAATAAAAAAGGTAGTTCAAGAAATGATACCAAGTCTAATTTTGATAAAATGTTTTCTGGGACTGCACTTACTCAAGCTGCAACTAATTTGGCAAGTGATTTTGAAAAAGAATATGGTGCATGGAATATTTTTGGAAGTCCGGTTGCAGAAGCATCGGGGATTGGACCTTGTTATGCCGGAAACCCTCTAGTTTGTGGGGGACCTAAAGTTGAAATTTTTGGTGGTGGGGGATATGGAGCAGCAGGTAAAGTTATTTTAGGGAATATTGTAGATAAAGTAAATCTTAGGGATATCTATTCTGGGGTACAAAGAACTGCGAGTATTGTTGGAGTAGAAATAGAACATCCAGGTAGTGGATATACGGATGATCCTATAATAACCTTTGATGATGAATGTAGGCAGGGAGCTGGTGCATATGGAAGAGCACATGTCGATCAGAATCCAAGTTCTCCTACATATGGTCAATTGACAAGTATTACAATCATTACATCAGGTGATAATTATCCTGTTGATGATGAAGAAGTTCCACTCTTTATAAAAGAAGTTATTATTGAAAATGGTGGTACAGGATATAATGAAAATGATACTTTAGCTAATTTTGACTTAGATATAAGAAATGGTCAAGTAGTTGGTGGGGTATTAATTAATTGGGTTACTTATGACGATCTACCCGAACTAAATATCAATAGTGAAACAGGATACGGGGCCATTTTGAAACCCATAATGTCTAAAACAAGGCCTCAAGGTGAAATTGTTAAAGTAATAGATTGTGTGAGTTAATTAATTATGGCAGAAGGACAAGACGCAAGAGTACAAGAGGTATTTGGACCTAAATTATATTTTGAGACAGGTAATCCAGCAAATAGTGATTATGGGCCGGAAGCTGCTTCAATTAAATCAACCAATGATGATGGACGTAGATTTGTAATTGCCCATCATGAAAATAATACTACTAGAGTAGAGACTGAAGGAGAATTATTACTTCAGGCAGCATCAAAATCGAGTAAATTTCAGACAGGTATAAATGTAATATCACATGGTGGTGATATTCAAGTTAATTCTACTAATAAAAGTGTTGGTATTAAAGCAAATAATCAACTTATTTTAGAAGCAGATGAAATTGTATTAAAAGGTAATAAAATTCAAATAGGTGATGCATTTGCTCATGGTACAAAAGAAATTACATTAAATGCTACAAGAATAGAAGTCCAGGGTAAAGCAGGGAATTTACCAATACATTTAAAAACCAGTTGGGCTTCAGCCATTGCTAGTGCTCCTGGAGTTTTTGTTGATTTTGGTAAATTCTTAGGTGTAGGAATGTAATATGTCAGGATTTAATGCCGATTTTAATCAAAGTGGTAACTCTGTATTTGAGAATGTCTATATCTATGGCATTCTAGATTATGAGTTTGAGGATCTTGTTGTACAAAATTTAGATGTAAAAAAAGATTTAAATGTAGATCAAAGTTTAACAGTACTTGAGGAAAGTTGGTTTGGTGGAATTGCCACGTTTAAAGATGATGTAATTATAGAAGGTAGATTATATCTTGATTATTTAACCATTAATAAGGAATTTGAGGTTGGTGCTGGGGGTACGGTATTTACAGCTAAAGCTACTACTCCAGGATCTAATGTAGGTATTGGTACTACTATTCCGTTAGAAAAATTTCAAATTAATACTGGAAATTCATCTTTAGTTGTTACTGGTTTTGGTACTGTTGGAATTGGAACAACAACTCCATTTGGTGATTGGACAGTTGGTAATAGTGAATTTGATGAAGTAGCACAAGGAAAATTAAAATTAGATATCTCTGAGACGGTACATATTGGTAGAAATATTTACGACTCTGTTGGTTCTCCTGGAGCAAATAATTATTGGTTAAAAAGAGATGAATATGGAATTAGATGGCAACCAATACCTCCTAGTGCCGATCAAGAAGGAATTAAAGTTCAGGATGAAGGTGAGTATATACCTCTTACAGGTACTGCTCAAGTATTTGATACTCTTAATTTCACACAGGGTAATAGTCTTGGTATTGGTAGTGATACTTTAGTTCCTACAGCTTCCTTACCAGATTGGATTGAAGCAATTAGTGATCGAGAGGGTACTATTAATGCAGGATCTAATATAGTATCTATTTCTACAGCAAGTATTCTTACTGGTCAAATTATTATTCCTGATATTGAGAATCCTGCCAGTCTTATAGGAACTGATACTTATATTACTTCAATTGGTGTTGGTACTATTGCGCTTTCTACTTCCAGTCTGTTAGGAATTAACACAACTGTTAATTGGGATATTGGGAAGTATGACTATAGTGGAGTAGCAACTATTACTACTTTTGATTTATGGGGATTTGAGGGGAGTGGTAATGATGCTTCCATTTATAGGATGACCAATGTTGGTATTAATACTACCATACCTGCCACATCATTTCAAGTTGGTGAGACTGGAGATGATACATTTGTAGTTACTTCTGTAGGTAATGTTGGTATTGGGGTTACCACTCCTTTGGTTGGTCTAGATGTTCATAAAAATACTTATCTGAGAGGAACTTTAGATGTAGATGGACATACTGAATTAAATACTACATTAAATGTTGATGGTAATGCTACATTCCAGAGTAATGTAACTATTAATGCTGATGATAAATTCTTTAAAATTCAAAATAATTCTTCAGTAGATAAGTTTACTGTAGATACAGATAATGGTAATACTATTATTAAAGGAACTTTGGATGTTGATGGAATATCCAATTTTAATAATGCAGCTGATTCAAGTACTTATACAGATGGATCTGTTATCGTAGATGGTGGTGTTGGTATTAATTTAAAATTAAATATTGGTGGAATTACTAAAGTTCATTCTGAAGTTGATTCAACTACTACTACAACTGGTGCCCTTCAAGTTGTTGGTGGAACTGGTATTGCTAAAAAATTAAATATTGGTGGAATTACTAAAGTTCATTCTAACGCTACTTCTACTGATAGTTCTGAGGGTGCTTTACAAGTTGTTGGTGGAACAGGTCTTCAGGAAAATTTAAATGTTGCTGGTGTTGTTAAGGTTGAGAATGAAAATGATTCAGTTTCTAAAGATACGGGATCAGTAATTATAGAGGGTGGAGTTGGTATTGAGAAGAATGTCACTGTTGGTGGAGTACTAGATTTAGAATCTAGCTTAAAGGATATAAATGATGATACTGGTGTTGGAGTTTGTAAAACTGATTATCGTTTGGCATCTGTAGGAACTGGCGTATCATGGAGACCATCTGGGGTTGAAACTAAAAATGCTATTTGGGTATCAATGAATGGGTGTGATATTAATACTGGATTACTTGAAGGTGATGCAAAGAGAACCATAGGTGCAGCAGCATCTATTGCCGAAGCAGGAGATACTATTATTGTTCGTTCTGGTGTTTATTATGAGAATAATCCTATAGGTCTTAGAACTGAAGTTACAGTTTCTGGTGAGGATTTAAGACTTGTAACTGTGGTTCCTAATAATGTGAATAAGGATGTATTTCAAGTTAGAGCAGGTTGTTTAATTCAGAACATGAACTTTGCTGGTAAAACAACTTCTACAGATCATGTTGGATGTGGTGCTGTAGCATTTCCTCCAACAGCAGTTGGGGTAAGTGGAGGAACAGATTATCAGGCTATAACGGGATACACTGCATTAGGACCAGCAAACCAAGGTCCGGATAGAGTAGATCCATCAAAGGGTGCGAGATATAGGAGTCCTTATGTTAGGAACTGTACTAACTTTATGACTGGTAGTGTTGGTATGAAGATTAATGGTGATTATGTTAATGCTGCATTTACTGGAACTAATAATTTAGGACAAGATTTAAAATCTATGGTATGTGATTCATTTACTCAGTACAATGAAGCAGGGGTTGGGGTATCACTTACCAATAATGCTTATGCTCAGTTGGTTTCTATCTTTACTATTGGATGTGATGTTGCTATTTCTTGTTCTAGTGGTGGGCAGTGTGATTTAACAAACTCCAATTCATCATTTGGTAATGTTGGATTAAAAGCAGATGGTTATGGAGATATTGAATTTACTGGATCAGTTTATACTAATGTAGGTGCAGAGCAAGATAGTTTTGTACTTAATAATGTTGTTGATATTCAAGGGAATTATAGAAAACCATTTGATGGTCAAGGTGCTTATTTCCACCTTAATTTGGAGGAGTATGCGGATGTTAGTGCTACAGGAATTATAACTCAACCTCTTCAATTAATTAGAGGTATTGATATTATTGATGGTGGTAGTGGATATAGTGAGACAGCTCCTCCTGTGGTCACTGTAGAAGATCCATTAGGTCCAGAATCAATTCTTCCAGAATTTTCTGCTAATGTAAGTGCTGCTGGATCCATTACTTCTGTTGATGTTATTGCAAGTGGTAGAAATTATCTCCCAAGTCAAGATCTTACAGTTAGTTTTTCAAGTGGAAATGCTAGTGCTAGTGTTAATACTGATCCTATTTTATATACTGTAGAAGTGGCTACTGAACCCACACCTACTGGATTATCTACTGTAACTTTCAATGAATTTGTTCCTTATTCGATTGGAATAGGAGCAAGTTGTGAATTAGTTAGATTAAGTAGGATTATTACCAGTTCACATTCCTTTGAATATGTCGGTGCTGGTACAGACCTAAATAGAGCAAACCCCTTCCAAGGTGGCGAACCTATTCCTGAAAATGAAATTGTTGCTATTAACGGTGGTCAAGTACCATTCACAAGTACGGATCAAAAAGGTAATTTCAGAATTGGAGATGGTTTAACTGTTGATCAAACAACTTCAACCATTAGGGGACGGGATTTTAACCGTGCAATACAAGCACAATTAACACCATTAATACTTTCGTTGAGATAATATGGCAATTGCTCCAGTTAATAAGTTTATATCTATCGCAGTTCCTGTAGCACCAGGGCAGAATAAATTATATGAGGTTCCTACAGGAACTTCAGCTTTGGTGTTGTATGCTCAGGTTGCGAATGTAGGAGTTAATACTTATCCAACAGTTACTTTTACTCAGAGTAGACAAACAAGAAGTACAGGAAATACTAGAGATATTAGAATTATAAGGGATGTAGAGATTCCACCAAATGATGCTGTAATTTTAATTGATGGTAGAATGGTGTTAGAAAAAACACCATTGGTAATTGATAGTTTATATATTACTAGTACTCAAACTGGTGTAACCACAATTAATGATGCTGTTTATGATGAACCTAGTGGAACTGTTACTGTAACTACTGCAGGAGTTCATGGATTTAGTGTTAATTCTGAAATTACAATAGCGGGTATTGCTTTCACATGTCCTGCTAAAACTGCGGGCATTACAACCACTATATTTCCAGACCCTCAAAAATCTTATATAGTTGAGAGTATTGTTGATAGTGTAGGTACCTCAAAAACTTTTACATCAATTGTTGGAACTTCTAAAGGATATAAGCATGTTTATAATCCTGCTGTTCATACCTTTATTCGTTCAGCATCAAATTCTCTTTCAAAGACAAATCTTTCTAATGCGACTAAATTTACTCCTACTGGTGTAAATTATAATCCTAAAACGGGAATTGCATCATTTACTGTTCCTAATCAGGGTTTGGATTTTATTACAACGGATCCTGCAGACGATTTTAAACCTACTGGTGCTCTCTATGATGGAAATGTAGGTATATTAACTCTTACAAAATCATCTCATGGTTTTTTTAATGGTGATTTAATTTCTTTTGTTGATGGTGCATTGACATTTACTTGTGATATGGATGGTGATACAAATAAGAAGGCTTATCCACGATCAACAGATCCTATAAGTGGTCGATGGGTATCTATAGGAAATACTACTGTAAATACATTTGAAGTAGATGTAGGAAAAAGTCCGTTTAATTATTATGATGTATCTGCTGCTGAATATGATCCTGTTGCTGGAATTGCTACACTTACAATAGGATCTCATGATTTAGTAGCAGGAGTTACGAGTGTTAGATTAGCAACTCAATCTCTTACTTTTACTTGCACTTTTGATGGAGATGCTCATGCCACTCCAAAAACATATCCAAGAGCAAGTGGAACTGATGGTGCCGGTGCGGATGATCCCGCATATAATGATGCTGTTCCTATTACATCAACAACTACTACTTCAATTAGTTTGAATGTAGGTACTGCGAATGCAAATACAGGTATTCATACTTTTGTTCCTGCTACCAAGTTAACACCTACTGCAGCTACCTATGATCCTGTTACTGGAATTTTAACTTGTACAGTTGCTAGTCATAAAATCGATACAGGAGATGCTATTAAGATTGATGATGGGTCAATAACTTTTAGTTGTGATTATGGTTGTTATAGTGGAGTTTCTTCTCATAAATCTTATCCACGAAGTACTGATCCTGCTAGTGGTGAATGGTTAGCAGCTACTAAAGTAGATGCAAATAAGTTTAAGGTTAATGTTGGATCTACTAGCGATCTTTCTATTCATACTTTCCAATCTGCTCTTGCCGGAATAACTAGAAGTGTTGTTAAGGTAGGAGGTGCTTATCCTCATACTGCTGTTACGGCAGATTTTCTTACTGGTGGAGTAAAGACATCATCTTCTACTTTGGGAATTGCGACAGAATCTATGATATTTACATGTACAATGGATAATAATTTAACTGAACATGCATATCCTCGTACAACAGACCCAGCACATAATACTGCATTATCAATCACGGAAGCAGATTGTAATATGGTAAGTGTAAATGTAGGAATAACTTCTGCTGGTGGACAAGCAGCTCCACTGCAGATGGAATTTCTTGCAAGTATTTTAGAGAATAGCAATGCCTAAGTATCTTAGTGGTAGGGTTAAAAGAGCCTCTCAAAGTGATTTATCAGCTGATAGATATCAATATCTTTCTTTAGAACAAGCAGAACCTAATATTGGAGATCCACCTGATCCTCTTCCAAGTGTACCAGTTGGTCAACAATTTCAACTTGTTTCTCTTAGAGATTATCCTGGAGAGAGGTATTGGGTTCCAATTGGTGGTGGGTTAATTCCTGGTTCTATAACAGTTAGGGAAGAGGGAACAGTTGTTCCTCCTGGAGGAATTAGTAGTGTTACTGATGTAAATTTTAAAGGGGATATAATTACTGTTACTGGATATACTGATGAGTTAGGTCATCCAGGAACTGCTGTTACGGTTACTGTTGCACCTCCGGGTTTAGATCATCAAATTCTTTTCAATAATAGTAATGAATTTGCAGGTGGCTCCTATTTTGTTTATGATAATTCCACTGTAGGAATTGCTTCAGTTGGTATTGGAACATCATCTCCTACTCAAAATTTACATATTGTAGGTAATTTAAGATTAACTGGAACTGTTTATGATACAAATAATGAACCTGGTGGGCAGTCTGATTTATTAGTAAAGAATGCTTCTGGTGGCGTTGAATGGACAAGGAATAATGCAGTTATATCGGGTGCTGGTGGTACAATATCTGAAATGCAGTATCATGATGATACGGGTCTTGTTAATGGTGCATCTAATTTTGTATGGATTGAAAGTAGTAAACGTGTAGGAATTGGAAGTACTCAACCAGAAAAGTTATTAGACGTATTGGGTGCTACTAGATTAAGTCAATTAGAAGTAACTGGTGTATCAACATTTACTGGTTTAATTGAGGCTGATGGTGGTGTTGAAACTTCTAGTTTAGTCGCATCTACAGCTAAAGTATCTGATTTAACATCAGGTCGTGTTGTTTATGCTGGATCAGCTGGAGAGTTGCAGGATAGTAATAATTTAAGATATGCTGGAAGTACTTTAACTGGTCTTTATGCAGAATTTACTGGCATTGTTACAACAGGATTTATTAAGTTGGGTGGTAATACTGTTAATACAACAGCTGGTAATTTAATTTTAGATTCTTCTGCAGGAACAATACAAGCAGAAGATAAAATTACTATTTTAGATACTGAATCTTCTATTAATAAGGATAGTGGGTCATTAGTTACTCAGGGTGGCGTCGGTATTGAGGAAAATTTAAATGTAGGTGGGAACACTAATATAAGTGGAATTACAACTTTAGCATCATCAGGTGGCATAACAACTACTGGTGGTGACTTATGGGTTGATAGTGACTTATGGGTTGGTGGTGATCTATATGTTACTGATGATATTGTCCTCGATGAAGCTAGAGTTCAGTCTCTTATTGTAAATCCTGGTGTTAGTACTTTCAGAGATGTTATAATTGGTTCTGCTTCCACGGTAGGATTTGGAACTACTGCATATTTTGGTGATGATGCAAAAATTATTTTTGGTAATGATGAAGATTTTTCCATATATTATACACCAGGTACTGGATCCGATGGAGGTAGTGTATTTAAACATACTGGACCTCATGATATGCGGTTCCAAATACCTCCAGGTGCTCATGATGTAGTATTTGAAACTACTAGTGGTGATAATATAGCAGTATATAATGCTAATGGAAGTTGTGAATTATATTATAATGGTGCTACTGGTGCTGGTAGGAAAATACAAACTACTCAAAGTGGTATTGATATAACGGGTCATACTGAAACTGATACTTTAAATGTATCTGGTCTTTCTACATTTTTAAATGATACAAGATTTACTGGTAGTTCTTCTGATTTACAATGGGATAAGTCTGCGGATGCATTAGAATTTAAGGATGAGACCCAAGCTAGGTTTGGTGATAATAATGATTTAAAAATATCTCATACTAGGGATCTTGCAAGTCAAACTGATTCTAATGGAGATTTGGTTCTTGATGGTGATAATTGGTGTTCATATATCG
>Ga0208011_1000975_pt1 | contig 10550 bp, 9 predicted proteins | sample 7_EtaG_FD_184080 | JGI IMG/M metagenome (GOLD analysis project Ga0208011, IMG submission 184080) | Marine viral communities from the Subarctic Pacific Ocean - 7_ETSP_OMZ_AT15161 metaG (SPAdes) (version 2) | ecosystem: Environmental > Aquatic > Marine > Oceanic | place: Pacific Ocean | collected... | reverse complement strand
AAGAAAAGTTGGTGGAGGTGGCGGGAGTCGAACCCGCGTCCAGAACATCTCAAATAATACGTCGTTCACAAGGTTAGTCTAGATCTGGCCCTAGACAGCCATTAAGTAGCAAATATATCGAAATATAAATTAACAAATCCAGATGTTCGGTTAGGAAGGTATCTGGAAAACCTCCTCAAGAACTATGCGGCAAGCGCAAAGTCCTCGAAAATTTCAACGTCATCGTTGGCATTTATAGTTTTGAGTGTTTTTACTGTGACCTCACTCACACAGCCTTGCACGCATTATCATCCTTACCCTGTCGAAACCTGGTCACCCCCTTAACAGCAACCACTCTTGCAAGTGCAACACCCGCAACAGCAGCAGCAATGTTTTGAATTAAATAAATTAACCAATCTATGCAATAAACCTTTCATGATAATTACCCCCTTTTAAGTAATTACCACTCTTCTGGAAAATTAGTCTTAAGAAAATTTAGTGCTCTCTCTTTTTGAGCTTGAGTTTCCCAGGAATATTCTTCGTCTCCTGTTGTTCTGGGTATTATATGTTCTACTTTTGAATGGGGATTAAAATCTAGCTTTAAACTTTCATCTTTTCGCACTCTATAAGACCACTCTACGTCATCTCCATAATAATGAAGTAAATCTTCGTTAAGTGGATGCTTTTCCCATGCGGCTTTTTTACCTACAGTATAATTCCCGTCAAAATATTGGTGGTTGGTAAAAGATTTTTGATCATATGGTAATAACATCCTCTTTGGTAGTGTCGGATGATCCCACAAAATCCAGTCTCTAAATCTTTCCCCAGAAATTGTATGTTTCACATTCCAACAAAAATCCCAATCATATCCAAATTTATTAAAACCATTGAACCAGTCTTTATCAAATTTATAATAATCATGAAAAATAACCACATTCTCATATTTTGCATTTTGCCAAATAAGATTCTTCTTTTTGGTTGTCCAACCACTCTTAATACCCGGGTGTTTTCTTTTATTTATATCTAACTTCTTTACAGCATATTCTTCGGATTTTTCATCTTTTATAGAGAGTCCGTTTCTTAGTTTTAAGAAACTGTCGTCTTTAATCCAATCTGTTTGATCGTCAAAAGGGATATGTTTAACATCTCCAAAAGCATGTAGGCGGTATGCATTGCGGCCATTTTTTGGATACGGACCTCCAACTATAATGATTTCATATTCCGGAATGTTCAAATTTCTTATTGAGTCCAGTATCGTTAATATCTTATCTCTCCAAGCTAAATGATTTTCATTTTCGCTAGCTACCGTTGGAAAACCAAATGTCCACATTTTTTTACTCCTCTTTTATTTCAATTTATTAAAAATCATCTCTGCGACCATAAAATCAAACTCTGTATCGATATCTATTGATTCTATTTCATCTAAAACCTTAAAAGTTGGGCTTGCCGTTACTACATTTGCATGCTTTATCATATTTTCGCGGGAAATTAAACAAACACCATAAGTGACTTTGTGTATATCTGGTAGATCTTGACTATTTGGTGATTTTTCTATCTTATAATTGAGCGGCTGACCATTTAGCCACATGTGGTGTTTAACCAGTGACGTTGTGATTAAGTTTTCGATATCATTAGATTTTTTATATAAAGATAGGCATTCAAAATATGTTTCGGAAGAAATTAAAGGACATGTAACAGGACTATACATAACATGTTCGCATTCTATAGACTCGGCAAGGTTCTTAAAAAATTCTGAATTTGTAGCCTCTGAACTTGCGTAATAATCGTCTCTAATGTGCACCTTTACCCCTTCTTCTTTTGCAATGTTGGCCATAAGATCACAATCAGTACTAACAATTATTTCGTCTATTTGCTGAATTGTTTTTAGTTGCTTAATCTTAATGGACAACAAATTACTACCTGAAAAGGGTTTCGTATTCTTGTTCTTTACTCTAACCGAACCTTTTCTGACCGGGATAACCGCGGTGACTTTTCTCATGTTAATTTCCTTAGTATATCGGACCAATTATCTTTGAATTCGATTGCTTTATCATCAATATAAAAACTGGCTCTGGGTTTTTCGTGAGTTATTTCTGTGACATAATTTCTTACTTTGTGCTTTTCTAGCCACTCATCGACTAATTCATACCCAGTCTTCCCACCAACCAATGGACGATCTGGTCTAACTTTAGCAGAGAAAATAATTATATTCCACTTCTCTGAAAGTTTCTTGATTGCCTCTAAAGCTCCAGATATCGGCTCTCCATAACATGTACCATCATGCCAACCTTTATCAAAAGTATGCACAACCCCATCAAAATCAATAGCCAAATTAGATAATTGACCCTCCATACCGGGAGGGGCATGCTTATCAGACAACTCTATTTCAGAAGAAATACCTAGAGCTTCGAATCTCCTTTCTTGTGCTTTCTTTGAAATAGTTGGACATTCAAAGCCGGCAGAATGGACTAACTGATAAGATAACATAAGAGACAAGATTTCAGACGTATGGTAGTGTTTTGCGTGCTGAACTATTTGTGTTATTTTTGGATTTATATTTTCTTTTGGCTGTGCGCAAAACATTGCAGCATCAATATTATTTTCGATCGCCCAATTGCAAGCATTTAAAATAGAGTTCGATGACGCTCCAACAGTAGAGCACGATAAACCCAAAACAAGACATTTTGAAGCATCTATTCCTCGGGTGGCTATCTTTAGCCATTCCTTGAACCAAACCTCAAAACTAGTATCTCCAATTATAGATGTTGCCCGAACCCCTGAGCCAGGACATCGACAATTCTTATCTGTTAGTCGGGAAATATCGATCGCAGCATGATCAGCAACACCCATATTTCCACCATTACCAAATATAAAAACATGTTCAGCCTCTGAAAATTGTTTTTCTAATAATTTCCATGATTCTGATTTGACGATAAAATTAAATTTGGACTCTACATTTTCTATATCTAACATCATCTTACTCCTCTTAACATTTATATCACACAAGTGTTCAAATGTTAAGATACAATTTTATTTAAATTATTTTCTTCTTATTGTTTCTCTAGCGTGATTTAAGTGTTTTGATGTGTTCTAGGGCAGTTTGTAGCAGGTCTTTATTTAATTGAAAAATTTGTCTCTCCCGGTTAGGGCCGCCTATTTTAGTTTTGACAAGGCCTAATTCTTTCAATACATCTACCATTCGGGCGGCTCGATTGAAGCCTATACTTAATTTTTTCTGTAAAAAGCCATGGATTCCTCCAAGGGTGGGTGGAGATTGTTTTTTAGGATACTTAATAAGAACATGTAATGCATCAAGAAATCGAGGGTCTTGTATAGCTACTCGAATCAAATCATCGCTAAGTAAAGTGTCTCTGGCTTTTGGGCTTCTTCTAGGAGGGTTTTCATATGCTTTAGGAATCTCATCTGGAATGAAGTCCAAAGTGTCGTCTTTTCCAATATTTGCATCTCTTTCTTTTACTTTCTGTCTGACAAAATTTTGTGCATCCAAAAATCTTTCATGAACTGTTTTTGGCAATTCTTTCGCTACACTGTCAGTCATCCACTCGCTAGGTTTTCCTGCTTGGTCTAATAGACCCATTTGAGGTGTTGCAACTCGCTTGATCGGAGCTGATGGGAGAGGATCACTCATGCTACTTGGCAAAGGTGGAAAATCTACTTGTGTTTTCTTTTTTCCTAAACTAGATAATTTATCCAAAGACGTTGGTTCGTCTCCAATAGGAGGCCTCTGGTAAATCTGCCTATCTTTAACTTTTGATCCGGATTTTCTGATTGCTTCTCTGGTTTGTTTTTCGACAACATCTGTAACCTTATCTACCTGGTCGACATAATAAAATATTTTTTCGGCTACTTCGTTTTGTGGTGCTCTCACTAAAGCATCGGATGATTTTAAAGATTTGCTAGCTTTTTTTAATTTTAGGGCACCTTTTAGCGCTTGACCTGCTTTGCCAAGCAAAGGAAGGGCCGCGGCCAGTGATATAGCTAGATTGGCAGCTGCAAAAATGTTGCGATACTTCTCAAATGCTTCGATGGCAGGAGGGATGTCCGGATAAGCTGATATCCCTGTTGGATCGAAAAGTCCTATAACCGTGCGTAAGTTTTCAAAATCTTCTTCTGATACTTTAACGTTTCCGAGATCTGGATCTGGGGAAGTGATCACCCGGGCTGTGTCTGGGTCTGTTATATCTATTTCTCTTAGATACTTTCTCCAGCTTTCCATTATGAGTTGATGTTTCATGATATGTTCTCTTATTCAAGCTGGCCTAAATCTCTGGCAGCATTTCCAGATATATATTTTACAGCTGAATTCATGTAATCTCCTGCTTTTGTTATTTTTGTTTCAAGCCATTCTGGTAAATCATCTTTATCTTCTATGAGGCTTAAAAGAATTTTTGTATCTGCCAATAGATGAGCTAAAGTTGTACGATGCATTCTAGCTTCTTCTTGATTCTGCGCATTTGGCATCGATGATACCTTGGCATCCGTACAACCACAACTTTCTTGTATACTAATTTTAATTTTCATACTATTAAATAGCTCCCGATAAGAGAAAAGTTTGGTGGAGGTGGCAGTTCGAGTTCAAATGCTTATTGTTTTCGAAAAACATATATACTATCAGGCTCGCCGGGTACCTTCTCTCTGATTATTAGCTCTTTATTGTTATATGATATTGCCCAGTTCTCTACTCTTTGGCCGCTGTTCGGGTCGAAGAAGTGTAGTTTTCCTTTCTCATCAGCATCAGCTTTAAAAATCAATTCGCGGTTACGGCGCTGGCGGTTGATTCTTTTTCGCTGTGAGACTCTGCTGCCGGAAAAAAAACGCAAGTTCCAACGTAGATCTACGCTTGGGGGCGTAGCTCGTATTGGCTGGCCAGGGTATGGCTTCAAGGGGTTGGTATATGTATGCACCTTGGATCTTTCGTGATCAAGATCCCAGGCCGTGTCTTCGAGATCTTTTGCAGCTTGGAGCTGTTCTGCTTGTTGTTTTGCTTCTTTCGCGGAGGCCTCTTTTTTAGCTTTCATTTGTCTATGCTTCACCAGCGCCTTCATGCGGGCCTTATGGATTTTGGATATAGGACGAGGTTCTGGTTCGTCCTCGATATCGGTAGCCAGTGTCGTCTCTATTTCTTCTTCGATTATTCTTAGCAAATATTGTTTTGTGATCTTCATACATTAAATAGTCGAAATATTTTAAAAATCAATATTGTAATGTTTTAAAAATCAATATTATAGCTTTTGATATATCGTTGGAGGTCTATTTTTTTTATTCCCAAAATTAGGCTAGCCTCTCTTATGTTTTTCGATTCAGATAAAGCATACCTAACTACTGCTTCTTTACAAATATCAGAAGAATATTTAAGAAGAGGAAAATTAAATAACTTACCCCTTAATGATTTACTAGCAACTAGTAACTTTAAAGTAATAAGCTCTTCTAAAGTGAGAAAATTTAATTTTTCTAAGAAATCTTTATTTATTTTATTATTTGAAAGAAGTTCTTTTCTAAGATCATAATTTTCATTATTTGATTTAAACTTGGCTTCTTTTAATGTGTTGTCTTTCATAACCCCTGTGCTGTTTTGCCAACCTTCCTACCAAGGGTATCATATGAAGCTTAAAAATTCAAGGGTAATGAGCAACTATTCTGCTGCCTGAGTAAATTCACCCATTCCCGGGGCTGATGAAGCTTGAGTCGAGGCTTGATCATAAGCTGCATTTGTTGGCTCTTCCACATTAATGGCTGTTTCATTATCCCATTTATCAAAATAAAGTTTAACATTTGCAATGAGATAATCGTGATACATTTCCTGATCTTCAGGATTGTCTAGTTCTCCATAGTAATTAACAATAGACTTTTCAATTGCTGGGTAGATTCTTTCTGCTTTATTTCTACCAGTAGTATCTTCCCCTTCTATGGAAGCCATAGTTTCTTCTTCAGGCTCATCTGGTAGTTCCTTTTCTGATCCGTCGTCAGCATCGATAAACATTTCAGCATCGACACCTTGAACATCTACTCCAACCTCTTCACTTATAGTTACTTCTGCAAGTTGGTCTGCTCCAACGTCATTTAAGCGAACCGGCGTTAAAGTATCTTGAATCCATTTTACAATATGAGCCCTAAAGGAACTCTTCTGATCCTCATCAGTAGTTAAGGTTTTGTAGGCTTCTCTCATAGTTGCTAAAATATTAGTATTTTTTAAGAGGTCTTTAAGAGTGTTAATTCCAGTATTATCATGCACATCAACAGTTGGATCTTCAACTTCGTTAAGGGAAGTTTCGAAAATAATATTTCTAAGTTGCATTCTTAATCTGTGTTCTTCTAACGCTCCAGCGATAACCTCTTCATGTTGAGAAGCCTTTTTATTAAAAAATTCCCTAAGCCCTATTCTTATCTTTTTTCGCAATCTTTTTTCTTCTTTGGTCATTTCATCATCCCTTTTGTTGTTTTTGATAGGTCCAGCATAACCAGCCACTGCGCCAGAAGACATAGATGACATTTCTTCTATGTCTTCTTCTGCTAAAAATGCATTTGAAACGTTTTTCGTTCTATCTTTCCTGAACCCACCGCCATGTTTAGTTAAATCATGCCGGCCTTGATCTAAATAGTCCGAATGTGCTTTCGAAAGTCTTTTGCGCATATTCTTTTGAAATTTTCCACTGCCCGGGACGCCTTTTGGAGCAGTTTGCGCCCGGAACTCCTCAAATAGTTTTTCAGCTTCTTTTACGATAATTTCCTGTAGTGGGTCCAGTTCTGGCTCTTCGACTTGATCTTCAACAGATTGTGAAGAAACATCTGTATCTGCTGGGTTAAGGCCCATAATTCCCATAAATGCTAAAGCATCATCTCTGTTTGGTAAAAAGTGCTGCAGTAATTGTAGGCCGATGGGGTTTTCAGTTGCGAAATCCATTAGGGCTCGCATGTCACTTGCGTTAAATGCTGTATAATCTTTTTTCAGTTTAGATTTAATCTCTGGTAACTCTTCGATCATTTTGATGTATTCAGAATCGTGAGTCACAAGTGGCACAAGACCAGATAAAAGCTCCAGATCTGGCCTAGACTTCTGAACCGAGGCTCTCAAGCCTTTAAACCGTTTTGCATCATTTTCTTTGTCTCCAACCCCGACAATCACTTTTGCGTTAGGAGGTGCAATCAACAAATCTGTTGGATCCGCCGGCTTTGTTACATAATCTATCGTTAAACTCACCGGTGTCACGCGGCCTTGGTCTGCCACTATTATTTGAGTCTTACTTCTTATAGGTGAATCCTCAAGCATGACAGTCCACATTTGTTTTGCCTGTTCTGCAGTAATAACTTTTCCAGATACAGGCAGAGGTCTAGAGTTCTTCATAGGGCTTGACACTATGATATATATTTTATCAGCCTCCGGTAAATCGCCCCGCGGGCCCCCCATCGCGATTATTTCAGCGGCCTGCCGATGGCCTTTGTGTGGTGGCTTAAAGGACCCGGGCAATATTGCAATCACTAGAGGCTCAGAACTGGCTTTTAAGACCTGTTCTCCTTCTCCGGCAGGCTCTATAGGGCCAAAGCGGTTAAATGGCCTCATACCGAGGATTTGATTGGCCGGAGCAAAGTTTCCAGTGAACTTGTAGGTAACACCATTCCACGCAAAGACGAACCCTTCAGATGGTGTATTTACACCGTCAATTGATTTAAGTTTAACCATCTGCTTTTCAAGCTCGGCTTTTGCTCTCTCGTTAGTAGATCCGCGAATGGCATCAATTTCCGTTTTAATTTTATCTTGTAAAAATTTTATTTGTTTTGGGTTATCTCCAATAAATGCAGAATCAAAACCTTCCAGTGCCGCCGAAGAAAAGTCATGAAGAATACGTTGAAGATCTAAAGTGTAGTTAGCATAATTAAAAGTCTTTACAAATTGGCTAACTTCTCTCTTTAGTTCTATGGGCATTCCTTTTGTAATTTGGGGCAGCCCCGGATAATCTCCTATTTTCATAACTCTTTTTAAAATCATGCGATTAACATCTTCTGTTAAGCCAAACTGTTCAATCTGGGGGGATACTTGTTCTGATACATAATGATTGATTGTATCAGAGTCATTAACTTGAATATCTTGCATAAGATTATTTATCGCGTCAATTGTTGGCTGTAAAGTATTGTTTATACTCTCTAAGCCTGCAGGGGCTAGTTTTCTTTGAGTGTGTGTCTCAACAGAGAAAATCGTCGGATCATCCGTTGCTTTGCCTCTAACAACTCGCTCAAGTTTGTTGTAGTTTGGAGAAACATCTACTTTCTTGTTTTCTTCATCTGAAAGTTTTGGATCAAAATAAAAATGACCAAATTCATGAATAAGTAAAGTTTTCTTATCATATGGAATTACGTTGGTTGTTCCCGTTCTTCTAGGGTCATCCTCTTCAGCTTCAGGATTACCAGGATTCATCACTTCAACATTAAAATATATTTTGTGATCTTTGCCATTTCCAAAGATGTCCAGTAAAGTTTCCCTGTCTAGATCTTTAACTGCATTCTCAAAAGATAGCAAAGCTTCTACAAAACTGTATCTTAATGTTTGAGAAGGGTGCCCAGAAAAGAATTCGTCTAATTCTTCGGGGTCTAAGCCCCCAGCTTTTAATTGGCCTTTATTTCTAGCTGCAACTGCACGACCACTAGGTACGTTAAAGGAGATAGACAGATTCTGACCGTCTGTTTTTTCTGTGCCGCGCAGCTTGCCATCAGCCGCGGCCTGTAAAAGCTGCTTTAATTCACCAAAAGTCATTTCGCCATTATCATAGATATGGTTCATGTGCCCCGGTACGCCACCTTCTAAAAGAAGTTCTTTTTTCATGATATACCTCGAATTATAATATTACTTGGCCCACTTCTTAACTAAGTCTTCATAAAGATTGGCATTTCTTTTAGAAAATCTAGATTCATAAAGGTTTTCTTCCCTTTCAGGTGTCCCATTCAATTCACTCGAAAAGTTATCCTCCTCGATAGAATCTTCGGATTCACCCTCTTCTGTTATAGAATCCTCTTCTTCCTCATCTAGTCTGCGTCCACCGGCATCTCGCCCGGCAACGCGGTCGGGAATATCAGTTTTGCTCTGCTCTTCTAAATCTTCTTCCTCTTCGAGAGTTTCTTTGTCTCCTCGATCGCCGTCAATAATCTCTAAGGCCGCGCGCATTACATCGACTAACTCTTGCTGGCTTAAACCACTGAGAGAAACGGGACTCTCCCCCTCTTTTGGCCCATCACCCCAGCCACTTTCTGCTTCTTCGGGAGATAATTCGCTCTCCCATCCTCCCGGGGTCTCAACAGAATCCGCCTCAGTTTCTCCGCCTCCTGGGGGCTCCTCTTCATCGGCATGTAATTCAGACACTTTCTGTTCTAAAATTTTTCGAATCATCTCTTTAAGAGATTCTTTCGTATTCTTGTCGGTCATTTGTTTGTTCTCCTTTAACAGTTTCGACTCTTGCATTGTAAATTTTTCATTGTCTTCCCAATCTCGAAAACACATGTTACCAATTAAATAGGCCTCTTCTTCCATTTTGCGCATGTGGGGGTTTTCCTGCGCGTATTTGTCAGTCATCTGGCCACATTTGTCTGGTGATAGATCTCCTCTGAGATTTTGAGTGTGATGAACCAACTCGTGGGCAAAAGATCTTAAAATATCTTTTGGATGCCGCCCGGTAATAAAGATGGTTATAGCTTTGTTTTGGGGATCATAGTGAGCAGTACTTCCTAAGAATCCTTTTGAGTTTTCAGCATCTTGTTTTAGGAAGAGTCTAGGAGGATAATCAAAGCCCATTTTGTTTTTAGCAAAGTTGGTAAATTTGCCCAATAATGGCTTAAGTTGATCAATCATTACAAAAAACCTCTAAAAATAAATAGTTTTATTAGCTTTGATCTCCAATAAAAGTTTTAAATGAACTCTTTATCGCCCGAAAACATGATTTCTATATCCGGGGTGATCTCTGTTTGAATTTTGGTTGTTAGCCAGAACTCCATGTCTGCTCTATTTTTGAATTGGTATAAGCTTGGTCCATCGAACGCGCACCAACTATCAACTTGTTCCAAAACATCCATTTTATTAAAAACAATATTATTTATTCCGTTGATCCTCGAAGCCATTTTTAACATGTCAAAATCTAACCAGTTTATTTGCCGCGGCCGGCCGGTTGTGGAACCGAACTCTTCTCCAGCCTCTCTGATATCTTCAAAAATAGGATCCTCTCCTTCGAATTTCTTGGCGCCAACATATGTTTCATAAATTTTAGCCACACCCCAAACATCTCTTATCGCTTTTGGGGGGACGCCATTTAAAATAGCAGAACCAACCGTACAGTGTGAGGAGGTAACATAAGGGTAATCGCCCCAATCAACATCTAGGCCAAATCCCTGTGCACCCTCAAATAGTATTTCTAATTCATCTGGATCATTATCTTCATAAAGTTCTTCGTACAAGTTAATTAAAAATTTCTGTAATCTTGGATCTTCAAATGCGCGCACTCCACGTCGCGCGTATTTATCCCTATAAGCGGGCCCGTTACCTCTTTTGGTTGTTCCTATTTCTTCATCTT
>Ga0208011_1000972_pt1 | contig 10569 bp, 9 predicted proteins | sample 7_EtaG_FD_184080 | JGI IMG/M metagenome (GOLD analysis project Ga0208011, IMG submission 184080) | Marine viral communities from the Subarctic Pacific Ocean - 7_ETSP_OMZ_AT15161 metaG (SPAdes) (version 2) | ecosystem: Environmental > Aquatic > Marine > Oceanic | place: Pacific Ocean | collected... | reverse complement strand
CTTCCGACAATACCAGCAGCTTTTAGGCTGCCAGACGGAGGCCCAGAGTCAGTGATCAAAGGCTTTCTTATGCCTAAGTTTGCATTAACGAAATCTTCAAAAGCGCCCATTATGATTCAGATATTAAAAATTTAGCAGGGTTGGATACGGAACTGTTTGCCGCACGATTAAGCTTGTCTAGGTTGAATACATAATCTCCGGTAGAATTAGTAATTCCGGCGCTGTCGCACACCGTAAACTTATTATCAACATCGTAACTATTATCCAGAGAAACTCCATCAGCATATGATTGATAGGTATAGATGGTTCCCCCACTTGGGCCTATTCCTCCTTCGCTAATGTTTTCAAAAGATATGTCACTCGAGTCGCTCACGTAAGTTCCGATACTAGCTAAGCCAGCGCCTAAAGACGAAGGGGATGCAGTAATAACTCGAGAGGAAAAGCCGGCTAAAGTATAGTTGGGATTGCTGGATATAGTAGTAGTCACTTTAGCCGCGAGATTTTTTCCGCTGACAATCCATGGAAATGTTCCCTTCGTGTCTGAATCGCTTACCGTGATGCGATGATCGTTTGCAGTAGACGCTTCCCCTGACGCCCTAACGGTCAATAAAGACGCAGAGGTCTGGGAGGGGTTGGTGGACAAGGTAGGTATATCGAGGAATTGCTGATCCGAATCTAAATTAAAATTATCAGAAGTCCCTCCGGGAGAACTTGATAGGTTAGATGCTAAATTGTTAATTGATAAAGAGAGAGACGCGTGAGCTATGTTTATCACATCTGAATCGGAAGATACCTTTCCATTGCTAGTTTTAGTTGCTGTAATTTTTAAATTGTCCGTAGAAATATTATAATTGCCAGCTTGTCGAGCTACGGATTTGGAGGCCTCAAAAGCATTATCATTAGATATTGTCAGGTTACCGTTGGGGCTGGAATAAGCCACTGAGTCGAAAGTGGAAACCGAGTTATCCACTGTCGCTACCTCGTTATCTTTTAAGCCTTCCTGACCCGCTGGATAAGTTATAGAGCTTATCGATACCGAAGGAGAGTCAGAGTTATTAACTAAAGCAGCGCCGGAGCCAGTGAAATAATCACTAAGGGTGTCGAAGTTGTTTCTAGCCCGGAGAATGCATTCAGCGGATCCGTCTCTAGCCGCCGAACTGGTAACTAAAACGGGAACCGAGTATTTAAAGCTACCGTCGGGAAGGGTTGTATAGGAATAGGTAGAATAGCTCTGCTGCGTGCCGTTTGATATGCCTTCTGAGGAAACGTAAATCTTAATATTATTTCCGGCCACTCCTTTACCATCTATAAAAACTTCAGAATCTATTGTGTCGCCACCTTTTATTTCGGAGGCCCCAACTATATCTGGCGCAGTAGCAGAAGAGGCGGTGCTAGATATGGATGCTCCAGTTATTTCTGGTCCATTGGCAATTTTTATTTTTACATCTTCAGAGTCTGTAGCTCCATTGCTAACACGAACCGCGCGAATTCTTAAATTATCAGAATTACTATAAATTCCACCTGCATAAGAAACGGATTTGGGGTTTTGATAAGTGCCTGTATTTGATATGGAGATATTTGCACTCAAGGCCTCGTAGGATACAGTGTCTGATCCGTCCGACCAATTCGAAATAGTGTTCGAAAAGGTAGTAAACTCTCCGTCTCTTAACCCGTCGGACCTGCCATCATAACTAGCCGGATCACTGGCCGAGATGACTGGATAAGTTTGGTCTATGTCGATATTATTACTACCGACACTATTACCCGTGGTGCCAAAGTTATTTTTTGCAATCACTGAAATGCCTTGCGGCCCTGTTCCGTTGCTATCGATTTCAATAGGTATTGTAGCTGTATAACCTCCAGTTCCGCTAACTAGAGAATAAGATGCGTAGTTAATTCCTTGAGAAATGCCTGAATCGTGAACCTTAATTCCGGTTACATCGTCCGTGTCAAAGAGGACGGAAACATCTATGTAGTCCCCGTCTTTTAAAGAAGACGATCCTAACTCTGTACCTGTTTTAGGAGTGGCCGTGCTTATGTCTGGGATAGTAACTGATAGAGGGGTGGGCCCGGCCCCAGCTTCAGACAGAGAAATAACACTGGAATAACCGTTTGCTTCGCCAGTTATACCAGTCGATCCCACCAAGTTCAAGCCTGATATATAACCTTCAAACCTACGAGTATAAGAACCTAGTTCCGAAATGTTTCCAGTGGGAATTTGTTGCCCATTTATAAATCCACTACCCATATAAGAGTCAGACGGACCATCCCAACGTAGATAAAGAGTAATGTCGGTGGCCGAATCAACATCTATTCCAGAAAGATAAGTATCTGATGTAGGGGTCGAATAATAATCTTTAGAAATAACCCCATTGTTATTCAGAGCATTAGAAAAAAAAGAAAACGGGATAAAGGATCCCGTGCTTCCCCCGCCACCTCCGCCGGAGGCGCTTATTATTAATTTTTCATCGGTGCCGGAGATTTGAATGTTGTTTCCCGCACTTATGGATTTTATCAGTATCTCTTGGTTTTGGGTGCCGCTTACCAAGCCGCTTCCATCCCCTATGTTTAAGGCCTTTGTGGTGTGACCACTTATGCTTAATTCTAGAGACTCTTTGGTGATTTTGACTACCTGACGAGAAGACGAGTCAGGATTAATCTCGGCAATCAGGACATCCGAGTCCGAAATCCCGCTAACGCCAGAAAGCTCATCTGGGCGCAAGAGCGTCATCCGGATGTCTCTTCTTTAATTCCGGCCCCAGCCGGAGATCCAAAGCCGGGGCCAAGGGCAAATATTAGATAATCCCCTTTTTCATTGATGATATAGTCACTAGAAGCCGTAACTAAATATTTATTGTGTCTCGCATAAAACTCATCCGTGGGAGCTGATGAAGACTGGGCTGGCTGGCTTGTAATGACCCCATCTTTACCCGGCGCTCCCGCGTTGGGGGAGGAATTTGAGATATTTGAGGAGGGAGGGTTCTTCTTTGAGATAGCCATGAGATCATGTGGGGTCTCCGGAGGTTCTTATTCCAACGTCTAAATCAACAGAAAAGGTCCCTTCTAGGAGGGTGTAAACTAGGGCTGAATCGCTTTTTTTAACGCAATTTATTCCATAAAAATAAGATCCTCCCAGTAAATTTTTTGTGTCATTATGAAGGAGATCTACGCTTAATTTCCCAGCAGCCGCATCGGATATTACGATGCCCCCACTATCAGCCGTAGGTGCGGAGGCGCTGTTTTTTCGTATGACAGCAGCTGAATCTGGGTCAGTTAGGCGTTTTTTTACAGTAAAGAAAGTGTCATACAGATCTAGGTCTATGGGGGAGTCTCCTAATGTTAAGGCTACCGCAAAGGAAGCTGCGTCCCCCCTAAATATTGTCAATTCATTCGCCATTACTAATTTCCTCGGGTTGTGGTGGTGGTGTTAACTCTTTGATTACATATTCCGCACCCCTGCGCATTAGCTCTGATAGGGTATATCCCGTATCCTTAGAGAGCTTTTTGAGGGCGGCTTTTTGATTCTGATGTAGCCAAAACTCTATTTTATCCTTGTTGTCCTTCATGAAAAATTATTGAATACATATATGATATACACATGTATACTGTAGCGAAGGAAAATAATTTCTAGATATTTATTGGCAGCTCTCACACGAACCGCCATTGGCCATAGCCTCTAGGCTGCAGGCCGAGGGCTCATTTGTGTGAGAGTCTTCATGTGTAGACTTCTCTATTTTGCTAGCAGCTCTATTTCTGAGGTAGTAGGTAGTCTTTAGCCCTCCCTCCCAGCATGCCATATAGAGATCATTTAAATATTTCAATGAAGTACTTTTGTTATACAAATTAAAGCTTATTGATTGATCCATCCATTTTTGTCTAGCCGCATTGCACTCTATTAGCTTGAACATATCTCTATCAAATGCTGTTTTATATTTTTCCTTGAGGTTTTCGGGGATGTCGCCATTGAGGAAAGATAGGTCTCCGTCGACGCTTTTTATTAGAGAGGCTATTTCCGGGCCCCAGAGCCCTGCCGCCTTCATATCTTTAATGAAATGCTCGTTGGTTATGTAAAAATTGCCACTTTTATTCTCATACACAAACAAAACGGAAAAATTGGGCTCTATACTCTGCTCTACTCCGTTTATGTACCCAATAGTAGCTGTAGGCGCTATAGCCATAACGTTAGAGTTTCGCATGCCATGCTCCTTAACCTGATTCCGTACCGAAGCATGGTCTTCTGGGCTAATCGCCGGAACTTTTTTGCCGCGATAGCTCATTAAATTGCCCCAACTGTCTATAGGGAAGATATTTTGATCCCATAGAGAGCCGGAGTAGCTTTTATAAGATCCGCGCTCTTTGGCTAAGAGGGAGGAGGCCGAAATAGCCCTATAACTATAGAATTCAAAGATTTTATCGTTAATTTCAACAGATTCGTCACTATCAAACGAAATATTTAATAAATGCAATACGTCGTGCATGCCCATCAGCCCTAGTCCTACTGGTCGATGGCGTAAATTGGAGTTTCTGGCCTCCTTGGTGGGGTAAAAGTTTAAATCTATGACATTATCCAACATTCGCACGGCCAAATCTATGGTTTCTCCTAATTTTGTATAGTTTATACCTCTTTTAGAGAGGGAACCGTCTTTTTTGTAGATTTCATCAAGGTGGTTGACTAAATTTACTGACCCTAGGTTGCAAACGGCCGTCTCGCCCACTTCAGTCTTCTCTCCGCTCTTGTATTTAGAGGCTTTCGTGTGAAGGGTTATCTCTGTGCATAGATTTGAGCTATGGACTGTACCTTCGTGTTGGTTGGTATACCGAATATTGCACGGGTCCTTAAACGTATTCCATGGGTGAGAGGTCTCAAAGAGGACTTTGAGCATTTTTTTCCATAAATCTTTAGCTGGAAGCTTATGAAACGTTTTAATCTCACCATTTTCGGCTTTTTTACAATAAATATTGTATTTTTTATCAAAGCTCTCCCCGAATAGGTCGTGAAGATCCGGGCACTCATGGGGGTCAAACATGTACCACTCACCTTCTTCTTTTACTCGGCGCATAAATAGGTCTGGTATCCATGAGGCAGTATTCATATCATGACATCGCAATCGATCATCACCAGTGTTTCGGCGAAGATTGAGAAACGCATCAAAATCCATGTGCCATGGTTCTAAATAGGCGCATCCGGCCCCCGGACGCTTTCCGCCTTGATTTACGGCCACCAATAGGTCGTTATAGATTTTTAACCACGGAACTAAGCCACTAGAGATACCATTAGTACCCTGAATATGCGAGCCGGTAGACCTAAAGGGAGTGACGTCCAGCCCCAGCCCTCCCGCAAACTTAGATTTACGAGCCTCTTGCCAAGCGCCGTCAAAAATGCCATCGATACTGTCGTCAAAAGTGTTCAAATAACAGGAGCTAAGCTGAGAATGGCACGTGCCGCTATTAAATAAGGTGGGCGTGGAGGGCGTATATCTCAGGCTGCTGATAAGGTTGTAAAACTTTATAGCCCACTCCTCTTTATCTTTTTCGTTTATAGCTAAGCCCATAGATACCCGCATCCAAAAGCATTGGGGAGCTTCTAGGATTTTGTCGTCCTCCCTAAGGAGATAGCGGTCATACAAAATTTGTATTCCTAGGTACTTAAACTTATTGTCCCTCTCTAAGACCAAAGCATCCGCTAGCTTTTTAAGGTCAAAATCCAAGAGGCGTGAATCGAGTCTACCTACAGACTCTAGGGTCTTTATATTTTGGATAAAAGATTTTCTGTATTGAAGATCAAAGGCATCAGAATCTACCCCCTCCTTAAATACCTCCTTGTATAGGCAATTAAGTAATAGACGAGCTCCCGCGTAAGAATAATTAGGTTCTTTTTCTATTTTTTCTCGAGCAGAAAATATTAGGGCTTGATCGATCTCCGAGCTCGTTATCTTATCGTAGAGCTGGAGTTGTGCGTCCAGTACTATCTCGCTAGGAGAGACGTCTTTTATTCCTCCACACGCGCGCTGGGCACTGGCATTAATTTTATCTACTTGAAAATCCTCGAGGCGTCCGTTTCTTTTTTTGATCTTAATGTCCATGGGAATATTTTACACGATAGGGGATGGGGTTGAATAAAAAAACGCATTCAAATTAAGTTTAATACAATAGCACAAAAAACTGTGTAACGCAAGACAAAACTTACGAAGTTATTAACAAAGGCCCCCTCTGTTTTATTGAGGCCTGTTTTTAGATATCCAGTCTTCTAGCTTGCGATTAGGATCCCATCCTAACATTGTCTTAGCTTTGGAGTTGTCGGCTAGTGTGTCTTGGGCTTCTCCGGGACGAGAGGGAATGTGAACATGATCCCCTCCGGTAAGGTTCACTAAATCCATAACGGAATGATTGGTTCCAGTGCCTAGGTTAAACATTTCTTTGATGATGTCTTTGTTTGAAGATTCTCCCGCTAAAAATAACGCTTCAACTATATCCTTTACATGCGTGTAATCTCTGGTTTGAAGACCATCTCCCACTACCGTCATTGCTTCTCCGGATGCTTTTTGCCTAAAAAATAAACCCACGACGGGCGCGTAATCACCTGCCACTGGCTGACGATCTCCATAAACATTGAAAAATCTAAACAAAACAGTTTCTAGCCCAAAAAGATCGGTATACATTTTGCAGAGCTCTTCGCAGTTTGATTTGCTCACCGAGTAGGGGTTTAGGCAATCATTGGGCATGTCTTCCTTTAGGGGTATTGGGTTCTTCAATCCATAACAGGAAGAAGTTCCGGCGAACATTACCCGCTTACAACCATTAAGTCTAGCCGCCTGAAGAACGTTGCAAGTCCCTAGGGAATTATTTTTAACAGCATCAGAAGGATCTTCTACACAAATTTGAATTCTAGAACGAGCCGCGAGATGAAAAACTAATTCAACTCCCTCGAATAAAGGGCTTAGACTGTCAAAGTCACAAATATCTACTTTATGATTCTCGCACTCTTCCCTCCAGTAGAAGTTTTTATTCGCCGTGGACGACTCATCATCTACAACCACAACATCATGACCAGCCTTTAAAAGTCTATCAACTAAATGGCCCCCAATAAAACCTGCGCCACCGGTAACTAAGCATTTTTTCTTTGACATAAACTGTTATACACCATTAACAGTCTATATTCAAGTTTTTTAAATACCATTCGTAGGTTCTTGAGACCCCATCTAGTAATGATACTTTTGGAGAGAATCCAGTCTCTGATATTCTAGTGTTGTCCATCTTCTTTCTGAACGTGCCATCAGGCTTGCTATAGGTATTTCGTATTTTCCCGTCATATCCAACAACATCCATAATTAACTTAACCAGATCAGAAATAGAGACTTCGTCATTTGAGCCACAGTTTAAATGAGATATTCCTTTGCTGTATATGTCGATTGAATCTACGGATTCCAAACAATGCAAAATAGCCCTAGCTAAATCATCCACATAAAGAAACTCACGGAGGGGTTTCCCGGTGCCCCATACTTCCAAGAACTGGTCATCACGCTCCATTGCGCAATGCACCTTGTTTATCAAGGCGGGAAGAACATGGGACGTTGCTAAATCGAAATTGTCTCTAGGGCCATAAAGATTGCAGGGCATGATTGAATAAAAGTTCTTTCCGTACTGCTTGTAAAAACTCTCGCACATCTTAAGCGCCGCTATCTTCGCTATAGCATATGGCTCATTGGTATACTCAAGCTCTCCAGTCAAAAGATACTCTTCCTTAATTGGGATTTCAGCATCTCTAGGATAAATGCAAGAGGACCCTAGATTTATTAACTTTTCTACGCCGAAGTCACTAGAGGACTTTATTACATTAGAAGCTATTTGTATGTTGTCGTATAGGAAATCGGCACGAAATGAATTGTTGGCCAGTATGCCGCCTACTTTCGCAGCACATAATACCACAGCATAAATACCCTCTTCCTTAAAGAATTTTCTAACTGAAGATGAGTCGGTCAAGTCTAATTCTTGACGAGTCCTTGTGATTATATTTGTGAACCCAGAATTTTTAAGTAAATCCAAAACTGAAGACCCTACCATACCTCGATGGCCCGCTATAAAAACCTTTTTATCTTTCATTAGGACAACAAGGAGTAATCGTGCTCATACATCTTCTTAACCAACCCTTTAAAGTCAGTCTTTCTTACCCAGCCAAGCTCTTTCTCGGCTAAAGAAGGGTCACCGCAAAGCTTATGAACTTCAGCTGGTCGATAATACTTAGGGTTGATCTCAAAGATCAATTTTCCATCTTTTGTATAATACTTTTCATCATCGTTAGAACCTTCACTGGTAAATTCAATACCAGCGCATTTTAGACTCTCATCAAGAAACTCTCTAACGCTATGCATTTCTCCACTGGATAGAACATAGCTTTTGGGATTGGGTTGATTCAGCATGAGCCAGACGCCTTCCATGAAATCTTCAGCATCGCTCCAGTCTCTTTTGGCTTCTATATTTCCCAAGCTTAATACTGGAATGTCTGAACCGTTCTCCAGAGCTACTTTTATTTTTGCTACACCATTGGTTATTTTTCTGGTAACAAAATCAAGGCCTCGTCGACTGCCTTCGTGATTAAATAACCACCCTTGAATAGCATATAAATCATAAGACTCCCTATATACTCTGACTATATGTCTAGCAGCGCATTTAGCGGCGCCATAGGGGGACTGAGGCCTCAATGGATGCTCTTCGTTTTGTGGCGTATATGCAACATCGCCAAACTCTTCAGAGGAGCCGGCGTTGTAAAAACGGCATTTCGGCGCAAATCTCCTTATAGACTCTAGTATATGGAGGACCGCATCAGCGTCTGTGTCCCAAGTCTGTATAGGATAATCCCAGCTTCCAGCCACAAAAGATTGCGCTGCAAAATTTATAAAGTAGTCTGGCTGTATATCAATAATGACATCACGCATACTGTGAGCGTCGTTGAGATCCATATTGATCAACTTGAAATGGGGATGATTCTCTAAGTGTAGTACGTTTTCGTGATTTTTGACACTGAGGCGTCTTATGGCTCCATATATCATATAGTCAGACTTCCCCAATTCATTGGAAAGGAAATTTAATAAATAGTCAGCCATATGACTTCCGTCTTGGCCTGTAACTCCGGTGATTATAATTTTTTTCATATCTTATTCTCTAAATTTATACCCGAAGAGCTCAATATCTTTTGCGTATTTTTGCGCAACGATCTGACGAGTTTCGTTATCATAATATTCGCTGTAGTGTTTTTTTTCTTTTCGTTGACTTGTTTTCGCTCTAGGATAAACAAAATCATCAACATCAAACCACTTGCTAAGTATACGCTGAGTGTCCTTTTTAAGGTTTTCATAACGAATGTAATCATCCATGATGAACTTGCCATCCACCAATACCCAGTGGCCAAAAGGAGACAAGAGGTCCATATGGGATGAATGAACAAAATCTCGAAAGTTTAGTGGAAGGCGGATTTGAGTATTTTGCCAGAAATACCACGACACAACCCGGTCGTACGGATTGCGAACCGTTATAAACTTAAAGTAAAAATTAAACTCGTCCTCCCCTATTTTGTTTTTTACGCAAGAGGCGGTCATGTGATTAACAAACCCCTCATGGTTGCGTGGTCTATGAGTTAGGGAATCTCCTTGCGTTATGGGAGTAACAATATCTGTCTCGCTCACTAAGTCACTAAGCAGTATTTCGGTTGAAGTTCCTGCGACTTTCGTAGATTTGAAATATATAAATTTATGTTTGCGTGAAAATATCATGTTTCGTTTTTAATGTAAAACCCATCCCCCCATGGCTGACTCATGTACATTTGTGTCTCAACCCTTTCGAAGGAAAAATCTTTTAAAAAAGAATCTATCTCTTTAACTGTTCCACATTCTTTATATACTTCTTCGGTATTTATTTCAAGATAGATATTATTAACCCTGCTTAAGTTTTCAGTGGTGCCTTTTAGCGCTTTAAGCTCCGGGCCTTGTATGTCTATATTCAGCAAGTCTATTTCTCCTGATGGGAAATATTCATTAATAATGGAGTCTAGTGTTATTGTTTTCTTTTTTTGTTCAGCAACATAGTGAATACTTGGAAATAAGGTCTTGTGGGATCCTAATTCTAAAATTGAAGATGATTGTGAATTGTTAGCTATATTGAAAATAACATCTTCGCCGCATGTAGATGAAACTATACCCTCTATTACTGTGTTTATTTCTGGGTTTAGTTTTTTCTTAAGGTTATGGACGAGTTCAGAATTACCCTCTATCCAAAAAATCTTTTTCGCTCCACAGTTAATGTACCTTTCTAGCTCTTGAGCTTCGTGAGCCCCCGCATGGAAGATGGTAGACGGAGTGAAGGAATACTTCTTGGTTAACATATATAAATCTATAAACATAATAATGTTATTATTATCTAACCCAATGAATTCCAGTTCATTTCCTGAAAAATGGGGCCATGCCATTTTTTGTGACTAAGCGGATTTGGAAAAATGACGTTTTCTTGACTGCCTAAAAAACCTATCCACCAACTAAAAGTGCCCAGCGATAGGATTTTATTTTTAAATCTGGAACC
>Ga0208011_1000971_pt1 | contig 10578 bp, 11 predicted proteins | sample 7_EtaG_FD_184080 | JGI IMG/M metagenome (GOLD analysis project Ga0208011, IMG submission 184080) | Marine viral communities from the Subarctic Pacific Ocean - 7_ETSP_OMZ_AT15161 metaG (SPAdes) (version 2) | ecosystem: Environmental > Aquatic > Marine > Oceanic | place: Pacific Ocean | collected... | reverse complement strand
GAATCCAAGAACTTGAGCGTAGCATGTCAGAAGCAAGTGATGAAATACAGGAATTGGTAGCAAAACATATTGAAGCTGAAGATGAAAGAATGGTAATCATGGAAGAACAATTGAAATGGTATCAGAAGGAATTTAACATGAATCCTCTGAGCTGGCGTAAGAAGAAGAAGTGAGATTATTATTACTTCTATTAATACTAACTGGATGTGGTGATGATTATATGACAATCGAACATCGTATAATTGATTCAGACAGTAAGGTTCCTTTGTATTTTTATGCTGAACCAGAACAATCAAGCAATGCAAATACTTGGAGACCGGTGTTTACTTACTTTATTTATTCAGTAGATGAGGGTGAATATGATGCATATTTCCATGCTTACTGTATGTTGGATGACAGTATAATATGGTCTGGAGTCCAACCGATAAGAATAGAAGGCGGTAAGAAAATATGGGGTGAATATGTTGCTGAAGCTAATTTTAACCCAGAATGGATAGCAAGTGTAACCCCAATGGCTTATGTAAGTGTTGAGTATGAATAAAATATGGTTTATGTTCCACCATGGCTGATGAAATAAAAGAATTATCTGGATTGCCAAGAGAACAACAGGAATTTGTACTTGAAAATTTATCACATGATTATAGTCCGATTGAGATAGATGGTCATATGTATATGATTCCGCAAGAGGTAAATGATTTAATTGATAGTTTAGTAAGTCAAGTCAACGAATTAAGATTTGGAAAAGAAGTCCATTAAAAATAAGACCCATTATGTTTATGATGGGTTGAAAGAGTTTCTAGAGTACAACCCCGGTACAAATGTAGTATTTGACTGGCGTAAAGCCAATGAAGGTGACTGGGTATGGAGCGATGATGATAGAATTGTCCAACTCTTAAAGGTCAGTAAGGATGTTAAACACCCCGGTGATAGAAAGAATTATAAGTATGCCAACGGTTGGGTAAGGACTGTTGTCGGAAGTTTTCTCAATAGGCCAAATGTTAAGATGGATACAGACTTCAGTTCGCACCCAAATAGATATACATTTAGTAAGAAGATAAAAAATACCAATAAAAGGGTAGTCGAAAGAAAGAAAGTAACCAAGAAAGAAAGAGAATTTGCCACCAATATAGTTGTTGGTATGGGAGCAGTAGAAGCATATAAGAACGCATATACAGAATTATCTGATAATAAGGCTAGGAAAAAAGCAACAATACTACTAAAACAGGAGAGAGTAATGAAAGAAATAGAGAAATCAGTTCTAGATGTAGCCAAGGGCCTTGGTATAGACCATGAATACATACTAGGAAAATTAAAAGGATTGGCTGATTATAGTGAGGATGATAACATTATATTACAGTCAACTAAAGAATTAGGTAAGATAGTCGGAACCTCTGGTGCTACCATAAAACAAAGAGAGGTTGGTTTACTTGGTGTCTTCCAAGGCTTTTCGCCAGACGAATTAGAGGGAGCTACGAGAGATCAGAAACAAATATCAGATGGGGAGTCAAAATAATGGTTTGTCCATATTGTACCAGTATGTATGTTAAAAAGGACGGTAAAAAGTTTAATAAGAGTAAAACAAATCAGAAGTTCAAATGTAACTCTTGTTCTAAAAACTTCTCAGTTTCACTTGAATCATCAATACCTGATGAATTTCCGTCAATAAAGCCCGGTGAAGTATTTACCATAAAGTCAAAAGAGAAGCTTCGTATTCACTGTTTAACTGATATTCATGTTGGTGCTGTTGAATTTGACTTGAAGAAGTTTAAGGAAGCTGTTAGAATAATAAAAAGAGATAGAAACGCAAGATGGTTTGGTAATGGAGATTTACTTGAACTTATACCACCGGGATACAAGGCAATCAATCAAAGAGGTCAGAACATTCCACCAGATGAACAATATCTTGCATTTTTAAAACTTGTTGAACCAATAAAGGATAAGTGCCTATTTATACGAGGTGGCAACCACGATTTCCTTAGAAGTTATACCATACTGGACTTTGATGTATGTAAAACTCTAGCTGCTGAGATGAATGTTCCATATTTTCAGTATCCCGGTTATACATCTGTGGACATTGCAGGTTCTGTATGGAATATTGTATCTGGGCATGGTAAGAGCGGAGCAAAGAATGGTGACCTTGAGTTGGATAAGTTATCATCAGTATATTCAGATGGTGATGTGTTCATATTGGGACATAATCATCAGTTATATGCTAAACCAGTTGACTCAATAAAGATAGTAGATGGTGAAGAATCTCTTAGGAGAAGGTGGTATGTCAGGGGTGGTTCATTCCTGCGATATGCTAATTATGCTCGTTATTCTATGTATCCTATTATAAGAACTGGTTGGGTAACAACTGAATTAACCAAAGATGGAATTAAATGTTGGGAGAATTAAATGAACGAAAGTGACTGGAGAGACCCTACAATACCAAGTAAAATAGAATTGCCACTGGATATTGCAATATCTGATTTAAAGAAATATAAGAAGTCGTTACCATATAATTTGTATTCACTATCATCTAAACAAGTAACTTACTTAAAAAGAATGATGGCTATTATAGAAGGTATGCAAGTACCTGATAGGATGATAAATGAGTAACGGTAAGGTTAGTGATAAAGTTTTTGATATGATGACAGCAGCCGCTGACAAGACCGATGTTAGCTTAGAAAAGCCCGCCAAACTAGAAAAAAGTACAAAGTCAATCCATACTGCATTAATGGCAGCTGGTATGACACCTGCATATGGAAATATTGCTGATATAACAGATGCTACATTATACGCTTTAGAAGGTGAGTTTGGTGAAGCAGCTTGGTCTGCCGCAGCTGCTATTCCGATTATAGGTCAAATGGTTGCTGGTAAAAGGGCATTAAAAGTTGCTAAAGAGGCTGGGGAGGAAATGGTTACTTTTTATAGAGGCGTTGATAACTGGTACCCAGGGAGGATGGTTAAAGAAGGTAAATTTGTTGGTGGAGGAGGACACGTTGCCTCAGGTGAGAAAAAGTCTTTGTGGGTAACGCAACAGAGAGATTATGCAGAAATCATTTCCAATACTGAACATGGTGTTCTTTTAGAGTTTGAAGTACCAATTTCATATGTTAAAAAGGATTTTGTAAAAACAGGGATGATGAAGGAAGTAACTTCTAAGGGAATAAAAGAGGGCAAGGAGGTTGGTCTTTTCCCGAAGGGTTTACCTAAAGAATTTTTGGTAAAGGTACATGATAGTAAACCTAAAAAGAAGTATGATTTATTTAGAAAAAATTTTCGTAGAACAAATTGAATATAAATAGTCAGAATGTAGATAAAGCCGAAGACGCTTTAAGGCTTGCCAGTAAAGACCTGATTGCATTTGGTAAGTTGTTTTTGGCTGATGACTTCATGCGTAGTGATACTCCATTCTTTCATTACGAGATTGCTGATGTAATTGATGATAAAGAAACAAAACAGGTTGCAATCATTATACCTCGTGGACATGGAAAAACAGTATTAACGAAGGCATCAATACTAAAAGATTTCCTTTTTTGTTCTAAAGAAGATTTTTTATTCTACGCATGGGTATCTGCCACACAGAAACTTAGTGTAGGAAATATGGATTATATAAAGCATCACTTGGATTATAATGATAAAATAAAGTATTATTTTGGGAGTATGAGAGGAACTAAGTGGACAGAAGAAGATATTGAACTAACAAATGGTTGTAAGTTAATCAGTAAATCAAATGTTTCAGGTATAAGAGGTGGAGCAAAACTCCACAAAAGATATGATTTAATAGTACTGGATGACTTTGAACATGAAGCAAACACAATTACAAGAGAAGCAAGGGATAAGAACGCGAATCTTGTCACTGCTGTTGTCTACCCAGCGCTTGAGCCTCACACTGGCAGGTTACGTGTTAATGGTACTCCCGTACATTACGATTCTTTTATCAACAATTTGCTTACAAGTCATAGTAAAGCTAAAAAGAGTAATAAAGATTTTGCTTGGAATGTAATTACACATAAAGCCATTACTGATGATGGAGCTCCCTTATGGTCTTCATTCTTTAATGCGAAGAAACTGAAAGAGAAGAAGAAGTTCTATTCAGACTCAGGTCAACCACAGAAGTATTTCCAAGAATATATGATGGAAGTAATGAGTGATGAGGACGCAGTTTGGACAAGAAGACATATTAGTTATTGGGATGGTTATTATGAAAATGAGGATGATGTTAATTATATAGTAAAAAATGGGGAACAAATACCGGTTAACATATTTATAGGATGTGACCCCGCAACAGATATTGATACAAAGCATGCTGACTTCTCAGTAATAACTGTAATAGCAATAGATGCAAATAATGAACTATATGTTTTAGAATATGAAAGACATCGTAGTATTCCGACAATCGGGAGTAAGGCACCAGACACTGGAGAGATAATTGGTAAGAAGGGTGTAGTAGATTATATACTAGAATTACATGAGAAATATCATTGCATATCGTCAACAGTTGAGGATGTGGCTATGAATAGAAGTATATTTCAGGCTCTAAATGATGAAAGAAGGCGCATAAATAGGTTCGATATAGCGGTAATACCTGAGAAACCGGGCGGAACTAATAAGAGAAATCGTATATATAGCGGACTTTCAGCACGTTTTAGCATGGGAACCATTCATTTGCGTAAGAATATGTTTGATTTAATCAATGAAATAGTTACTTTTGGCCCCAAAATGGCACATGACGATACAATTGAAAGTCTTTATTACGCGCAAGTGCACTCGTTTCCGCCTAATATGAAGCGTGATAAAGAAAAGAAACGGTGGTTTAAACCAACAAGAAAAGCCAAAAGTTGGTTAGTCGCTTAACAAAAGGAATAAAATAATGGCATCAAAATATGTTAAAGGGATCACGGGATATCCAAAAAAGAAAAAACCCGCAAAGAAAAAAGCGAGGGGAAGATACAGTCAGGCTGAGCTGAAAAAAATTCAGGCAGCTAGGAAAAAAGCAACAGCTGCGAATAGGGGAGGATACACTAAAGCTGAGTTGCAAGCCATTGCGGCAGCTAGGAAAAAATCAGTGGCAGCTAAGAAAAAAGCAGCATCAAAGAAAAAACCATCTGGAGACAATATATCTGATTTCTTGCGAACCAATAGGAAAATCTCATTAATTCCGCAAGCTAAGAAAAAGAAATCTCCCGTCGCAGCTAAGAAAAAACCAGCAGCTAAAAAAGATCCAGTCAAAGCATTATCTAAGAAAAAGGCAGCAGTTAAGAAACCAGTTTTAACACCTAAGTCTTTAAAGAAATCAGTGGCTAAGAAAGCCCCAGTTAAAGCAGTGTCAAAAGCTAAACCAGCTAAGGTAGCTAAAAAAGCCCCGGTTGCAAGTAAAAAGAAGAAAAAACGTAGTCTTCTTGGCAGGCTTAAAATGCGCAAGCTAAAAAAGATGAGCAAGCGTGGAACGCCAGTTACTAAACCAAAGGGAGTTCCAAGAGGGGAGCTTTCTCCTAAGGGTAGGATTAGAAAAGGAGCGAAAAAAGTTCTTCTTACTAAGGGTGGTGCTTATGCTTCATATGAGAAAGGTTCAAAGGCTGCTAAAAGCTTTCAATCTGCTTTCAAATCTGGTTGCGCAGGCAATGCAAAGTCTTTTTCGTGGGACGGTCGAAGTTATAGCTGCAAAAAGAAGTAGCTTACAAATAGGAGGCTAATGTGATTAGTATTGGCCAAATACGATCTCTCGTTCAGAATACTTGTTTGAAAATGGGAGAGAAATATGCATCTAAAGATGCTGTTGAACTTGTTTTAGCAACCGGGATTGTAGAATCTAGGTATGAATATATTAGACAAATGGGAGACGGCCCCGCCAGATCATTTTGGCAGGTGGAACCAGCTTCAGCTGTTGATAACCTTGCTCACTATTTAAAGCATCGTAAAGGATTGATGGGTAGATGTGCAAAGGCAAGTCTTATAGACTTAAAATATTGGCAAATGTATGATGAGGAAATATGGGCAGAGATATTAGAAAAGAACATCGCAGCAGGTATCATTCATTGTCGTTTAAAGTACTGGAGAGTTCCTAAGCGTATGCCTAGTTCATTGGATGGTCAGGCGGCTTATTGGAAGAAGTATTATAATACAGAAGGTGGTAAGGGAGATCCCGAACATTTTATTGAATCAGTAAAGAAATGGTTAATTTAAATGGCAAGAATAACTAATAAGAAAAGAGCACATGTAAACAAACAACTTTGGGAAAGAGCTAACAATAGTCACAGACAACGGTGGCAGACTCTAAGCCAAAAGGGTTTTGACTTTTATCTAAACGAACAACTCTCTAAGAGAGAGGTCGATTCATTAGAAGAAGCCGGTATGCCTACATTTACAATAAATAGGGTAACTCCTATTGTAGAGATAATGAAATACTTTGTAACTGCCAATAACCCAAGATGGAAGGCAGTTGGAGCCACTGGTGATGACGTAGATACAGCTCAAGTACATTCTGATATTGCAGATTATTGCTGGTATTTATCAAATGGGAAGTCTTTATATAGTCAAATAGTATTAGATAGTTTAACCAAGGGTATTGGATATTTCCTTGTAGATGTTGATAAAGATGCAGACAGAGGAATGGGAGAGGTTAATTTTAGTAGAATTGATCCATATGACGTATATGTTGATCCAGCCAGTAGAGATTTTCTATTTAGAGATGCAACTTTTGTAATGATTAGAAAGAATTTGTCAAGGTCAAGTCTGATAAATATGCTACCTGAACATGAAGCAAAGATAAAACGTGTAGCCAAAAGTACCAATGTTGTATCATATTCACAGAGAGATACTGAGGAATCTTACAGTATACAGCCAGAAGATATTACAATGGGTGTTAATTTGGAAGCTGAAGATGATGATGTAATTCCATACTATGAAACATATTCAAAGAAAAAGTTTGCATATAGAAATGTTTTTATAAGAGTAACTCCACCACCTGCTGAGCTGGCAGTTATAAAAGAACAGGTAGAGGAAAAGATTAGTGATTTCCAAAAGGAAATTGAAGTAGGTCTAAAAGAGAAAGAAATTCAGTTACAACAGGCTGTAGAAGCTGGTGAAATGATACCTGATCGAGCGCAACTAGAAATGGAAAAGGCTCAAAAGATGGCTGCTCAAGCGGTGGAAGAACAACGAATGCAGTTAACATCGGAAGCTCAAGATGCCGCAACGATTATTAAACAACAAGTTATGTCTGAAAGTGATTTTCAGATATTGTCCAACAGCGATGAAGCCAAAAAGAATATTGTTGATGCAATTAAATTCTATGAGAATAGAATTGTATTGACATGCACTGTTGGTGATGATGTGTTTTTATATGAGTATACTTTACCAATTAGTGAGTATCCAATAATTCCAGTTCCATATATGTACACTGGAACACCATATGCAATGAGCGCAGTTATACCTCTTATTGGTAAACAGCAAGAGATTAATAAAGCTCATCAGATAATGTTACATAATGCAAATTTAGCCTCCAACTTAAGATGGATGTATGAAGAAGGCTCAGTACCTGAAGAAGAATGGGAACAGTATTCTTCATCACCGGGGGCATTATTGAAATACAGACAGGGATTTACTCCTCCGACTCCTGTATTACCGGCCCCTATAAATAATGCTTTTTATACTATTACGCAAGAGGGCAAAGCAGATGCTGAGTATATAAGTGGAGTTCCTTCAGCTATGATGGGATTTACACAAGAGCAACCTGAGACTTATCGTGGTCTATTAGCTAATGATGAATTTGGAACAAGAAGATTAAAAGCTTGGATGGGTTCAATAGTAGAACCTTGTTTAGAACACTTAGGTAAATGTTTTCAAATGATTGCTCAAAATCATTATTCAATAGAGAAAGTATTTAGGATTGTTCAACCAGAAGCAGGTCAATCACCTCAGGAACAGGAAAAAGAAGTAAGAGTTAATATACCAATTTATAATGATTATGGCGCAGCTATAGGAAAATATAAGGATTATGCATCTGCAAGATTTGATGTAAGAGTTATAGCTGGAGCTACAATGCCAGTCAATAGATGGGCTTTACTTGAAGAATATTTTAGATGGTTTCAGGCAGGATTGATTGATGATATTGCTATGATAGCTGAAACAGATATAAGAAATAAGAAGGGTATAGTGGAAAGAAAGTCAATGTATGCACAAATGAGGTCACAGATTTCTTCAATGGAGGAATCATTAAAAGATAGTGAAGGAACAATTGAAACATTGGAACGTCAACTTGTACAGGCTGGTATTAAGATGAAAGTAGGCGAAGCAGGTAATGAAATAAGGAAGGACGTTCTAGAGACAGAAGCCCAACAAAAACTTCTAAGAGGTATGCTTAAGTCTGAATTTGACAAGATGAAAGTTGAGATGAAGGCAAATCTTTCTAATGAACAGAGTAAAAAAGAGTAGTTTGGTTTTAAATACTTTTTTTTATAACTTACAAAGAGTGAAAGGAAACAACTTATGAGTCAAGAACAAGTAGGTAACGCTTTAGAAGCCCCCGAAAGTAACGATGCTCAGACCAACATAGACGCAATGCCTGAAGATTTTTTTGAAGCTTTAGACAATAGTGTTAATGCTGGTATTTTAGACGAACCTTCGCAATCAACCTCGGATAATAACAGTGGTAATACACTAGCGAGCCCAAGTGAAGTTCAACCGCAGGTTTCTACTGATGTAGAAACAATAAAGAAAAGGTATAGTGATTCAAGTAGAGAAGCAAAAAGACTCAATGGAAAGCTCCAAGAGCTAGAGCCTTATATGCCGATACTGGATGCTATGCGAGACGACCCTAATTTAATTGCGCATGTTCGTAATTATTTTGAGGGTGGTGGTCAAACACCTCAGAATATGGCTGAGAAACTCAACCTATCAGAGGATTTCGTGTTTGACGCTGATGAAGCTTTTTCTACTCCACAATCAGATTCTGCGAAAGTGCTTGGTGCTACAATTGATGGCATTGTTCAGCGCAGGCTTGGAAAAGCCTTGCAAGGGCAAAAGTCAGAAAATCATAAATTAGCAAAGGAAACCTCTTTTCGTCAAAAACATGAATTGTCAGACGAAGAATGGGAAGTATTTGTTGAATTTGCGAAGTCCAAATCACTTGAATTAGATGATATTTATTATTTAATGAATCGCAAAAATCGGGACGAGAAAATAGCTGATAGTACAAGACAGGAGATGCACGATAAAATGCGTGAAACGCAAGATCGTCCAAATTCACTTGCTACTACAGGCGGAACACAGGTCGAGCAATCCACTGATGACCGAGTATTTGAATCCATATTAGGTGTTGACAGTCAATTAGACGAGGTTTTTGGATAATACTAAAAACCTTTAACAATTAACTAAAAGGTAAATAATATGGCTGATTTATTTCAACTCGGAACGGCAACCGCTGATGCTGCGGCAGGTTCTTCAGGCGCTAGGCTTGGAACCAGTCTCGACACTGGAGTTCTTCGTAGAAAATATGACTTTGGAGATAGAGTTTCAGAACTTAATATAGCTTCTGATCCTTTCTTCAGACTCGTATCAAAACTTTCGAAGAAACCAACGGATGATCCCGAGTTTAAATTCACAGAACGTAGACCATCTTTTCACAAACGATATGCATATGCGACTGCATTTAGTAACGATAACGCTACTTTTGTAGAAAACCAATCGAGTAATCAGACTACACAGTATGATACATACGAATCGCAGGGAAGCACAGTTTACATCAAACTAGCTACTGATTATAAAAAATCTGGCAATCGCCAGAACATTTATGGTCAAAGTGGTCAAGAAGTTGTAATCGGTGCAGACGGAACACAACCCCAGTTCTTTTTACCGGGACAGATGATTAGAGTTAATTTTTCTGATTCCGCAGCTGGAGCTGTTAAGTCTTATGCAGTCGTTCAAGTGGACGGGGTTACCTTACAGGACGAATCAACGAGCCCTCCTACAGCGCATACACATGGTGAAGCTGCTCTAATCAGAGGAACAGTTGTAAAAGCAAAAGATGCAGGCGATGATTACTATGCTGGCCCACTTGGTGTAAATACACCAGTTGGCGATAGTACTTATAGCTCATCTATTGCAGGATCAACTACTTCTAATGGATTAGAAGCTTCCAGAGTATATGTTGTTGGAAATGCTCATTCACAAGGTTCTGGTTATCCTGAAACATGGAAAGACCAACCTTTCGTAACTGGCTATGGACGAACTCAAATTTGGAAAACTGCAATGGCAATGGATAACACTACACGTGCTACCGTGCTAAAGTATGAACCAAATGAGTTTGCTCGTGTCTGGAAAGAAAAGTTGATCGAACATAAATGGGATATTGAACAATCTTTATTGTTCGGTTCTCAGTATGATTCAGGTGACGAGTGGTTCACACAGGGAGCCATTGACTTTATATCAAGTTTTGGAAATGTGTTTAGTTTGTCAATAGCAAGCAAATCACAGGACGATTTCTTGGATGATTTGAGTAATTACTTAGACCCAAGGTACAATAATGCTTCTGCATCATTGTTCTTTTGTGATACGCAAACATGGAATTGGTTGCATAAACTAAGTGGTTAT
>Ga0208011_1000962_pt1 | contig 10637 bp, 14 predicted proteins | sample 7_EtaG_FD_184080 | JGI IMG/M metagenome (GOLD analysis project Ga0208011, IMG submission 184080) | Marine viral communities from the Subarctic Pacific Ocean - 7_ETSP_OMZ_AT15161 metaG (SPAdes) (version 2) | ecosystem: Environmental > Aquatic > Marine > Oceanic | place: Pacific Ocean | collected... | reverse complement strand
TCTAGAAAGTGTGGTACTAACCACGTCTGTGATTGGCAACCATTAACCTCAAAACATTTTAATTTATATTGATCATGAAGACCATGTGAATTTTTTCCAAAGTCCATGATCCAAATAAATTTATCTTGAGCGTCATCGATGTTGTTAAGTACTTGTACATATCTATCCAACTTTCTTTGAATCATAAAGTATTTTTCTTCACCGTGTATTTTGAATCAGGGGAAGGCACATAACCATTACGTATTTTATCGCGGTATAATAATCCAATGATAGAATTTTTAGTTACACCAAACATACGACCAACTTGTGATGTGCTATGATTTTGATTTAATTTTTTTATATCTTCTACGTTTCTTTGTGTCCAACTTCTTCTCATTTTTCTCCTTTCTAAATAATTTCATCCAAGATAACCTCGGACCAAAATAAATTGCTTTATATTTTTGATTTAACCAATCAAAATCCCAATACCATTGCCAAACGTGTTTCGGTGATTTTTCCATTAAAACCCCGGGATGAATCCTACCACCCATGTCCTTAAAGCCCGATACCGGGCAATTATGAAGGTTTTTATTTGGCTAAAAACCGGGGGTTTATCCTGTGGGTCCCAAACTTCCATCTTTTTCCTTTTCCTTGTTTTTTTTCTCTCTTTGAATCATTTTCTCATGATAATTTTTATTTTCAACTTCTTTTATATTAATTTTATAATTTAAATTAAAAGCTACGGATCGTCTTTCTTGATCCTGTGTTCTAAATGGATATACCGTATGGTGTAACCAAGAAGGAAAAATATATAGGTCTCCAACCTTAGGAATAAATTGAATATTATTACTTGAAAAAGATTGTGGTGTTCCAGCTATGAATTGTATATCCCCTACAGCTGGGTGATGATCTTCTTTGGCACGTTCTTCTGCTATGCAAGGAGGAACTTTTAAATAAACTACTCCAGATAAATCACCGGAATGAACATGAAGAGGATTAAAATCACCAGCATATTGTGATACGCACCACATACTAATAAGTTCAGTCCCTGTTATTTCTGTAACTTTAATATTAATGGAACGTTTAGGTGCATTCTTTAAATAAGAAAAAGTTAAGTTACCCTCATTTCCTCGTAAGCCTGGGGAAATCATTCTTTTTGCCATTAACATAATAATATTATTAAGATTCTTTTCTGATTCTATAAAACCCCCATCAATTAAAAACTCTTGTTTAACATTCCCTGCTAATTGACTTGAATAGTCATAGGTTTTTGAAAGATCTTTATCAGTAATGATTTTATCACAATATTTATTATAATTATCAATTACATATAATGGTACATTAGTATGTAGCATCGTTGGCCCAAAAGGAGTTAATGCTTTTACTTCTATCTCTGTATCACTTTTCATCTTTGTCCTCCCGTGGGAATTCCACAACGTTAGTTTTTTCTTTTAATTTTAGACTCGCATTAAAAGCTATAGAAATTCTTTGTCTATTAGATGGATTAGGAACTACATCGTGTAATAAATATGATGGAAAACATAGAACATCTCCATCTGATGGATCATGTGCAATCATACTTGAAAAAGGCATATGATCTGGAATCATTTTGAACATTTGTTCGTGTGTTGCAAAGCGAATAATACCAGTCTTATATCCTTGTACATAATAAACGCCGGATATATCTGCATCCGAACGGTAATGGGAATGAAATATATTAGCCCCTCCTGGTTCATTAACATTTGTCCAGTAGGTAATCTTTGCGTCCATTGGTTCATTAGGCATGTAATGATCTGTCCATGCAGCAAGAATCATTCCAATTGGTTTCATTAGTTCTTGCTCACATTTATATTTAAATAGACTTCTCCAACAACCAGCATTAGTAGCAGGTAATCCTTTAGGATCTTTCTCACGTTCAGATTCTATCTCTGTGCGCAAAAGATTATTTAAATTTTCATGATTATCCCAGCGTCTATAAAATAAACGTGTGTCCTGGATTGGAATCTTTGCTATTACTACTTGCCCGTCTTTTTCTTTCGCCATTTTGCTGACCTTCTCTTTCTTTTTTTCTTACCCATCTTTCGACGGCCTCTATGTTTCGCTAGTCCTACTTTTGCCATACGCTTCTAATGCACATCGAGGACCACATAGCATTATTATACCATACTTTTGATCCGGGTTAAACTTTTTACTTGTCCAATAGATAAGTTTTTTGAACCACGTGCCACATTCTGAACATTTAAATTCAGGTCCTGGGCGCACGGACCCTTTATCATACTCCACAAAGACCCTCGCATTCATCTGCGAATTCTTCATCAAATGTTTCACCAAATAAAGATCGTTGTTTTTTTGGTTCTAAGAAATTTATATCTCCTAATGGTTTAGCTGATTTATGTAAAAATAACTCAGCTTCAGAATTTTTTAATCCGTGTCTAATTAAATTGTCCACTTCTACTGCATCAGCAAAATCTTTTGGATAATTCTTTTGCATATTTTTCCATTGATCATTGTGATGGTAAGGACACCCAATACATGATGATTTACCAGGCATTGGATGTTTCTTCATATCACGATACCACTGAAGACAGTCCATACGGGACATCTTCATTTCTATTAAAGGCCAACGTGATATTAACCATGGAAGTCTAGCGTTTTTCATACGCATTGCTTCATCAGTAGATATGCCTATCCATTGTTCTACAACAGTGCCTTTCTTTACCCTGTGTCTTGGTTTTACTCCTAGTAACTCTCTCATTTTCTTTTGAATAGGAATTACCTTATAATCATGTGTACACTGACGATAAAGCATTCCTACTCTTCCACCAGGTCGCGCAGCAAACAGTGGAGGGTTTGGTACGCGTCCGGCGAAAGATTTATGCTCTTCATTTGACCCTTTAATTGGGTTCGCTGCACGGATAAGATCTTCCCTAAGGTTTCCTCTCTCTACAGTAATGATTGGACAGATCGTTATTGCTTTTTTGAGGTATTCCACATGTTCATAAACGAACTTAGGTTCCCACCCAGTATCAGCAAAGATCATGTAGTCTGGTTTATGTTTAGTTAATCCTTCTTGCGCCATGAGTGCCAAACAGGATGACTGAACCCCTGCCCCGAGTGATAGCACGCGCATTGTCGGTTCTTTTTTGTTTCCTTCTTCATCAAAGTATTCTGGCTCTTTTGTAGCAGCAACTGCTGCCATTGTGTTAAGCTGTTTTTTATTTGGTGCCATTTTACTTGACATTTGTTCCAAAAGTTTTCTCCTCTCATACTCCATCTGCTCCGCGTTAATAGCAAAGTTATTCTTTTTAATTGTAGCTCTAGCTTTTCCTTGAGCTCGGTACCCGGGTTTTTTAGTCTCTGTCATAGGCCTCTAGTTCTCTAATTGTTCTGATGATTTTTTGCGAATAATACACGTCTTCGGCATAGATTGCAAGTGTCATTGCTAATTTTTCTAAGTCTGTTTCATCGCTGAAATACTGGTTTATTCTTTCCTTTCTAAACTCTTCGTAATGATGATTATTATTTAGTAGTTCGATATAGTAGGATATGGATTCGCACTTAGTCTCAAAGATCCTAAGCCCCCAGCTCACATTAGGTTTATTAAGTGGCTTTAGTTGATCATCTGATGAGTCAAACGTGCGGATCCCAAGGAGGTTATTAGCCTCCACAGCAAACCTAGATCTTCCCCATTCAGATTCATGTATAGCTTGCGCTAAAACTAGATTGACGGGGACCCTTTCTTCTTCTGAATACAAAGAATTGTGATGCACTGTACATGCTATAACATCATCAATAAATTCATCATTGTTTGTATAATCCATTATTGGATTAAATGATAAACAAAATAAAAGTGTACTACAAACCCAGTTCATCCGCCCCAACTATCTCCTAAATCAATATCGGTCTTAGAAGGTACTTCCAACTTAACACAAGTCTCCATAACTTCTTTAATCTCATTTGCTTGTTTCTCGTCCTTAACAGAACAATCCAATTCATCGTGTACTTGGATAAGAGGAATAATACCTAATTGTTCATAGACGTCAACCATTGCTTTCTTAGTTTGATCAGCGGCTGAACCCTGGATTAATCTATTAAGTGCCTTATATGTGCCATATCTTTTAATGGCTTCCCCATATTCTACTTTAGCTTGATTGAATGGTAATGGTTTATGAACACCCCATTGTGTTGGTTCCCATAGATCAAATCTACATTTTCTTCCAAGTAATGTACGAATAACGCCCTTAGAATTGGCTCTATTCATAACTGCTTCAAGCATTCCTTGCATAAATGGTACACGTGCGCGGAAATCATTAAGCATAACTTTAGCTTCCTGGGGCTCTAAATCTAACTCACGAGCTAGTTTATTATATCCCATGCCATACATAACACCTAATCCAATAGTCTTCGCAAGGCGTCTCTCGCATCCTGCCATTTCCGCTGTTTGTTGGTGAAAGTCGAGGTCTTTTTTATGATATGCTTCCTGTACTTCCCTAGCACCTGGTTGTTCGACGAGGCACGCCCAGTGCGTGAGTAGTCTTGGTTCTTGTTGTGAGTAGTCTGCTTTAAGCCAGTACTCTCCAATTTCCGGTATGAATAATTTCCTAATTTCTTTCGCGAATTGGCCCCTGCTCGGAACCTGCTGTAAATTAGGATGATTGTAAGAAAACCTACCAGAGACAGTACCTCCACTATCAGACCTAATTTGGTTAATGTGAGCATGTATTCTACCCTCCTCTGTGTGATTCATTAGTCCTTGCAAGAACGTACCTCTTAACTTATTTAATTCACGCGCTTGCATTATTAATCTTGGCAGTTCATGTGGATGATCTGTCAAAAACATTTTAGTAAATGATGGAGCATTAGTCTTATCTGTTCTTTCATATGGTAAATTTAAAGCATCAAAAGCTTTTGATATTGATGCCGCCGCCCATATTTCTATATCAAGATTAGTTAGATCTTTAATGCGTTTCATTAATTTCTTTTCTTTATTGTGGAATTTTTTATTTAATTCAATACATTTATAGGTATCAAATCTAACACCACGTTGTGTCATTTTAAAAATAACATGAATCAATTTACATTCTACATCATACACTGTTGTAAGATTATCTTTAACAATCTCCCATGATAATTTCTCATGTAACTTATATGTTAAATCAGCATCTGCTTCTGCATATTCACCAACAAATTCTGCCGGTAATTTATACATTTCAGATTTTGGGTCCACACCAAATGCACCAGCGGCTTCTTTAAGCTTTTGCTCATTCTTAAATTCACCTAGATATTCATGTACTATACTATTAAGTGTATATGAGTATCTATTCTCATCTATAAGAGCTGCTGCTACCATGGTATCATGTATTCTACCTTTAACTTCTATTCCTAGAACACTAAGCCATCCAATATCATACTGTGCATTATGAAACACTTTTTCAATTGAATCATCTTCACAGATAGATTTAATATATTTAATAACTTTCTTTTCATCCATATTACCACCACCATCATGAGAGATAGGATAATAAGCTTTAAAAGAAGCTGTTGCCATTGCAATACCAATAACTTTTCCCCTTTTAATTGGCCAACCAGGACCATGTTTAATTAAATCTGGATCACAAGTCTCCAAATCGATAGCCACACGTTTCTCTACATGTGGAAATTCTGTGGGTGCTACCCAGTGCGAAGTCACTGTCTTAAAAAGATCCTGAGTCATTAATTTCTCCTGCTATTGCTGCATAACCACACATATCAATGAAGTTATCTATGTTACTTTTCTTTCCTTGAGTATTTCTTGATATTTTTAATAACACCATCATTAAAGCTACATCCTCAGCTGTAATACTAGCCATTGGTTGTAACTTTTTATCTAAAAATATATTCCAAAACTCTGCAATTTCTGCATGATTTTGAAATGCATCTCCGTGAGATAAATTTCTATCTTTTGATACTATTCTACTAGCCTCAGATAATATTTCTTCTTTGGTCATATTATGAACCCTCCTTCTCTTTGTGGTTGTACTATATGTAGTTGGTTACGAGCGCGTGTAGCTCCTACATAAAATACACGGCATTCATCGTCTGAATCTTTTTCCATTGCTTCTTGTGACTTCCTTGATAAGTCTGTAAGCAACATAACATTATCTGCTTCCCCTCCTTTTGCTCCGTGAATAGTGCTAAGATGTACTTGTGGATCTTTTGATACACTTCCTCTCATTTCTATTGCACGTAAATATTCTTTATCTCTATTTCCTACTTTATCAAATGCTACATCCCAGGGTCTACCCGCCATCAATAATCCATGATGCATCACTAATTCTTCTAACTGGTACTCTTCTTTATCTGCCATTCTTAAATTCTTATGTCCTCTTTCTATACCAATTTGAGAAGACATGTAAGAGTAAATACTTTTTATATCCACAAGTGGAACTATTTCTTCTCTATTTAATTTCTTCCATGCATCAACAGCATTTAATAATTTAGTTGATATAGGTAATTTATTATTTCTTTTATATAACATACCCTGTAATCGTACATCACGTTCTATTTCATCAAGCATATAATTAGTTCTCGCCATTACTAACCAGCTACCAGGTTCTTTCAAATTAACTCCTTCTGGATAATTGTGATATACAACTGAACCACTCTTATCTGTGCCTTGCCATTTTTTAGGTATACGATTTCTTACACGTCCAATTATTCTTTGTGAGCAATTTTGTATAACTTTAGAACATCTATATGATTGTTGTAATACTTCTCTATCACCATTTAATCTAATAAGATGATCTACATCTGCACCAGCCCAACGATATATTGCCTGATCATCATCACCACTTACATATATTTTTTTAACAGGATCTTGTGTAATTTTATGAAGCATTCTCCATTGCAATTTACATAAGTCTTGTGCTTCATCTATGAATACTACATCTAGTTTAGGAACTATCCCGGAATCCAGGTACATTTCTATCATGTCAGTGAAATCTAATAGCTCTTTTTTCTTCTTAAATTCTTCAAGAGATCTTTGGGCCCTTAATAATGCGTGCCACGAAACATCTTGTAAATTAGAACTATTATAGTGATGTTCTAATTCCAAACACTTCATTCTTGCTAAATTAACCTCATTTATCAACATGTTATCTGTTGTAAATACACCACCTGAATCATTACCATCTGTAACAGATCCTAAATCCATACCAAATGATTGTGCAAATTCTTTATAATTATCGCGTGACATAACTTCTGCTTTGGTCATTCCAAGTTGATGAAATGCAAATGAATGTAATGTTCTAAAATAAGGAAGATGTTGTTCTTCTAAATCAAACTTCTTCATTGCTCTCTCACGCGCCTCGGTTGCCGCTTTCTTAGTAAAGGCTAGAAAAGCAATACGATCTGGTGGTGTGCCACGTGCCAATTCTTCTTCCACACGGTTCAATAGCGTATGTGTTTTCCCCGTACCAGGAGGACCTAGTATTATTTTAGTCTTACTGTGCATGCTCCATCCTTATCTACAAATATAAATTTCATTTTTAATTTCTTTTGTTCTTGGGTTAATCTTCTATATATACGTGTTCCTGGTTTCCAGGTCTTACGATAACTCTCAGTCTTTACATCAAATATTTCTACAGCTCCTTTTTCATTTATTGCTATGAGGTCAGCAGGTCCAACTCCATATAAGTTTTTAAAAACAAAATAACCTTTTTCTAATAAATGCAATATAGCTATCTGTTCACTCTTCATTCCCTTTTTTAATTTAGAAAGGTGCACCATCAACCTCCTTTATATCAAATGCTGAATCTTGTTGCTGATATGCAGGCACACCCCACACTCTCACTGTTCTTCCTTTAAGATTATATTTTTCACTTTTACCTTTTAAATGTCTTAATGCTTGTACTAATTGGCCTGTATTAAAGTAAGTAAATTTATTTCTTGTAAGATAGTCTTGTAAATCTTTTAATCTAAACCAAGTAATCCCATCCTCGGTCCATGGTTTACGTAATAATAACTCGTCTCTATTTAAGGCCTGGGCACGGTCTGTACAAAACTCCTGGAGGTGAGCTTCAAACTGACCGGCCAAAGACCCATCATCAGAAACAGGAATTTGAATAAGATTAATCATTAATCTTTCAATGTTTTCCTGCCATACTGACTGTTTTACAAGAGGTGGCATATGATTCAAACTATTCATACATTTCTTTTGAAATTTAGTTTGTATCTGCAACTCCTCTGTTTGTAATTCCATACGTGTATCACCAACATCCAAAAACCACACTGGTGGTTCTGTACACAATTTGGTGAGAGCACTAAACTCTAATGATGATCCATTACCACCTATACCGTATTTTCTTCCTCTACATACTTTAGAATTACAATAGGAATTAATAGGTGGTTCTTTACATCTATAATTATATTCTTTTTTCTCTAATTGTTTTTGAACTGTAACAACCTCTGATGCTGATAGAGGTGGTGTCATATAATCTTGATTGTATTTCTCCAATAATGTTTTCCAACCATCTGGATCAAATTTACGTAAATAAACTCCTATGTTAAATAGTCCATTATTTCTAGTTCCTTCTGGAAATCCTTGTGTGCATAACTGCTGTAGACAAGGTGGACCATCCTTTATGACGTCACCGGATACTTGAATTGCAACTTCGTCGGTACCGGCCACTGAATATTTATTATATAAAGAAATGAACTCTGGCAATGTCGCCGCTGTTCCATCATCTTTATAGGCATACCTCGTTGTATTTTTTGAATTATAATATGGAAGATTTAGGAAATTACCTAGATCTCCTTTTTCTATTAGTATGGTTGATTGCTTGGGGAATACTTCTACAGAAGAATATCCGAGACCAGATGCAACCTCTCGTAATTTCTCTCGTATTAATTTGGCGGATACTGGGTTTTTAAAAAATAAAAATAAATGTAGACCACCACTTTTTGATCTACATGGAACTAATGGTAATTGTAATTTTCTTATATTATTAATTATTTTGCGATAATCAATAGGATAAGTATCAATATCAATACAGCCCCACTTGGCAGTGTTATCAGCCCGAATAGGAATGATCCCCAAAGAAGGGCCTTCACCATCAAGGTGCGCCTGCCATAATTTTTCTTCAACAATTTGTTTAACAATGTAAGATTTCCCTTCTTGCTTACCGTCAGCACGCTTCCCTTCGGATTGATGCTGACCATAAGCTACGTCAAGACCTTCAAATATATTTTTGAATTCTTCCACTAAACCTCCAGTTTAGAAGACTAACCTAAAACGGTATGTCTTCGTTGCTTTCTTGAGTACCTGTTTTTGGTGCCTCTTTTACAGGCTCTCCTTCAGATACAGGTTTAGCTTCTACGTCTCCTCGTGATGCGGCAGTTGAAAATGCTTTTGCCTCGTTATAAATGCCAGCGTCCTCAACTTGTCCTGCTTTCTCAACTTGATACCCAAACCAACTACCACGATCATTAGACTCACTAACAGTAGTAAGTTTATAAATCACAGCGTATGTTGGTGGAGTAAAACTTCCCGATGGACCATCAACTTTCTGTGTCAACATTAAGCTGTTCCAACGTCTACTCTTTTTTAATTGAGTAGATGTCATGCTAACAACTGCCTGCGACCACGTACCATCTTTTGCTTGAACCATTACATAATGGTAAGCAGTAGTGGCAATGTAATTACCACTCGGTAATACATCTTTAAATGTCATTTGATCACGTTTAGTTTTAGATAGAATACCACTATCTGCATGATGGGATTCAACGAACCCTCCACCTTGCTCACGTGGTTTCCATTCTACGTATCGTAGTTGGTAAAGAACAGGAATCACATTAAGTGAATCACTGACTTCTTGTGTAACAGTATTATAAAACTGTCCCACTTTAGCCCCTTCAACATGTTCCGCTTTAGACGGATTTAATTGAGGACTATTAGATTGAAGTATATTGATGTAAGGGATTGCGATATCTCTTGACATGTCAAGATTTCCGAAACCACTTGCATCTTTAGAATCACTAGCAAGAACTGCTAGATCTAGTTTTGCCGCTTTAGCGACTACTTGTGTTTTTGCCTGCATGGCCATTCTCCTTTAGTCTTTTATCGTTGTTTTTTGTCCTACGAAAGCCCCTAACAAATCCATAGGTAATGCTTTACCTGCTTCATGTTGCTCTCGTATGAATGCGCGAAGGGTGGAAGGTTCGACCCATTCACGTTGCATTGATTGATAACCTTGATTATCCAAAGTATCTATCAATGACTTAGCTTTCTCATCTTCATTCCTCCCAAAGCTACAAGAAACTTGGTTCTTTATTAAATCACCAAATCCATTGTCTCTTAACCAATTAAACGCTGCTTCTTTTTTTGTTTCTTTAATAGATGCACCGTAGTAATTGGAAACCTTTAAGTGTCTGCCATCAGATAGTTTTAATTCTGATAACCCAACTTCTGAAAATAAGTTAGGTAGTACATTTTCTGATAAATGTTTTTTGTAATCTTTTTTCTTTTTTAATTGATCTTCAAGATCGGAAATCTCTTTATCAGTATCTGCTACATCATTTGCAACAGCACCAATCTTACCCATGTTGTCCTGGGCCGTGGAGCCAGCATCTTGTGCCATTTGTTTTAGTAAATCGTTCATGTTATCCTCTCAAATCTATTT
>Ga0208011_1000961_pt1 | contig 10642 bp, 18 predicted proteins | sample 7_EtaG_FD_184080 | JGI IMG/M metagenome (GOLD analysis project Ga0208011, IMG submission 184080) | Marine viral communities from the Subarctic Pacific Ocean - 7_ETSP_OMZ_AT15161 metaG (SPAdes) (version 2) | ecosystem: Environmental > Aquatic > Marine > Oceanic | place: Pacific Ocean | collected... | reverse complement strand
TGCTGTTAAATTTGCTAAGGACGTTAAGAAAGTCGTTGGTGAAGAATATGAAACTCAAAAGAGAAAAGAAGTTCTTTCTGCTCTCAAGAGAGATAAGAGACCTTTAGATAAAAAGACTAAAGAAAAGATTGCTTCTGATATAGTCAAGAAGAAGGGTGACACTAGTAAGTCTGATGACAGATATGCTTATGAAGAAGTAGTTGTTGAACTAAATCGTTATGGAAAAGAAACTGGTAAAGCAACTGGTTCTCTTAACAAGAGAGCAGGTACTCCAGTTAAAAAGGGTGGTACTTCTAGTCAGGTGATGCGTAACGTCAGGACAAGTATCCGTAAGGAAACTGGTAAACCTGAAGGACAGCAAAAGAAGGTGAAGGGTGCTAAGCCGGATCCTAATTCATACGGACAACCTGAAACTCCTGTACAAAAAATCAAGAAGTATCTTGAAAAAAAGAGGAAAGCAGAAGCAGATCCATCACAAGGACGTTATCCTCCAGGTTCAATTAAGGACTGATGCCTGTAAACCTCAAAAAAGATGACATGGGAGATGTAGTAAAGGACTTCTATAAGTCTGATGCACCTCAGTTTAAAGGAAAATCAAAGAAAAAGAGGCGTGAAATGGCTATTGCTGCTAAATTAAGTGCTGAAGAGAGTTTTGATATCGACACCCCTGCTCATAAGGCAGCACAAAAGAAATCAAAAATGCGTAATCTTGCTAGGGGGAATAAGAATTCCAATGAAAAGAAAGCAGCAGAGAAGAAAGCAGGTGGTCCTAAACTAGCCTTTGAGGGTTGGAAGGAGAGAGCATCAGCTGCAATCAAAAGAGTTAAAGGGAAGAAAGAAGCAGAGCGGAAACCTGAACCTCCTACTGGAGCTGAGAAGAAAATTCAGGATTGGAGAAAGAAGGCAAGAAAGAGGGATCATGAGACTGTAAACTTCTTAGATCCGGATGACTAAATAGATTCACTTATAAGGAAGTGAATGACTGATTTGGGATTGGATGCAACACAGGAGACTCGTATCACTGTGATGCAGTTGAAAATAGAACGTCTTGAAGAAAAGCAAGACGAGCTTCGTGAAAGGTTAAAGGTTGTTGAGAAGTGGGTTATTGGGGCTGCTGCAGTTTTGGCTGCTGGTGTCACAGTGATTGGATTTGCTACTAATATCTCGAAAGCCTACCTTTAATAAATATCTTTATAGCACAGAAATTTATTAGGTAAAACAAATGCCACTCTGGGGAATTACAGATACGGATGAGTCCAAACCAAAGTGGCTCACTACTGCAGAAAAAGAAGAAGTCTATGCTAATAATAGCGGATGGGTAGTTGAAGGTGGTTCAACTATGACTGGAAATGATAATGCTGATGCTCAACCAGAGGTTTTAGCTTGCGTTGGTGATTTAGCTACAGCTGTTGGTTCTGCTGACATTGGAGAAGTAGAATGGATTACAACTACTGCAGATAAGTCCGAAGGATTTACTCTATCTGTTAGAGTCAGATATAATGAGTTGGTTACTGTTACTGGTAGCCCAACACTTGCTGTTACTAACGGAAACGAAGGTTCGGGATCAGGTCGTGGACCACACACCCTTGTTTATGCCAGTGGAACAGGCACTACTAGATTAGTATTCTCACTTGCAATTGCTGCTGCTAATGCTGCAACTAATGCAGATGATGTACTATCGATTGGTGCTCAGTCCATTCAACTTGCTGGTGGTACAATTAAGGATACTGCGGATGGCACTACTGCTTCTTCTGTTGTTATATCTTCAGCTCTAGGTACTGCTGCTGGAACTATAACAGTTACTGCATAACTCAAAAATTAATATGATATAATATGATTTTCAATGAATTAAATGATGATAATTATTTGATCTTTGCTATCAAACATTATGACAATCCTCAGGCGGTGACGTATGAGGATTTCTTGAATGATATGAAGAAGTTTAAATATGTCAAAAGATTACTGAAGCGATATAAGAAGACTGGTGATTTGAAATCTCATCTTCTTATAAATCACTTTATAGTTCTTTATAATGTATTTCAGGATGCTACAACTCCTCTCTTATTCTATAAGATAGAGAAGGAATTGTGGGAACCAATGAAAACATTCATTATGTTTCTGGGTAAGTTACCAGAACACCCTAGATCATTCATCAGTGATATCCAAGTTGACATTGAATGTCTTAAGCAATTGAATCAGACGTACAATGAATCCAAAAAAACTTGATAGGATCCTTAAATTTTTTAGGGAAGAAGGAATGGTAGGAAATGCACCTGGAACCCAAGGTGGTTTTAGTGCTTCTTCTCCTGCTGAGGGTCCTACTGCTGGTGGTCCTGATAAAGGTATTGGTAAGGGTAAGATGAGGAGAAGGGCTCCTATTATTGGAAAAGGAAAGTTTCCTGGACTTCGTAAACGTTGGCAGCACCAAGGTTACGTTGGAGTAGGGACAACAAGTGCGAGTTAACGACGCTGTTGTAGAACGCTTAGAACGTGTAATAGAAACACTTAGCGAGAATTCTATTAAGATGGGACAGATGCTTGCTGTCCACGATGAGAAACTAGACAAGCAGGATAGGATTGATGCAGTATTATTTGAGAAAGTTGAATCGCTTCATAGAGAAGTCAGCCGTCAGAGTGCGGAGATTAAGGCAGGATGTGAGAGAGATATTCGCAAGGTAGATGATAGACTTCGAATCATTGAAAAGAAAATGTGGACTATTTTTGGTGCTCTTAGTATTATATCTTTCGTGGTTAGTCCGATCGGACAGAAAGTAATTCGTCCACTGTTGACACCCGTACCTCAGTCTGTTATAGTAGAACCAACTTAAATGCTTTAGTTGGACCACATAGATGCTAAATATATAAGTCTACTCTCTAGCAGATTAGAGAGATTCAAAAGAATTAAACCAGATCTCTACAACTGTCGTTGTCCTCTTTGTGGAGATTCGAAAAAACATAAGAGTAAAGCTAGAGGTTATTTTTACGCAGTTAAGAGTAACGTAAATTATAAGTGTCACAACTGTGGCGCATCAATGACATTTAATAATTTTTTAAAGAAAGTAGACGCAACATTACAAGGACAATATTCCTTAGAGAAATTTAAAGATGGATTCACCGGAAAGGGATCCCCAAGAGAAGATCCAGAAAAAATCATCGGAGTCGCCAAAGATTCCAAACCCGAATTTAAGAGACGTAGCAGGCTCGACTTACCAAGAGCACATGAAGAGAAGAAATCATCCGAGTATCTCAATAGACGACAAGTACAAGGAGATTTTTACTATGCCAAAACCTTTAGACGGTTCGTCAATGGAATAAAAAAGACATTTGATGACGTTCGTTACGATGAAGAACGAATTGTCATCCCTTTATACTATAATGATGATATAGTTGGGGTGCAGGGCCGAGCACTCGATCCTAACCCTGTTAAATATATCACAGTAATGTTTGATGATGACGCACCAAAAATCTACGGACTGGATCAAATCAGAAGAGGAGCTCCAGTCTTTGTTGTCGAAGGACCTTTTGACAGCACGTTTATTCGCAACGCGATTGCTATGTGTGGAGCTGACGGTGATGTTAGTCGCTGGGGGATTAGCGATCCTGTGTGGGTTTATGATAACGAACCAAGGAACCCAGACATTACCCGTAGGATACAGTCTGCTATCGAATCCAAGCAAACTGTTGTAATATGGCCCTCGAATATCGAGGAAAAGGACATAAACGACATGTACCTGGCTGGACATGATGTGCAAAGTCTGGTAGAATCAAATATATACCGTGGTCTAGAGGCAACTCTGAAATTTAACACCTGGAAACGAACATGAGTAACGGCATCAAGGTTAAAAAGCGCAATGGTAGAGGGACTGAAACCCTCAACCTTGAGAAGATGCATAAGATGGTTGAAGAAGCCTGTAAGGGTGTGGCAGGAGTCTCTGCTAGTCAAGTAGAGATTCAATCTGGCATTCAATTCTATGATGGTATAACAACTGCAGAAATCCAGGAGATATTAATTAAGAGTGCTAGTGATTTGATAGACTTGGACAATCCAAACTATCAATTTGTAGCAGCAAGACTATTGCTTTTTCAATTGAGGAAGCAATTGTATGGTAGAACTAGAGAGTTACCTTCATTACAAGAACATATTACAAAACTTGCTTATCAAGATTTGTATGATAAGGATATCTTTGAGAAATATAGTCTTGAAGATATAACAAAAGCTGAAACATTTCTTGACCATGAACGTGACTTTAAGTTTACATATGCCGGATTACGCCAAGTAGTCGATAAATACTTGGTGCAAGACAGGAGCACAGGCGAGGTTTATGAGACTCCGCAATTCATGTATATCATGATTGCTCTTACAATGTTCAGAAATTACCCTAAAGAAACGAGGTTAGATTATGTCAGACGATACTACGACGCAATCAGCAGACACAAGCTCAACATCCCCACCCCGATCATGGCGGGCGTACGGACCCCAATTCGTCAATTTGCATCTTGTGTTCTGGTTGATATTGATGACACCCTCGATAGTATCTTTAGTTCTGACATGGCTGTTGGCAAATACGTTGCACAGAGGGCTGGTATCGGTATTAACGCGGGACGGATCAGAGGGATCAACAGTAGAATCCGTGGCGGCGAAGTACAACACACAGGTGTGGTCCCCTTCCTCAAAAAATTTGAAAGCACTGTTCGATGCTGTACTCAGAACGGCATCAGGGGTGGATCAGCAACTGTCCACTTTCCTATCTGGCACCAAGAAATCAGAGACATCCTCGTCCTCAAAAACAACAAAGGAACCGAAGACAACAGAGTCAGAAAACTCGACTACTCCATCCAGTTAAGTAAGTTATTTTATGAGCGTTTTATCCAAGATCAGGAAATCACGCTTTTTTCCCCTCATGATGTTCCTGGTTTGTATGAGAATTTTGGGACCGATAAGTTTGATGACTTATATCTTCGTTACGAGTCAGATGAATCAATCCCCAAGTCAACAATTGGAGCACAAGAACTCATCCTTGACTTATTAAAAGAGAGAGCAGAGACAGGTAGGTTGTATATTATGAATATCGACCACTGTAACAGTCATTCATCCTTTAAAGATAGAATTAGTATGAGTAATCTCTGTCAAGAGATAACTCTACCCACATTTCCCATTCAGCATATTGATGATCATTTGGGTGAGATTGCTTTGTGTATTCTCTCTGCAGTTAACGTTGGTACTATAAGGAGTGATGAAGAATTAGAAGAGTTGTGTGATTTATCTGTTCGTGGATTGGATGAGTTGATTGACTATCAACAGTACCCTGTATTAGCAGCAGAGAAAGCCACAAAGGCACGTAGATCAATTGGAGTGGGGTTCATTGGACTTGCACATTATCTTGCTAAGTTGGGGTATAAGTACGACTCACAGGAGGCATGGGATGCCGTTCATGGACTTGCTGAATCATTCCAGTTCTATCTCTTAAAGGCATCTAATAAACTTGCACAAGAGAAAGGACACTGTGAGAACTTTGGACGTACTAAGTATTCGGATGGTATCTTACCAATTGATACATATAAACGTGATGTAGATGACATCTGTAGTTCGAAGTTGCAACATGACTGGGAATCTCTTAGGGCACTTATCACCACCCATGGTTTACGGAACTCAACACTGTCCGCACAAATGCCTTCGGAGAGCAGTTCCGTTGTGTCAAACGCAACCAATGGAATCGAACCACCTAGAGACTACTTGTCCATTAAGAAATCAAAGAAAGGACCTCTTAAGCAGGTTGTTCCCTCTTATGGGTCTTTAAAGAATGCCTATACGCTCCTTTGGGATATGCCTGGGAATAGTGGTTATATTAATATTGTTAGTGTTATGCAGAAGTTCTTTGATCAAGCGATTTCTGGAAATTGGTCCTATAATCCGGAGCATTACCCAGACGCTGAAGTTCCTGTTAGCGTAATGGCTAACGATTTATTAACAACATACAAATATGGATGGAAGACATCCTATTATCAGAACACACACGATCAAAAAACTGATGAGATAGAACCAGCACATCCTATGGGATGGCATGATGATGTTAAAGAGGATAAAGTAAAAACTCTTATGTGCGAACTAGAAAATGCTAATGAAGGAGAATGTGAAGCCTGTGCCATCTGATATCCGTGGGATGACTGTATTCAATACCCAGGAGGTTGACTATAAGAAGCAACCTATGTTCTTTGGGAAACCTCTGGGAATCCAGAGGTATGATTCCTTTAAGTATCCTACGTTTGATAGATTAACTACTCAACAATTGGGATACTTCTGGAGGCCTGAAGAGGTTTCCTTACAGAAGGATCGTGGTGATTATCAATCATTACGTGAAGAGCAGAAGCATATCTATACTTCTAACCTGAAGTATCAGATAATGTTGGATAGTGTTCAGGGACGTGCTCCTGGTATGGCGTTCATTCCATATTGTTCTCTACCAGAACTAGAAGCATGTATGGAAGTATGGACATTTATGGAGATGATTCATAGTCGTTCCTATACTTATATTATTAAGAACATCTATCCAGAACCTGCGGATGTCTTTGATACTATTATCAAAGATGAACGTATTCTAGAACGTGCTAAGAGTGTTACAGGAGCATATGATGAGTTCATTAATGATGCTCATCAATGGGATACTGGATGTATGTGGACTGATAGTGGTAGAGGATCACCATCATCAGCATGGTGTTTAAAGGATTTAAAACGTAAACTTTATCGGGCAATAATGAATGTTAACATCTTGGAGGGTATTAGGTTCTACGTCAGTTTTGCTTGTTCTTTTGCTTTTGGTGAGCTCAAACTTATGGAGGGGAGTGCTAAGATTATCTCCCTCATTGCAAGAGATGAGAACCAACATCTTGTCCTTACCCAAACCATCCTCAAATACTGGAGAGAAGGTGACGACGCAGATATGAAAGAGATTATGAAGGAAGAAGAGGGGTGGACATATGAACAGTTTAAGAAATGTGTCGATGAAGAGAAGAAGTGGGCAGAATACCTCTTTAAAGATGGTAGTATGATAGGGTTAAACGATAAATTATTGTATCAGTACGTGGAATGGATTGCGAATCGTCGTATGAAAACCATTGGTTTGAAACCTATATATGATGTTGCCGCTAAGAATAACCCATTGCCTTGGACAACACATTGGATTAGTTCTAAAGGACTACAGGTTGCACCCCAAGAAACTGAGGTGGAGTCTTATGTGGTGGGCGGAATAAAACAGGATGTTAAGAAAGATACATTCGCAGGGTTCTCACTATGATAAGATGGATGTGGAACCTTTTACAAAAAATTTGGAATTGGGGATTGGATGACAAACACCACTGGTGGCAAGACAAACTGGAGAGAAGAGTACTTAGAGATGAAAGTCCTGAGTACGATGCAGATAGAATGTTTGAAGGATGGACCGAAGAGTCTTGCCCAGAGTTGGATGATGCAAGCTATGTACAGCGACTGGAAGAAGAAGAAAGGAATCACGGATCCAGAACCGCCGGATTGTCAGAGCAGTCTACAGGAGTTCTTTGCAAAGACAAAGGATCAGGGGATTTAGATTATAGTATGAAGGAACATTTCTTTTCACCATTGAACCCTAACAACCAATGAAATTCAGCATTACTAAAGAAGGATTAGTAAACAACACAGAATTATTTTCAGATGATTATTCCCCCCAACAATATGCGAGAGTTGCTGTATATTCTGTTCTTGAAGAACTGGGGATCAAAGTAGAAGAAGAATGGGAGATGGATGATGACTCCATCGAAATCACAATTTCCAAATGAAATTGAATTAATAGAACTAAATAGGAGACATGGAATGAAAATTATGGGATGGACACCACCACAACGGCCGCAGTGGGTGAAGGAGATTATGAGAATCCCTGGACCTATGAGGGTACAGCTTTTACTTCTAGCGACATTAACGATTTCTTCGGTTTCGTCTACCGTATTACTAATCTCCAGAACGGGAGGAAGTACATTGGACGAAAATACTTTACACAGTGTCGCAAGCCTAGAGGTGCAAAACGCAGAGTATCGTCTGAGAGTGACTGGAAAGCATACTACGGAAGTTCTAAGGAACTTTCAGAAGACAGGAAATGCTTGGGGAACACCTGTTTCAAAAGAGAAATCATCAGTCTCCACACCACAAAGGGGCAAGTAAATTTTGAGGAAACAAAACAATTGTTTCTTCACAACGTTTTAACAGAAACAGTTGACGGAATGAATCCTTTATATTACAATAGTAATATATTAGGACGCTATATGCGTAAAGATTATTTTAATAAACAATGAGAATTTTTTTAGACACTGCTGATTGCCAAGAGATCCAGAAGTATATGGCTACTGGGTTGATTGATGGTGTTACAACTAATCCTTCACTAATCATGAAGAGTCATCGGAAACCTGATGATGTTTATCATGAACTTGTGAACATGGGTGTTGGTGATATTAGCATGGAAGTAGTTGATCATAATTCTGCTGCTATGGTAGCAGAAGCTCATCGTTTAGTTGATTTGTTTGGTGATGTTGCTACCATTAAAGTACCATGTACTCCTGATGGTTTGATGGCATGTAAGGAGTTAGCGCATGCGGGTGTAAGAGTTAATGTTACTCTTATCTTTAATTCTGCTCAGGCTGTTCTTGCTGCTAAGGCAGGTGCAAAGTATATCTCACCATTTGTGGGAAGACTTCGTGACAATTCTATCTCAGGTACTGCAGCAATTAAGTACATCCATGAGATATTCAGCATACAGTGTCATTTTGACACAGAGATACTTGCAGCATCTATAAGAGATGTTCAGTGTGTTACATCAGCATTTCATGCAGGTGCTCAGATATGTACAATACCACCATCGGTATTTGAGAAGATGTATAAGCACATTCTAACTGATAAGGGGTTGGAATTGTTTGATCAAGATTATCAGTCTACCTTAGATTACTTAGATGAGAATCCACCTCTGGTATAGCGAAGATATGAAAAAGTGGCGGTGGTGTATAACTGACACTCCGAGAATGTTTGGTGGGAGCAGGCAAGAAACGGGAGACGCAGATACTTTAGATGAGGCAATGGAAATAATTTCCATAACTTCTAAAAAAATGATAGGAAAAGGAGAACCCAACGCGGGTTGGTTCGGAGCATAGAACAATGGTAAGTGTAAGGTGCCGTCAATGCGGCAAAGAACTGGACGGAAGTTCAGGTAGGGCAAAGTCATGTGGCTGCCCAAATATGACGACAGTATCACGAGATAATATTTCTGCTCATGATATGTCTAAGGTTGTGATGTTAAATACTAGTAAGAAGTATGAGGATACTAGTCTCACCTCTGCGGATTTACAGTGGCAGGAAGAGCGAAGAAAACGTAAAGTTAAACGCTTGGACTTTGAAGTAAAGTAACAAAAGTCTAAAGAGACTATTAAAGATATAGATATAAATACATAACTTATGTTATGATATCAACACCACCTCTTAAAAACATGTTTAATCTCGATCAGAAGTACGAATCTTATGTACGCAACGGTAGTAAGAAACTTCGTATTGATGGTATCGAGGAACGTGTAAGGGGTTATGGATATACTGATGATGGTAAAGATATTGATGGATACTATTTGATTACAGATAACTATACTCTTTTTTACAATACTAATGAGCAGTTCATACGAATGGAGGCATTAGCAGCTGCTATTAAATGATATACATTCTAGATGATGCTACTTCTCTTGAACAGAATAAAGAGTTTGAGGAGTATTTTGATAAACAAGAACTAACAAATCTACCAGCAACGGTTCCACATACTGATCCTGAGATGTATCAAAGTACACCTTATCAGAAGGAGATTGAATGTGAGACGAAAATTTTAGATGATGATCTATTACACACGTGTGAATTCTTTGCTCCTGTTATCAGAGCAATGATACCTCAGATAGGTGACGTTGGTGTGCATGCTGCTAGGTTAAATCTTGTTAATAATTCTAAGTCAAGCAATCATACTCCTTTCCATAGAGATTTTCCTAATGATCATTGGGCAGCAGTTTATTATATTAATGACGCTGAAGGGGACACTGTTATTTTTGATGAGAGTGAGGCAAAATATATTGAACCAAAGAGAGATAGATTGGTATTCTTTCCAGGACAGTTTCATTGTATAGATTTGAGGAAGGATATTGTTAATCGTAAGATATTAAATTATTGCTTTGAATTAAAAAACCCCTGATTTCTCAGGGGTTATAAAGACTTTAACGTTTGCTAAGGTGGATGTGAATGCGTGTTCATCATTAAAGTAAGACCTCCTTACAGATACGTTTGCAACTGGACTGGTCGTCTTCGCATTCAATTAGGCATTCATAATAGTCGTTGACTCTTTCTTCTTGGTCATCTTCTACGTGAAGATTCCATTCAGCCATTTGATTGCGAGACATTATAGTGTTCATAAAAATTTAACCCTCCACTTAATGGACACACATAATAAGGAAGTTTGGGTTCATTGTCTTCTCCTTTAACGTCCTACTCTTATTTAGCATATTTGTGTTCAAATAGCAACTTAATAGTTACATTTTTTAAACGAGTAAATATACTTTATAGTAAATACCTATAGGTATAAATGAAAAAGTATTTCGA
>Ga0208011_1000960_pt1 | contig 10643 bp, 3 predicted proteins | sample 7_EtaG_FD_184080 | JGI IMG/M metagenome (GOLD analysis project Ga0208011, IMG submission 184080) | Marine viral communities from the Subarctic Pacific Ocean - 7_ETSP_OMZ_AT15161 metaG (SPAdes) (version 2) | ecosystem: Environmental > Aquatic > Marine > Oceanic | place: Pacific Ocean | collected... | reverse complement strand
TATTATTAATTGCGGTTTTATAAATAACATCCTGTGATAAGTAATCCACCTCATAATATTCATTGCCCAAAGCATCTGTGACTGATATAACTTCACTGATGTTGGAACCATTCAATTTAATACGAAGAAATTTCTGAAAATCACCAACCGTTATTTTTTCTTCATATGACTGCCCTGATATTACTTGCCCGACCATCTTAATGGCATATGAAGTTATATTTCCATTATCAGAATTCACTGTTGCAACAACGGTTTCGTTATCTGGATCAGCAAAATTTAAATTCTCATTGAGAGTGAATGCAACACCATCATCGGAAGAAAAGACACTTCCCTTCGTTAATATTGGTATATAATCTGTGTCCGGTTGATCTCCACGAGAATTTGCCGGAACAATTATGAAAAAAGTGGCTAATCCTGAAGAAATGGGTGCTCCTTTAAAATGAAACCCCATTTGTCTTCCCATTCTTAAAATATTATTGTATTCAATCGAAGTATCTAAAAACGATTCATTAACATTATAATCTAAATAAAATGATAAAATATCACCAACATAAGCAACCGTATCCAACATCATCGAGCCAAATCCGGCTTCACTAAAATCTTTATAAGTATTTGAATAATATCTCTTAGCGTATTCTACTAAATCTTGTTTAATAGTGTTGAAATCGCGAGATGTATATTTGATGGCTGGATATTGTTTCTTCATGATTTATTAATTCCTCTTTAGCAAATAATTAGTTAATCACTCCACTAATATCTATAGCATCATTTAATTCCAATGGAATAATTCTATATTCTACTCTTACATACATCGTATTATCTGGCAAAGAAGGATCTCCAGCGGAAGAATTAAAAATTATGTCTTTTATTTCTATATACGGTAGATATTTACTAACCTGAGTTCGAATTCTTTCAGCAACCGAATCATATACAAGAGGATTGTCATTCTCGAAAAGAAATCTTCTTAATCCCACTCCGAAATCGGGGTTCATCATTTTTTCACCGGGGACGGTGAGCAATAAATTTTTAAAATTTTGTTTTACCAGGGAAACATAATCTCCAATAAGAGCATATCCTGTTATTAAATCTCTGCTTAATGGCAATCTGGGTGTTAAAAACGACATTTAATATTCCTCTACTAATAATTAGAACTTTCTATCATTATTCCTTAATAACTTGACCCACCATTGTTACCATTATTGTTTGTGTCGTCGTCATTTGTTGACCCTTGCGGGGCATTTAGCATTTTTTGTTCCCCAACTTCACTTGCTAAACCAAATTCTAGTTCATAATCAATCTCACAGGGCTCATCAATTATTTCATCTTCGAGATTATCCTTATTCTTTTGCAGATCGCTTATCCAGTCATCAATAACGGCGTCAAGCCAATTAACGTGACTATCATCTAACGTCCAATATGCAATCCCATGGGGTAACGTAATTGGTGGTCCCATTAACCAGGGAGCAAAAATTGTAGCTGGGAGAAGTGCTAAACCGATCATCCAAGTTTCAGGCTCATAAAGAAATGTATCATCCACAGGATCAAACCATTCATTTGGTGGTTTTTGAGTCGCTTCAGGAGAATGAATTCCAAATCCACAACCTTCTGTATCAAGTTCCATTCCAGCCAATCTTTCTCCTGCTGCTATCGCGGACGCTCCTGCTTTTTGCATTGCATTTGCTTGACGTTGAGCAGTTGCAATTATTGAGTTTAGCATTTTAATGGATTTTTGTATATTTTTAGATATGGCAATATTGATATCTGATTGCTCCATAAACGCTTTAAATATTTTCAACGGGAACTTGAGAATCATTCCGAGAAGTGCTGCCCAAGGTACATCAATACCATTCAAAAGAGCATCCATCAATTCCTTATTTCCAGTCTGACACGCATTTGCCCATTGACCGCTTCTCAAAGAATTTAAGAAAATAAACATCAAGTTTTCTTTCGTTGGTGCAAAAAGATTATTAATATCTGGTAAAGAAGATAAATATGTAGCAGAATAAAGATTTGTTAGTGATAACATTCTATCCATTGAAAAGGCATATTTAAACAAGAATGCGTATTCGTCCGTTTGCTCAAGCTGTTTTTGAAGTGCATTTTGTGGGCTTGAAAGAGGTATTTTATTACCAGAACTATTTAGCTTCGATTCTCCAAAGATATGCCTGAAATAACCAACTGAAAGCGTTTGTTCGTCTGAAGGGATTACCCGTGGACCGCCGCAAGCTGCCATTACTGCTTCAACAGAATCATTTTCTGGAAAACCGTCGTCGGGAAACATATCGCTTATTTTTTTAAACATATCAATTGGAACTTCAACAGCAGTAAGAGGAGTTAAATAAATTGATCTTACGCGCTCTTCTGATGAAGCGGTGGAGACATCCTCACGACTGGTAACAGTTATGCTTCCTTTTTCATCCATCCAATATGTTTTTTCTTTTTCAACCTTTGGATTAGGATAAGTTGAATTATTAAAACTTTCAAGGACAAAATTTTCAATATCGGGGCCATCGACGGCAGTCCAAATACCAGGACGAGATAAATAAGACACCCTCAACCCAAAATGTAAACTCTTGAAAAAATCTCGAAGTTGATGTTCATCAGGAAGAATAGTACCGTCTGCACCAGGAGAAACAGTCTCGCGGAAATCCTCTTGTCTATTAGGCAATCCATCTCCGCAATCTTCTTCTAAAGCTGATTGTTGATCAGTAGTTGGCAAAGGTAGTTTTGGACTAGCGAGTGGGGCATTCTGATCGTCAAATGCTTTTCGCATATATTCATCCCACAGATCAATATTTACAACACCCTTTAACATATTATTGTTGTCGAGATCTTCTGCGGATTGGGGATTGAACACACCGGCATTGATTGCAAAACGATTTTTAACATAATTAATTTGAGGAAGAAGCCCAGGTACTTCTACGGGGTCATAATCTTCCACTCTAATATATGGCTCTAAAATAATGTTTCCGTTTGAAACATCAAGCGTGGAAGGAACCAACATTTCATTTCTTTCTGCACGACCATTTGCAACAAGATCTTTTGCAGGTTGTGCCATGCAATTACGTTGTTGCTCTGCTTCCGCAAATCTATCGCGAATATTTTCCATTTCATCAATCCAACCGACATATTTATTTATCATTGTGGTATAAAAAGCCCTGTTGCCAGAATCTTGAGTAAGGAAGGCATCAAGTGCTCTTGTTGCGGCGGTTCTTAAATCATAGGTTGGGTGTTGATTACCAAGATCATAGCCATTGGCTTCAGAAGCTTGATATAGAACTTTCAATGAAAATGATTTTATTTCTTCAGGGTGTTGTAAAATATAGTTACCCTCGGTGGTGTATTCATACTGGTTAACGTATATTGTTTCCAAATCATCTCTAAAATCCTCATATTGTTTTTTCTCCCATTCTAAAGTTTTAATAATTGTTCTAACATCTAAATCAAGTAAACTTATATATGGGATTTGTTGATGTGAAGCTTTATATAGGGCATATTCCACATTTTTTGTAATTTCACTCTTAGGGGATTGAGTATAATCTTGATCTGTGCCTTTTCCCAACACATAATTGTACCAATCAATCAAAAATGGAAGTCGTGCTCGCGGATCTCCGTAATTAGAAGGAAAGTCTGTATTATAAAATTGACGTTCCATATCATCTGGCCAGAACTTAGGATAAAATTCGGATCCGCTGTATTTCCAGACTTGTAATAATTTATTTATAACACCAAAAGCGCCGAGTCCAATAACACCCTTTTCACGGCCATAACCATCATCATTAGATCGCGACATTGAAAATAATAAACTTCCGGGTCCAAAAAGCTGACTGCTTTGTAGAAAATTAATCTGTGCCCAGGAGGGATCTGGTCTTTTTACAGAACGTTGACGATGAAAGTATGGATCATCAAACCACCAAGGTAAAATTTTACGGTCCTGATCGGGTTTGTTCCACCAAACAACATATTCGCCTTCTTCTGTGCGTGTTTCTCCTGTGGGATAAACTAAATTTAGTGCTGGTCCCAAATCCCAATTGTATTCAGGTGTGCCGGGGGCTGGAATCAAACCCATTGTCCAATTTTTGGCTGCTTCTATAAATCTCACAAGACCGCCCGGTATATCAGCAGATCCATCACCAACCATGCCCTCTTTTTCTGCTTGCGAAACTCCAAACGGAAAAGCGCCATTTAAAATTGTTCCTCCTGCCCCCATCAATGGTGATTTATTCATGCGTTGTGCTACTAATTGGGCTACTTCATTTAATGGAAAACCATAAGCGCCAACCAGACCTATTTGATCATTAGAAGTCCCACGACGAGGGCGTTGACCAGGCGATGGAACACTGCCAGCCACATGACAAAACGGCGGGTTAGTATATCCCAATAAAATTGCTTCGCGAAATGCTTGTCCCCTGCGGCGGGCAGCAACGTCGCCAGTTTTAACAACAGAAGAAATGCTGCTTCCAGGGCTTGGGGGCCAGAAAGCATTTGCGACACCATCAGCGGCAGCGATGAGGTCGCTGTGACCTTTGAAGGTATCGCCCAAGAAGCTTCTAGCAGCTCCAACTTGTATATCCGGTGCAAAATATTCTCTAAAAAAAGCTCCGGTAGCTCTTTCGTATAACATTCCCCATGTACCAAAACTACTAGGACCAGACGTGCCGCGAATGGAAGCAATTCTTTTATCGGTTAAGGTTCCGCCTCTTTTTATAGAAGAAAATACCTCATCAGGGATCACAGGGATGCCTGCCACTTCCGTATAAGTACCCAAAGCCTTGTTGCGTAAACTTATTAGATTCCCACCGACGGCCCAAGCACCGCCCCTCTTTCCTTTCATTTTTGTCACCATCGCCTGTCCTTCATCAAATTGCTCTGCGAAACGAAGTTGACCTTCATATTTTGGTGGCTCAACAGTCGGAAGCCACTTTTCTAATAAAATTGAATGTGGCGAACCATCGCCCTTTAAATGAACTTGCTTTGACAACCTTCTTGAAACTGAATAAAGCTGATTTTTTATAAAATATTCTAGGGCTGTTTTGAAATCCTCATATGTTGGTCTTGTTCTTTCATCACTCCTTCGAGTCACATCGATCCGAAGATTTCTGTTTTCATCATATAACGGAGCCTCTTTATTGTTACGATTATAAAGTTCTATTGTTTCTTTTTGAAATTCTCTAAAATAAGAAGTTCCAATGGATCTACTCGAAAGGCCATCAACAATTTGGTGATATAAATAATAAACTGAAGTTGCATCTGCGTCTGCTCCTTTCCCCAAAACAAAATAATGGAATGCATACACAGACTTTAACAGGTATTCAACAACATAGAGCCTAATTGTTAATAAAACACAGCCCGCACGATTAGAAATTTCAAAAGCAGTATCTTTATTTCCAGACAATCCAGTTGTGTCTGCATCTGTCGAAAACGGGTCGAATGCTTGCTTAAAACATTTTACATATTCATATTCTTCAAGAACTCGTCGTTTAATCAAATCAACATCCAAAAGAGTTCTATAACATAATGGATCGTTTCCAGCAATTCTTGCGGGGGATAAATTAAGGTTTAATAAACCGCCCATTCCTTCCTCGTTTGCTTGAAGTTCTAAGTATGGAGACTCGCTTATTTGATTTGTAAAAGCACAGAACAAATCCCCAAACAAATTTTTATAAGCAACTTCATTTTTTAAGAAATCTACAAAAGAGTTTGAGTTGGCTGGGTTTAAAAATCCAGTTTCCAAAGAACTTGGTGTGTTCGCCGGGGAAACTCGCTGAACTGCCTCTCCATTCCTATAAATTGTATTACCATTTAGCCACGAATATTTTGCAAAATCATAAAAATATCCCTCTTGTGGTTGAGCAGGGTGGTTTACAACTTCTAGTTCTTTCCAATTTATTACTTTTTCAGCTTGTGAATTAATTGGAATTACTTCTTTTGGTCCCACCAACTCTTGTGATAGTATAGCAGATGCGGTTGCAGGCATCTCCGCTGATGGATTTATTTTAAAATCGAGTGAAAAACTATCTTTTTGAATCTGATTTGTTATAGATCTAACACTATCTGGCACCTTATAAATAAAATTAAATGATGATGCTGCAACTGAGGCGAGTTGAGTTGCAACACTCTTTAAGGCAGAGGAATCAACTTGGGCATCACTGTTGCTTCTTCCTCCGAAATTTAATATTTCTCCACCAACTTTTGACAAGCCTTGTGACATTTGATCAAAATCAACACCAAAAGAATTCATAATATTGGGAAGTATAAAATTATAATTCGTTGAACCCGCAGTGTCTTTAATAGAAAAAATATCGGATCCTATAGTATTAGTGTCGATTGAGCCGAAGTTAAAACACATATTTTTATAAGAATCTTTCAATCCAGGTGCATATGTAAGATCTCCAAAACTATAAGTTTCGACAGGAATAGGAGAATAACCAAATGTTTTAGTATAATCATACATTGTTGCTGGATTTGTTTTATCGTCTCGGCCTGGTTGTTTTTTATCGGTATCCCATTTATAACCCAATCTATTATACGGAATTGCGGTTTTATCAAATGTACGCCCGCCAAGACCTCGTCGCCCAGGATCATTCTGTTTTTCCCACTCATATTCTTGTTCAGCAGTTGGTTTTGTTTGACCTTCTTCCCACATTCCTGCGCCTTGTGGGTTGTTCCAGCCTGAAAATCCCAAAGAAGATATAAACCAATTATATCTAATCTTTTCGCCTGGTTTATAATCAGTATCATCTTTATTTGGGTCATCTTCATCCGGGGGTTCTGCTGAACCTGGTACTTTGGAACCATGAGGTAAAGAACCATAGGAAACCAAGCCATCGCTAACCATTTTCAAAAATTCCATATCAAAAGTACGAATCTCCTCGACATCACCGGAATCATTAGTAACTTCCGCAATTACGGTTCGTGGAACCCTTCTTTTAATAAGTGGTTTTTGCGACATAGCAGGAATCATGCCTTTTAAATCTCTGGTAAAAGTGGTATGTAATGGATCATAAATTGTATCCAAGGTTTGTTTTACCATAAATTGCGTAACAGGATGAGATACTGGCAAAATGCCTGGGGTGACTACAGGATTACCATCAGCATCATAACTTCCGCTACAAACTAATGGCGGAATCATTCCAGCAAAGATATTGTCTTTCCCAATCATTCCTGCCATTTCTTTTAGGCGATTTCGTTTTCTTTCTTTTGACTTTTGAACTTGATCGCGACGTTGTTCTGGTGTCATTAAAGGATCTTTCTTTCTTAAAAGATCTTCTCTTAATGCTGTATCATCAACATCACATAAGCACTGAAATTTAACTGGTATTGATTCGACAGCAGCAGTCACTTGTTCAATAATATCTTTCTGCGGTATAATATTGGAAAAACCATTCCATAAAGCTGATATATTATTATCGGTTGCTTCGTCTGTGTCGCCAGCTAAAATCTTATAGATATCCGGGAAATCAGGAAGCATATTTCTCATGGCTTCTTTGGCTTCATCACCAACATTACAGCCAAGAAGTGCGTTTCCAATTTCACCAGGATTTAATACAGTGGATGACATTTCAAGATAGTCTGCAACTTGTTCAGCCGCGCTTTTAAAGACTTCAGTATCCCACGGTTCTTCTCTTTCCAATAATATTTTAATTCTATCTACAGTAACATCAGTGGAACCAAAAAGTTCTTGCACCTTCTTGCCCTTCAAATTTAAGAAATTTCCTCGCTCAACTGTCCACTGCATTCCAAACGTTTCTTCTACTTTCTTATCCAGCGCAAGTCGGTGAGGTTTTGCCAATTCACCAGATTGATATTTTTCGTATATTTCTTCTGCTTCTAATTCATAAATTCGTTGGCGGCTCTTGATTTGATTTTTAAGAACTTGTTGCGAAAGAAGTTCCACATCACCGCCGCTATTCTCTTGTAGGGAACCATAAAAAGAGCCAAGGACCAATTTTTCTGAATTCACGGCGAATCCAGCTGCTAAAGCGTTGCCGATTACTCCCGCAAAACTTGATTGACCAAAAGCCAACTTGGAAAGCTTTTTGTTACCGTTTTCATCAGTTTCAACTGCACACTCATTACAAAAATCAAAAAGAGATTTAATTATCTCGATGACCATTTGAATCAACATGCTTATCATACTGTCCAAAACACCAAGAAGCATTTTAACTATCATATCCCCCATGAAATCCACGACGGGAAACCCACCAGGAAATGCCATAGTGGGGGGATTAAAAGCAGCTTGAATTGTCTCCGCTGCTTCAGTAAGAGTGTCTAATATCTCAGTCGGAATACTAAACACGCCGATTTCTGGCAAATCCAAACACTGAACTGCTGAGTTGATAAGTCCATCAAGTCCCAATTTATTAAAAAAGTTGTCATAAATTGATTCCATATCTTTTATAAGAGAAGACAGTTGATCAAGGTTTGACAAAACTGTATCCCCAACAAAAGAATGAGCTGCATCCATTTCTTTTTGTAGTTCTTTGCGGACTTTCGGAGAATCTAAATAAGATCTGAAAGATTGGACTTCGACACCTGTTTGGACAAGCATCTTTTTATCTTTTTTTATTTTTTCATATATACCTTTTTCGGGCACATATGAGCGAGGGGGTGGTTTGGAGAAATCAATAGTGGGTGGTCGATAGATATAATCATTTAAAAATTGTGACCAAGAAATTGGTTTATTGGTAACAGAATTTTTTTGTATTTCATCTAATTTAGATAAAAGAAAAATAGTCCTATCATTGTTTACACTAGAATTTTCTATAAAATTTTGATACCCCTTTATTAGTTCCACATATCCTTGACCTTGATTTATCTTGGTCATTAAAACCTTATAATCGTTATTGGTATAAAGGGTGATTAAATCCGAATTAGCAGCCGAATAAACTATTTCGTTTTCTCCCAAAAAATTAGTTAATGCTGGAAGAAAAGAATTTAATTTTGTAATTTCTACATCAAAATCAATATCATAGACCCTACCATAAAATTCTTCAATCTCTGCCTTATATTTTCCCAAAAAACTAGAAGCAGTCTTTATTTTAGTTTCTAAATCATAAGAATTTAAATCGATTGTTATATCCGGTGTACCTGATGGTTGGGGTATATATTCAGGTAATGAATCAAGAGAGCCACAAGGCAAAGATATAAGCACTTTCATCTTTGCGCTAGGTCTTTCGGAAATATAATAATCTTCGGCAAAAACTTGATTTGCTACTGAGCCACTTAAATCTTTACTATAAAACTTTAATATTCTTGCAAGCCCCGGAGCTTTCAGGCTATCCATTCGTTGTTGAAGTTCTGGACCACCAGTTGTTGAATGCTCTGAAAGAACAGTGACAGAATATCTTTCACCATAACTGCCAGATGCAGCTTGATAGAATGGATCACTTTTGTCATCCATGCTCGTCCAATCGGGCGTCAAAAGCGATTTTGTTTTCTTAGAGTTAGCCATTTTTAGTTAACGTAATTCCACCTACTACAGATATACTTTGGACTGCTTGGTTTAAGTGTGTCTAGTTCTAAAGAGCCAGCATTCTTTTTCCAAGCTTCCAAACCTTCTTGACAGTGTAACAAGAGGGAAGCAGCTGTATTTGGACCTGCTATTAATTCTAAAACATGATTAGCGGGAAGTATTGTTTTCCCATCCATTCCCATGTGTGTATGATTAGCGATTTGTTTGTTTAATGTTTGTTGAAAAGTTATAAATGCTCCAAGAATGCCGGATAATTGGTTCATAGTTTTGAGCATAGACTCTAAACAATTTACTAAATTTTTTCCTTTAACCATTGGTTGTAGGTTAAAAAACTCACCGTCATCTTTGTTACCGGCGATTATATTAATTCCAGCAACACTACGAATTGGTTGCTCGCTTTGAGAAGTTGTCTCTGAACCTGGACCCATCGTAACAAGTTTAATTCCCCTTCTGGCAATAACTCTCACATCATCTGATTTTATTGCTACGCATCCTGCTGGACCCCAATCTTGCTTCTGTGGCTTTGTTGTGAGGCCAGGAATAACTCCGGATCCAACAAACCCAATTTTACCAGCAACTAAACCAAAATTTTCATCAACATCAGATTTTTGACTTATATATATTCTGGCTGCGTCATCCTTAAACATTGGATGAACATAAACTGTTTTCTGACCAATAATTGGGTATCGCTTGGCTGCATCTTTCGCAGTTTTAGAACCTATTTCTTCACCACCCGCAGCCTTTAAAGGAACTGCACATGCCGTTACACCAGAACCCATTCGACCAACCACAATATCAATTGCACCAGCTTGAGTATTAGCATTATAACCAGACGTAGAAGTTGATGGACGATCTCTCCCTAAAACAATGTATGTATTGTTCTGTCCTGCCCAAACGTCTTCGCACGGAAGTTCAATAAAAGTTGGCAATGCCTCGGGAAGTGCGGAACCCCCGATTCCATCTTTAAACCTCTTTGCCGCTTCTGGCGAAACATCAGTATCTAAATACTCTTTAACTGCATCACACAGTTTTCCATCCATTGCTGGTTTGGTGGGATTTTTTTTCTTTGCTGCCATTATATTTCGTCCGATGGTGGATAAGGGGGAAACATGCCACACCTATATGGGCTTTGTTTGGGCATTATTGTATAATCAACTTTATAATCCCC
>Ga0208011_1000959_pt1 | contig 10646 bp, 9 predicted proteins | sample 7_EtaG_FD_184080 | JGI IMG/M metagenome (GOLD analysis project Ga0208011, IMG submission 184080) | Marine viral communities from the Subarctic Pacific Ocean - 7_ETSP_OMZ_AT15161 metaG (SPAdes) (version 2) | ecosystem: Environmental > Aquatic > Marine > Oceanic | place: Pacific Ocean | collected... | reverse complement strand
TCGCATTTGTTTCATATCTCTCAGTATAAGAAGAATCATAATAGAACTCTAAGTCAAATGCAGGATACTGTTCAGAACCTCTTGTATATGAAAGAGAAGAATCTGATAAGTCAAAAGTTACATTAGAATCTTTATAGAAATTTAAAGTTGGGTTAACAACACAGATTGTTCCACTATTTGCTGTTGTAAGACCAACGAAGTTAGGAATTGGTTTTTGAATCTCATATTTGTCTAAACATAATTTAATTTTATTCCTATCAATAACATAGACAAAATATTCCTTCTCATTAACCAATCCACCAGTAGGAGTGTCTGATTTGTGAATTACTTTTTGTCCTGTGATTAAACCGTGGTTTATAATACTAATAGAATCGGGAATTCCTGATAACGAAGTAGTAGATGTAATTCCACTTGCACTAAAACCTAATCCACGAGTAACTATCTTTCTGTTTGGTTTATCATATTGAATAGTTGTAATACCAGTATTTCTTGGATTAACATTAATATTAACCTTGGCATTATGTTTTAGTCCATGGGTTCCTGCTACAGAAACAATTACATTATTTTGTTCTATATTTCCTTTTACAATTCCATCATAATTTGTTTTAAAACTATGATATACACCAGTTCCTACTCCAGCAAAATAAACTAATCCAGTATGAGCAGTTGTTTCTGCAATTCCGGCAAATGAACCAGTTGAACCCAATCCAACCTTAATTGATGATATACCAATTAAATCATTACTTACCTTAGCAACATACAATGCTGGATATAGTGAAAGGTTCACTACAGTACCAATAGCAACATTATTTGCAGATGTAATAATTCCTACTGAATCTGCACCATCAGAATTTGTATGATAAGTTATTTTATCACCAGTCTCCAATTTATGTCCTGGAATGTATATTGTTTGTGCAGGTACATAAAGTTCAGTTGCCCCAGCACCAGGATTGGAGAAAGTTATAGTAGAACCTGATCCTACTATTGTACCAGCAGCACCTACTGGAGTAGCACTACCTAATCCAACCGACTCTGAGGGATCAAAATAATATTCTGTATTTCGTTTTGGATCATATGTAGTGTTTACACCAACGTTAATAGTAAATCTATTGGGAATTTCATGAATCTTAGTTCTTGCCGTATGTGACAATCCAGTTTGCGACTTCAAGTCTCTTAAAACCCGAATTCTAGAATTAACTCTGTCTACATTTAATACTCTAACATCTTCATCACCAAAATTACCAGTAGTTAAAAGTCCAACTAAACGTAAAAGATCATTTTCCTTTATATTTGGATATGTTAAAGCTCCATTTACTGGAAGATACGTAACAATACCAGTAACACCCTCTGTTCCAATTCCAGTAGATAAACTAAGTTGATTTGATTTAATTCCAACGTTATATGAACCTTCAAGTAAAGATGTTGTTGTTGTTAATCCAGATATCTTTATAATACTATCATTCCTAAGACCAACACTAAGACTAGTTGTACCTATTCCAGTAAATACTCCTTTTCTGCCTGATGGGTAGAATTCAATACCATCTACCTTAACAGCATCTAAAGTTAGAGTCCCTATTCCCGGACCAGCAACTTTCGATACTCTTGCTGCAGAAATGTAAGTATTTGGAGTATCTTCTTCAAATACAACCTTATCTCCAACTTTATAGGATGTTCCTCCAGTAACTATACCAATTGCATCTATACCACCCCTCTCAACAAATTTAATAACAGAATCTTGAGTACTATAGGTATATGGTTCAATAACATAATCATATCCACTATTATCTTTATCTAAAGCATATGGGAAAGTATTTCTAACCCAGTTAGTTTTGTTTAAATCTATATCGTCCTGATTGGATAATCTCTCATAGTTAAACTTCTCTGGTTTTGCATTAAATGAGTCACCAATCAAATATGGGAATGCAGGTTTCTTATAGTCCACAAAGGGTCCTGTACCCTCTACATCCGACTCAAATGTAGCAAAGTATGCATAAGTACCATTTGGATATTCAGGTGTTACACAGAACCTTCCGTTATTCTTATCAAGAACACCATCATCAGTTGAATATGACCAAGTAAAGTCTTCAACAAAGAATTCTTCTGGGAATACTGTACTTGGAGGTCTATTTACTTTTGCTCCCACATTCTCTGTATATCCAGATCTTAACTGAATAATAGTACCACCAGTTTTTGAAGTATAACCATATGGACCATAAATTGGATTGCCATCATATGCCCAACCAATAATAGGAGAGTGCTTATCCTGACCCATCTCTTGACCATTTGCAAGAGTTAGATCCTTCTTACCATATAGGATATCACCATCAGAACCAGATGTATAAAGAATCTTTCTTAGACTTCTAGGAGCATATGCATATGAACACTGCAATTCAAATGCCCTATTTGTTGGTCTATCAATAAATATATCGTCATTTCTTAAGTTAGCAAAATTCCTCTTAAAGTTATTAACTGTCCATTGCTGCACTTTTGGTCTAAAGAATGCATTTTTTCCTGCTGCTTCTACACTAACTGTTGTAGTAGATACTCCATATCCAATTCCACCCTTATTAACTTTTATAGCAATAATATTGCCCTGTGCATTCATTTCAGGAACTAACTCTGCACCTGTTCCTATACCAGTAACAACTAGATTTGGTGCAGTATTATAATCTGTTCCTGCAAAACTAACGCTAACATCTACAATAGATCCATTAGCAACTACAGGAGTTAAATAAGCAGCAGTTCCGCTGTATAGATTAATTTCAGGATTTCTCTCAAAATTAAGTATTTCTGATGCACCATACCCTACGCCATTTCCAGTCAGATGAATTGAAGTTATTTGACCCCTTACAAGTGGTTGTGCAACACATCCAAAAGTATCACCTGAAATAGATGATATTCCAACTGCCCCTATTACTTCTACACTAATGGGTGGATAATTAAAACTATGAGTTCCTAATCCAGTAGATCTGAAATCAGCATATTGCTCAGTATTATAATAAAATGCCTTAACCGTAGTGCCAACACCAACATTAGATAACTTAAAGGAATCCTTATCTATAACTTTTACATAATAATCTAATGCAGTAGAAAGACCGGATATAGTAGTATTATTACCATCACCAATATCTAAAGAATATTGAACAATCTCACGATCCTTATACTCATGATCTGGAATACGTATAACATTTAATGCAGTATCAACACCAACTGGTTGAACTGTTCTCTTCTTATTTTCATATCCAGTACCTGAATTGATAACTTGAATAGTACCTACTACTGCTTTACCATTTAAAGATCTTAAAGAATGATTTCCTTCACCATAATCAGTAAATCCAGTAGTACCAACACCAGTAATTGCGCCATTTAAAGAAGTATATAACTTAAGATTTTTATTATCAATTACTCCAACATAGTAAATTGCACCAGTACTTAAACCTGTTAATGATTTCTCTCCAAATGTCTTATATTCTACCCTTTCACCATTTCTAAACTTATGATAGGTTGTAAATCCAATAATAGAGGTATCAAGACCTACTTGAATTGAAGTAGATACTCCTGTAGCATCAAAGGTAACTTCATGAGGTTTTGTAATTAGTTTTGCTTCAGCAGTTGCTCCTTCTCCATTACCACCAGTAATTTTTACAATAGGAACTTCAATGAAATCATACCCAGGATTTAAAACTTTAATCTCTTTAAAGTTACCTTCAACTGCAACATATCCAGTCGCTCCAGACCCAACAGAGTCCTTAATACTGAGCATAGGTGGATTTATCACATCATAGTTTTCACCGCCCTTGGTGACCTCTATAGAGTCTATCTGGCCTGCATATACAGTGTCCCTGGACTTATAGTTTAATACTTCAACACCATCTATAAGGATACCTGTATATCCAATAGGTGTTTCATGTATCTGCCCATCATGGACTGGTTTGGAGATTTTTCTTAATAATTTTTGGGGTTGTATTTTTCTTTCATGAAAATAATACTTCTCTACAGTATTGTTATTGATAGTTACTGTATCAGTAGAAGAATCAATCTTAGCAAAAATTCCACCGTAGATATTTGGAAGACTCTTTGCTAATTTTACAATATTATCATCTATTCTTTTTACAAAATAAAGACCTTCTTCAAAAAGTTGACTTATGACCCATTCTTGACGAATGGTATTTCCAGAAGAATCGACAGTATCAACTGCACCCTTTTCAGGAGTATAGTAAATTGCATCACCAGTATAGAAGTTATGATCGACACCAACTGTTAAAGTAATTTCTTCAGCATCTGCTTCATAAGTCCCTGAAAGTGTTACCTTTTGAGTTCTAGGATTTAACTTCAATCTACCATGTGATGGTAATGAGTTTGAAGCAATTAGAACAGAATCAGAACCAACATAAACATTTTGTATATTTGCAATAAGTCGGTTTAATTCTCCATGAATATCAGAGTCTACTCTTGAAAAATCTCTACGTACATTAACAATAGTTGTTGTATCACTAGGTATACCTTCACCTCGGATAATAATAGTATTTGCATCATAAGCATCTCTTACTTCATACTGGTTAACTAAAAGAACATGATCCTTATCATATAGTTTTACATTATCACCAATTCTAAAAATATTAGGATCTTTAGTAATTAACTTGTAAGTTGAGTTTATAGAGTCAATTAACTTTAATTCTTTAATATCATAATTCTGAATTGTATTAAAAATCCAATTATTCTGACTAAAACTAGTTCCAATATGTCCTAATGACTTGATTTTTATCTTTGCACCATCATTATAATACCGAGTATCACTTGGAATCTCCAAATTATTCAATACTGACCTAATTTTTACTCTTATTCCATCAGTTGATGCAGTACCAGCAGAATATGCATAGGTATCTTGATCAATTAAGGTCATATCAGTGATTGATGACCCGATTGATGTTGTATTAATTCCTAAAAACTGGTTAAGAGTCTTATAAGCATACGTTGCAATCCCACTTTCTCCATTGGAATACACAAACGAGAGGGTTCCTGAATTGGGGAATCCTAATGTTGAGTCTACATCAATGTATGTTTGTGCAATTCCTACATCACCAACGATAATTGACTTAGCATGAGCAGAAAAATCGCCATATAACAACTCAGTAGAACCATCATTTTGGTTCCATGAGGTATCAAGACTGATTTTATAGAAGATATTAGTGTTAATTCCGACATTTATGCTCTCTACATGAGATACTGGAGCATATGCTTTTGAGATATTCTCAAATGGGTCTTGAAAAAGGGTCTTATTAATTAAATCTAGAGGATCTCCCTCTACTGATTCTACAATAATATCTCTTGTCTTCTTGAAATTGGCATTGGATGGTGAAATTACATGATCTATAGGTTTAACAACATCTGCTCTTTCATTAAAAAGTGCTCCAAAGAGTATTTTAAAGGATTCATCAGTTCCTCTTGTTGCATAAAAGTCCTTAGATTGTCTAATAAACTGTGCTTTATTTAAATCTTCATGTAAATCTTTCTGAATTCCATATAATAATTGATTTTTAACCTTTCTTAATATTTCATCTAAGAATAAAACACTTAAATTTTCTATTGTAACATCTTCATCATGAGCATCTGCAATAGAAGTAGAGAAAATTAAGTCTTCTGATGATGCTGGATTTGTAAAAGAAGTAATTCCACTGAACCCTCTCGTACAGTCAACGAAACTTATATCAGTTTTACTGCCATAAGATATGATTTCATCACCAATTTTTACCAATCCATTGTTATCTGGAAATCCATTTGTATTTTCAACAGTAATAGTAGTATCATAATCTTCAATTCTTGCTGTAAGAGATGTAGTTTTATTAACATTACCACATTCACTTAATTTTATATACGAATCTATATTATTAATTAAGTCAACTGGAGCACCTTGATACTCTTGTCCCTTATAATAAGCACTTAAAAACTCCCCAACCAGCGGAAATTCATCCCTAACATAAGTAGGTAATTGATTTTTTACAATCTTGTTAAGTTGAACTTTCTTTAGGGTCATGTTATCTTACTATGCTGCCTGTGCTATAACTTGGGGTAACAGTATAAGTAGACCCTGATGGATCTGCACCAGAAGCAATTTCATCAACAACCATGTCAACCTCGCTCCTATCTAATTGTAAATAAAGATCTTGCAAACCAATAACATCATTCGATTCAGGAACTGTTGATATTTCTAAAATTTCCACGTTATCTTTAGGTTTGCCTGATACTATATTTATCGGGTTTAGAGTGATACGTCCTTTGACATAATCAATCACTCCTACATTCCTTCTTACGATTACTGGAGGATATGTTCGTTCTCCTGGTAAAGAAAATAGTGAAATTTTACCTTTTTTCTTATTAGAATCTGGAATATCAAATAAGTAGACATCATCAACAATATCTAAAACTTTAAACGGAGTAGATCTGATATTATATCCTTCCATTGAAGAAATATGGAATCGATTACCAAAATCAACCGCATATTCTGCAAATTGGTTAACTGCAATTCTCAAATCCCGTCTTATTTGAATAGTTGTAATATTTGAAGATATTGCCTCATGACTTTGATCAATAATCTTCAAGAATTTACTATATTTGAATCTTGCGCCGTATTTGTTCAATTCTGAAGAATCTGCGTACTTATCAATATTAGATTTTACTAAACTTGAGACATTAGCAACATTTTTTGCTAAATTTACGTTATAATAGACATTACTGCTAGTTTCAATAAACAAATACTTCAAATCAAGAATTTGTGGAACAATTCCTGCTACAGAATACTTTTTAAGGTCTCTTTTTATATTTTCCTTAACTGCATTCGATACAAAGTCACCAGTTCTTGGTTTTATACTAATAAAGACCTTTCCATACTGTGGTGGGACTAATTCTTCACCACCATAAACAGAAATTGACTCTGCTTCTGGATAAATCTTGTTTGGAATCAAAATTTCATAGTCATTTGCGGTTAATGCCCTATTTTGAGTTGCATAAACCTGTGGTGCATACTTTTTAATGGATTCTGTACTCTCAATTACTTGACCACCCTTTGATGACTCATTTGCAGTCACTAGAGAGATTCCACTAGTAACATTTGAGGTAGCATTGTTACGAGTATAGACTAATTTCCCACTAAAACTGAAATTTGCTACACCATTACCAGATTCTCCATTAGTTTTGATATATGATACTTCAACAACATTACCATCTTGTAAAGCCTTACCAAATATCCCATCTCCAAAGATTAATTCATAATGTTCATCCTCAATTTCTTGAATAAAGTATATTGGGGAAGTTCCTGTTATTGTTGATCCTGAGTCTGAGTCAAAAAGGTTATCTTGACGAGAATATGTTAAAGAAACTGAAGAATTTGGACTTGGTTTTACAGAAACCTTAAGAGTTTCTAAATCAATTCCTGCATTTGATAAAATAAACTTATTAAATGGATTTCTGGAAGAATATTCGAAAGATTGCTCAACAACTGACCCTTCATATACATCTATTTCGTTAAAAGTAGCAATTCCATCAACAACACTGACAGATTTATCCTCAGTAATACCAAAAGTAAAGGATTGCCCATTAAATTGCTTACTTGTTGCAACAACAGTACCTTTCTTAAGTACTACAGAAGGTGGAGTTGGTGAAACTGATGAAATATTACAAAAAAAGTTAACTGTTGCCTTTGCTGCCTTTCTTGATCTTGGTAAATATCCTATATTTCTTGCTAATGATACAACATTCTCTCTTAAAGTAGCACTATCAATAAAAACTTCATTAGATACCATATTGGCATTATATGAAGTGATATATGTATTATATGCTAAGACATTTAAAATAGATGATAAGTTCGATCCTTCAAAATCATAGTCCGTAAAGTCAGAATTAGACTTTAGGTAATCTTTAAGTGTAGTTTTAATCTGGTCAAAATCAAGACCAGTAAAGTTTAAAAGTGGCATTTATCTAGACGGTAGCAACACAAATTCTAAATCTTGAGGAGGAACATCAGAACCAATTATCTGATATGTAATTACAACATTGTATTCGTTGTTATCATAGTTTGCCATAGAGTCAACATTTAGTAATTTAACTCTTGGTTCATATGTATTAATACTATATTCAATTTCATCACGAATTGTAATGGCGGATACGTCATCAAGATTCTCAAATAACGTAGCAGATACCTCAGAACCAAAATCTGAGTCAAAAAACTTTTCTCCAGGTAGAGTAAATACAATATTTCTTATAGACCGGGCAATTGCAGACTGATCCTTTAGACCAATTAGGTCATTATTAAGAGGATTACTCTTAAAAGACATGCTAAGGTCCTTATAACCTTGTTTTACCCGCTCTAGTGGCATAAAAAAATAGTAATTATAACTTATTTATTAAGAATATTTACCGATATTCTGTAATGACCTCATAACTTTCAATTTCACGGTTGTTTAAGTCCTCATCACCGTCTTTTAGGTACTCAAAAAGGTCTGTTTGCACCTTTTTATCGCTTTTCTTGGGTGTAAGTGGATCATTAGCGATCTCACGTAGCATTTTACCGTTAAAATTTTCCATAATTTTGACCTAGGTGATGGTTATTGATAATAAAAAAGGATACTCGGTGCTTATACCAAATATCCTACTAAAAATGTAACGTCGTTGAGAGTTATTTAGACACCTTTCGACTCTTTTAATGCTTCAACGATAATTTGCTTCAATTCATGGCGTTTTTTTCGCCCCAAACCTGCTCTAGTGTCTATTTGAACCTTCAACCAATAAACGAATGCTAGAACTAGTATGAATTGAATTCCTTCTCCCCATGATAAGTTCCATGCTTCATTTAAATCGAGACTCGCTGCTGCAAGTAGGTTCATCTCCCTTGTCCTCTATACTCTTTCTTTGCTTTGTTACGAGAAGTCGCGGTATACTTAGTGTGCTTCCCCGTTCCTTGACGAGTTTTCTTCGGTACTGTTTCAATGAATTCCGCAGAACCCCATTGTCCTTGTTTAGTTCGTACTGGCATAGCGTCTCCGAGATTTAATTTGGGTTATAAAGGTTTAACATAAAGACTATAGCAATAATACCAATAATTAATGCAATGGCCCCATAATAAAGTATCATAATCATTCCTTTGGTTGAGCACGTACTCTATATGAGACTTTATCTCTACGAGAAAGTTCGGTTAGGATCTCTGCTTGAAGATCCCATAACTCACTGGATGCACGATGATTAATCGGCCAGTGAGTTCTTTCTTCACTAAGGGTTTTCATAATTATATTACCCGTGTCTTCTCATGTCCTACACGTATACGAGGGTCGCACCAGATCTCATAATCTGCATCCTGTGCATCTAAACAGAACGATACGTCCTCTCCACACATGTCTTGTACATCACCACTCTCAAAGACTTGCATCTTAGGAGCAAACCATGGATACTCAAGACTCTCAAAAACACCATGCTTAATAAGAACCCATCCAAAACCAGTGTAATCACAAGTAAAAGGTTTCCTTCTCTTTGAGATACTTTCGACGGTTTCATGATTCATAACTCCCCCATTCTTACGGAAGTCATCCTCTTCTAACCAATGAGCAACACTTGTAGTCTGCCCATCCTCTGTAGCATACCATCCACCACAAATCTGTTTCTCCTTATCAGGGTCTGTGCTACCATCTTCCTTAACAGCATCGGCAGGCATCGCCATATCGCATAACTGCCAGAACTTGTTAGTATCAAAGACAATATCACTATCAATCCATAGTTGATAATCATACTTCAGTTTGCCGTCCCAGGGTATCTGCTTAGGTCCCCTTAAGACATTCGCTCCGAGTACCTTACAACGTGCGAAGTTTACCATAGATGAGTAATCCTGTGATATCTGAATACTCATTCCATTCTGTACCATGTCAAAGCATAACTGTACAAAATTCTTTAAAAAGATATAAGAGCAACCTCTGCCGGGTAAACAGAAAACGATTGCTTTTCCCTTCCATCTTGCTTTGATTGCATCGATGTCCCAATCAGGGGCTTTCGTTTTGGGTGCAACCGTTTTTACTTTAAATCCTTTAGCCATAAAAGATAACTCACTTCATTATTATTTTACCACGATATTTAGCGTCTGTCAATATCGCTCCGCTCTCCCCTTCGGGATCAATAGGAATCTTCATCTGTTGGTAGAAACCGCCCCGGTCCTCCATAACCTACCTTACCTTGGAGTTTAACATATGTCAAATCATCCTTATCATAATCAGTACTTATTAAATCTACCATGACATGTAATAATTGCCATTTCTCCTCAAAATCTTCTTCTCGTAAACTGTGATACAAACACCTATCTTTTGCATATATGTGATAGATTGTATCTTCAAAATTCTGCATGGTTTTGTGGGACTTTCACCTATTTACTTATGTGCCTTGCGGCGTTTTTTATCTCCTTTCTTTTGCGCCCATGTCCTTAAATTACCAGAACATTTTCTCTTATTACCACTACCACTTCTGTTTGGATTTCTCTTGGCGGACATAATGAATCTTTGTTTGTTTATACCTTAATTATAACAGACCTTATGGGGGATTTTTTTCTGGCCCAGATTTTTTTTATATATTGTAATATCTCTCTCGCGTAACCCCACTTTTGTAGGTTAGCT
>Ga0208011_1000957_pt1 | contig 10664 bp, 12 predicted proteins | sample 7_EtaG_FD_184080 | JGI IMG/M metagenome (GOLD analysis project Ga0208011, IMG submission 184080) | Marine viral communities from the Subarctic Pacific Ocean - 7_ETSP_OMZ_AT15161 metaG (SPAdes) (version 2) | ecosystem: Environmental > Aquatic > Marine > Oceanic | place: Pacific Ocean | collected... | reverse complement strand
ATGCTCTCATCGGCTCGCACTTTCTTCCTTCTTCGCAACTTTTACCTATAATTTTAAAAATATCATCAATGTGAACATTATCCCAAGTGGTATCAATGCCGTGAGCTTCTTTCAAATACTCTCGCCAGTTTTCAAGTAGGAGTTTCATAATAGGCCCACTATAATTATTAGAATCATTGATATAATAGTTCCTAAAGCCATACCGCCAAGAACAACATCAACTACTCGGATGCCGCGCCACACTATCCAATCGCTAAATTTACGGTATTTTTCAAGTAGGAGTTTCAAAACAATATAATCCCTGCTTTTTCTGCTGCTTCTTTAATATAGGGAGATACTCTTTCTCTCTCGCGTTCTGTCCATTTTTTTGTAGTACGTTCATATGCCGCCTGAAAATCTTTATAGGGAATGTGAACACGCTTAATAACAGCCCACCCTCCAAGTGATGGCACCTCTTGAATATGCGATTCTGGTGCCAACCCTGGCAATTTATAAAGAGGTTCCATATCAAGAAAAGTACCACCACCACCGGTGCCCCAAGATTCCTTTTTGCCATCCGCTTCAAGAATTATAGACATCACCCCCGCAGATTGAGGCATCCCACTCGGATCTGTAAGATAAGTCCTAAGCCCTTTACCAAAACCAGATTGTTGATGATAAAAAGATTCTTCAGTAGGAACTGCATAAGCTTTTGCTACATCATAGCTTCTTGACCATGATTCCATAGGTTTCTCTTCTTTCGCTAATGTTTCAGCAGGACTATATTCTCCTCCGCTCCCCATCTGGCTCTTCCGCGTCCGCATGCTTGGGCCATATTGCATATGTTTCACATCTTTTTCTATAACGCCTTTAAATCGTTTAAAAAGATTAAAGGTATGCTTACTTAACAATTTTTCTTTTCCTTTCTCTAATTCGTCGGGACTATGGTGACTGCTTAACCAATCGCTCACCCAGGCATCAGAAACAATCATACCCCTATAGGCCGTCCCTTTATACCAACGTAGCCAATCGGGATATTCGTTTGAATTTATAGCTTCTTGAAGTTTTCGAATATCCCAATAATCGGGTTGTTTTCCTCGAATCACATATCCGTAAATCACATCATATAAATCTATAGGGATAGGCAAGTTCTGCTCTCTCTCTTTCAAAACAATCGGCTTTCGAAGCATGTCTTCAACATCGAATAACCTTTGTTCTTCCAAGCTCAGTTCTCCAGGCGCAGCCTGATCAGCAACTTTCGCCTGCCGTGCTGCCCATACAAACGTTTTCTTTATGACATCATGAATCTCATTATGCCAATCATCCCAATATTCTACGAGGGCTTTTAATACTTCTACGAGTCCATCCGGATCGTCCATCGAGGCATAATATCCAATTCTTATAAAAATCTCAGTTGGTGACACTGAAAGCGTTTCTGTCTCTATGGGTGGATAATACGACTTATTAACTGCTTCTTGTACTGGTTCCGTCATAGCCTTTCTTAAAGCAATTCGAAATTGGCGACTTTCTGCTATTGCTGGCGCCGTTTGTTCGTTGATGCCTTTGTAGTTTGCTGCAGCACCGGCTATCGCATCATTAATATCAGCATAGGAAATAGTAACGTCGGTGGTAAATCTTACGCTTTCCATTTCTCCATATTCGTAACCTTCTTCGGCTTCGGCATCCCATTCAGAAGAACTATATTCTCCGTTTAACACTTCGTGTCCCAGTGCCACAATAGCACCGCCTTCCATCCATCCTTCACGCTTAAAGAACACTTCACAAGCCTGTTTTACAGAAGCGTGATTGTCGTCACACTCAGTATCGACTATCTGTGCGAATTCTTCGAAAACATCCGGACCCCAAGCATATTCTTGGCCGCCGAACCCTACAAGCTTTTGAGGAAGAATCTTGAAAGTTACTACAACGTTGTAATTCTGGACTCCAATATCTGATAGCTCTGCCCATGGATGTCCCAGTTCATTTAGTTCGCTTTCTATCCACTCAGCTTGGTTTGTATTGGGTAATGACTTCCATTCGCTTTTGTGCCATTTTAATATCATTTCTCCTTCACAAGATATATATACCCCACCGCCATCCTCGTCCATCTCATCATCATAGACGGTGCCCCCAACTTCACAATAGCGCATTCTATTGTTTTTCGTTTCGGCCATATCATTAACCTCTTCTTGATACGCATCTACTAAATTCATCATTAAGTTAGCGGGTAGGTTGTCTTCTGTGTCTGTGTCTTGAACAATTGATCCGTTAAAGCCGAAGTTCTCATCTTTTGGCCATAATTTTTTTATGAGCCTGTTAATGACGTTATCTTCATATGAGCCGCCAAACTTTATGAACTCATCTAGATCGATCTGTTTGGTGCCGCCTCTGGTTGTCATGTATAATGGCGCGCCCTCTATTTGTTCCTTTTGATTCTCTTTTGCCCAGTCTACCACCCTCTCAACAAGTCCAGGTATTTGAAGACCATATCGGCGTTCTTCTGGTACCGCCAACTCTACTCCCTCATAAGGGTTTCTCTCGTCATATGTCTCTGGATCTTTAGTGTGTTCATAATATTTCACTTGCCGTACCCGCAATCTAGAGTAAGGAGCTAAAGTTCCCTCGTGCTTATAAGGACGTTCATCGTCAAAAAATATTTCGCCATCTTGAAAATCTGGATTATTATTAACATCTTCAATAGAAGCGTCGGCACCAGCAAACGATGTCAGATCCTCGGTATTCACCACATATGCAACTGCACCGTGTCCGTGTGCTTCAGCAACAGCACATTTGTATTCTTTCGAGGGTCCACCCCTAGATGGTGGAGAGTGACATGATTGAATATTTTCAAAATCGCTCATACGTAATACGTCAAGAGGATGGCGAGTAATGATAATAGAATATTTATTACCACTAGCTTTATCGAGGTTCTTCTTGATGTAAGCTGCATTATCTCGCCAATAGAAAATAAGCTTTTGTATAGATTGCACAGATTCCAATTGTTGAGGAAAGGGATCATCTTTAGCACGTGCCATCATATAAATATAAGATTCTAGTCTATAATAATTTTTTAAATCTTCTTCGCTTAATGCCTTTTCTGTTTGGTTTCCAGTGTAGCCACCGCGAGGTCGTGGTCCTTGTTTCCAAAGTCCGCGTGCTGCGCCGGGGCCTTCTTTAGAATAATAGTCTTCTACTTCTTTCCTTAATGCCTGGTATTTGGTTTGATATCCTAATAACTTAGCTAACCATTTACCGATTTTCATATTGATTTTTTTAAACTGTGTTCCTTTTCCTACAGCGGTCATCCCGAATATTTGATCAGCGAAACCAGCGGGACTGACATCTCGTAAAACCCTATCGCCGCTTATCGTGCCTTTGTCCCAATCCACTGTGTAATCCATAACTCTCCATAACTCAATAAATTGTCCAAGCTCTGAAGACGTGTCAAGCGTAGGGAAATCAATCGCCAATCGGAATTTGTCTCCAAAGAGTCTATTAAATGCTAAATCTTTAGGATCTAGTCCATTAAGAACATCAGCAATATGGGCGATTTCATCGTCGGTAACTTCTTTGAGTAAGGTTTCAACGTTTTCTATGAGGTGTTCATCTTTTTCATTTAACATCTGTTCTTCTATCTCCTCTGCGTATCCAACACGCCTAGCATCGATTTTAACATCGGGGTATTTTTCTTTCAAGTCAAGTACTGCTTCAACATTTTTTCCTGAGTCATCGAGGAACAGAACGTCGGTGGCGCCTGTTCTGATCTTGTCTTCGATCCATCTGCTTTTTGCTATTGGGGCGCTATCACCTAACAATACAAAATCGATTTTAGAAGTATCGATACCTATCTCTTCAAGATAATCTTGAATTGAATCTTCTGCGACGGAGTCTCTTGCTGTTAATATAACATTTTGGCGCCCATCCGTGCCGGCGCCAACAACGTTTCTTAAAATGCTTGTAACCTTTTTAACCTCACGTGGATTGATAAGCTTATCAAATTCTGAGAAATCATATTCATTACGCGAATCTTTTTCGTGAGTAGCGTATTCCCCTGGCGTTAAAGTGGATTGCTTTCCGCCAGGATCTGTTACTTTGATTTTTGAATCTGATTTTACTAAAGTATCATCGAAATCAAAAACGCGTAATTTTGTTTCAGTTAAATAGTTACGCCAACTACCATGTAATTTGTTCATTTTGTATTTAAAACCCTGCTCAATAAATAGTTTGGATTTTTTCATTTTAAAGCATTTTTAATTTGGGACGAATCGAAGACAATCATTTCTGCTTGCCCGTTTGATCTTCTCATTATAATTCCATCATGTCCTTTGTCTCTGACTGTTTTAGATACTTGAAATGCAAAGAATTCCTGCCACCTCTCTTCTGATATACTCTTCGGAGATTTTATTGCTGCAACAAGATCTTCCCAATTGTCCTTACCAAGACCCTTCGCAACATCGTCAGCAATATCTTCTGGCAAAGAATTAAGAACAGGATTATTAATAATTGACGGTATTGGCTGTCCTTTCCAATAATATGGATTACTAATTTGTAAATCTAACACATAAACGCCAGCATTTTCTCGCCCCTTATCGCCAATAATTCGAACAGCATTAGATTGAGGGATGAGATTAGTTTTATCACCTTTTATAGCATCTTCTATAGCTTTAATGTTTTGTTCACCAATATCAAAATCCCATTGATCTCCGTTCGCATAATCGATTGCGGCTCGGAGACTAGTATCGAAATATAGACCATCTCCAAAAAAACCATAATCGTGAGTCTTCTCATCCGGCGCTCGTATTTCAAATGCAGGAAAAACAGCATTTAGAGATCCATGATATACCCGTGTGTTTCCGCCTTCCGCCGCTTCTTTCAAATACTTTCGCCAATTTTCAAGTAGGAGTTTCATTTAGTCGCCACCGTAAGTTATCCAGAGTTCAATTAATTCTTCATATTCGGCCAACTCTTCCATAGAGAGTTCAGCTAGCGCTAGATCCAAGAGTTTCATCATTAATTCCAGTCCTGTAAATAATTAGTCCACTTTTTACATATGTCCTGAAAAGTCTGTATGTTCAAATGTTTCACGAATATATTGTAACACATTTTTTATATCTTCTTCAGAAAAAAGAAAACCCCACGCAGGCATTTGTCCTTTTCCTTCGCGTATACTTTTTGATAGCTCTTCGTCGGACTTAACAAGTCGCTCCGATATCTTAAAGTTAGCTATAGGAGAGCCTTCTCCCTGTGTTCCATGACATGAGGAACAATATGATTTAAATAGGGCTTCGCCTGTCACCTCTGCGTGTGCTGGGCCCAACGTCATCAAAAACACCATTAAAAATTTCATTATATTTCTCCATTACCTACAAGCTTTAGGCTTATTATTTAGTGCCACACACAAAGTATTTAACGAAGTTTCTAAATTAATATTTTTAATGGGGGAAATCCATACCATATTGTCGATAACTTGAAATGATGGCCGGCGCTCTACATCCACCCCCCAAAGAATACCAACAATTTTTCCTTTTGAATTATATACAACAGATCCAGAACACCCAAACCATCCATGAGTATGAATAATAATTTGAGTTCCACGTAAATTTAACACTTCATAGCCAGCTACAGTACCTCTAACGGTCATCAATTGATGATCTGACGGATATCCAGAATATGTAATATCTGTTCCAACCTCTGCTATTCCTTCCAGTGGATCATATTTCATCGGCTTAACCTCTCTGAGAGGATTTGGCATATATAAAATAGCGATATCGTGTAACGCATCAGAATAAATCAATACTCCAAGTTGAGATTCGCTGTCTTTTGAGATAACATAAAAATCTCCTGGAAGTCCCTCCGCAACGTGTTGTGCTGTTAATACTAAAATAACATCTTTGTATGCAATAACCGACCCCGATCCGTGGCCAGTAGAAGACGAAACTTTCACAGCTGCATCTCGCACCTTCTTTTCTATAATTGTCATTGAAGATTTAACTTCTTCTGTTTTTTTCTCAACTGTAACGTTGTGATTACCTTGTGTTTCTGTTGCTGATGTTGGAACACTTAACACAAACAATGAAACAATAAACAAAGATAATAATTTATTCATGATTATACTCCTGTATCTTCTGTGTCTTCTGGACAATCTGATATTGGTGAGTAACTTATAAGTATTGATACTCCTGCCGCCGGCACGTACCCCTCGGCAAAGCTAATTGCGTTGGTAGAAGAATCATATGTCCAATTGGATTCTTCCACGCCATCAACGACAACAGTGATTGTTTCTTCTACTGGTTCTTTATCCAGCATAAAAGAAGAATGAAGTATTGATTCGTTTGCTAAAATTTCTAGAGGAGTACCCCAGTCGTCTTGACAAATTGATAAATATGTACCATTAAGATAACTTACAACAGTATAATATTCTAATCCTTCTGTTGCTCCTCCGTTAGTAGTACAACCACCTGGATAGTCTCCTGCTACGGCATGAGCTATAACATAATCGGCGCCGCCCTTCGCAGCTACCGTATATGATTTGATACTAGTAGGAGTAATGCCTGAAGAAGAATCATCCTCGTCCGATACATAGATAATTACTAGTTTGGCATCAGTACGCCAAAAGTCACTGCCAGGCCCAAAATCATAACCCGCCTGCAGTGCATAATAAGAATATTGTAATCCTCGTTCCATGGCACTTCCGTGGGTACCAATATCATCTATGATTTGAGCGACTTCAGCAACAGGATCAGCAGTTGAAGTTGTAATGAGAGAGCCTTGCATATCAGAATCATCAGTCGTAATAAACCCTATATGATAATCGATTGCCGATATATCAAAGACGTTCATAAATGTGTCGAAGTTATTAGCTAGTTGTGTTTGCTTGTCATTCATTGAACAAGAGTTATCTATAACAAATAAAATATCAACCGCATCGATTTCTTCTTGTTTGTGAGATTCTTCATAAGTGGAGGAGTAGACGCCTTGAGCTTCATGGGTTGCTTCGGCAATAGGAGTATAAGGATCATCAGACTTAACTTCTAATATTCCAGAATCTAAATCTACATCACTTGGATAATAAGCTACTTCTAATATTATACTATCTCCAGGCCCCAAAACCCACGGTAATGGCCCATATACATCTTCGTAATCTTCAATGGAAAAATCGGCTGGATATGAAATATAATAATCAATTTGATTGATTGTTAAATCTACATTTCCTATATTAGATATAGTAATGTCTAAATCATCATCACAGCCCACTAATACATTTTCAAAATCATATGAGTCAGGGTCTATGCTAATAACAGGCGCCTCACTGTCTCCTACTAAGGATACTGAGACTAAACTATCTTCTGGGTCATCAGAAGTAATAACTACTGAATTGTTATCCGTACTATATGTTTCTGGATTATACATTACAATAATGTATGCTTCTTCATCTGGTTCAAGCTCATCATCGCTTAGGTTAGATAAAGTATATACTGTCGATACGTTGCTTAGATTGGTACTAGCAATGTTTAATGTTGCAGAGCCTTTATTCTGAATTGTTATGGTCTTAAGAGAAACTTCACCATCGGCATTTAAGGTTCCAAAATTAAGAGAAGAAGGAGATACTTTAATATCGGGCGCTTCTATGGGTGCGTCTGATGGCTCTTCGTAGGCTTTTAAATTATAATCACTACATCCTACTGAAATTAAAACAAACGTAGAGATTAATTTTATTAGTCGCCCCATAATAGTAACTATGTTTTAGCCGACTTTAAAGGAGATTAGTCTGGAATTTTTATCCCGACAACACCAAGAAGTAAAATATTTACAACTGATAATACTGCTAATTCAACACTACCTGTCATTCTGGCAAAGAATAAAAGACCTATATTAATGCCAATGGCGATCCACGCTGAACAGATAATTAATTCGGTGACTCTCTTTTTCAACCACAGCACCCTCTATTAGTATATATCAGTCAGAAATTAAATCCATATCTCCTCCCCAGATTGTTTCTGTAGAGTTTAAATCAAATACATATACGTCGTAAAAAGGAAACAAGTTAGCTTGCTTCCCTTCATGAATATCAAGAACGATACCATTTCTTGAATTTTGAACTTTGGCTTTATAGTATCTTTTAATCTTTACTAGGTTACCTTTCTTTAAGATTGGTTCATTTGTTCGCTTAGCCACTCGTCAGCCCTCGGTGCAGATTTAAATTGAGGGGACAGCCCCTTAAGGTATTTTAAGGTTGCCGGTTCTAGGGCCGCCCATTGCCAATGCCATTCGGATTCATGACAAAAAACAAGGCCGGCAGAGATATTGTTTGGTAGGCCGCCGGCTTTCATCGCTAATCTTCCAAGAAAAATATTTTTTTCCCTTGCTAGATCATTTTCCTTTTCTAAATTTTTTTCGTATACGCGCTCTTGCGGCATGTCCTCGCGAATAAAGGACCAAGTATGTTTATTAAGCTTAGAGTCCGCATTAGAAAGATACGTATCTAAAAATTTTTTCTCCACTTCATCACTGCTCTCGCCCTCCATCACACAAAACGGTGCCTTTGCACGTTTACCACTCTTAAACAGTTTATACACATTCCATTTATGGCTCATAAGTTCCTCCATCGATTGATTGCCAATAATATACTCCTATCACAATAGAAAGTTTAAGTCCCTCCTCCTCCATAACAGGAGGAACGGGTGCATCTATATAGTTATCTTTTGATATCTTGTTGATCCACTTAACTTCCCATATAAAAATATCATCTTCTACCATATCAATATATCGCTTTCTTTCAATCAATATACCAATTTGACTAGTGGTGGTATCAATAATAATATCACCTATAGATAGTATAACACGACTAGTTTCCGCTTGCAAGATCTTATATGACATATAGTAAATATTTTTATGTCACATGAAACGGAAAGTACACCAAGTGTCACAAGCATAAACAAACACTTATTATTGCTTGTGTAAAACAAACAAACCACTTTCTACCAATTGTTTAAGACCGCTTTCGGTATAGTCTTCAATATTAGTATGATATGTTTTGGGGTCACCACCACACCATCGTATTTCCCACGCCCAATGTTCGAAGCTACCACTATAATTTAAATCTTCATGCAGTATGTCATACCGACGTACCAAGACACCAACTTCTCTCGTGTGCGGGTCTACTAAAAGGTCTCCGACATTGAACATCTACTCCTAAATAGGAAGCCAAACAGACGAACGGTTGGTGCAGACCATAATATACTCTTCGATTTTCTTCACATCGTTGATATCACTTTTAGGAAATTCAATATCACAGTGGCTATTTTGACTATTACGAGGGCCAATATGCTCAACGTTGACGGGTGCCGGAATAAACGTCTCCGTTTTTGAATCCTTAAAAGCATAAGGCACACAAGTTATTAAAAATCCGCCTATAGCGGCGGTTACTACATATCGCATTTTTCACCTCCAACGTGAACGCTTATAAATAGTAACATATTATCGATAAGACGTATAAAAAAAAGTATTTTTTACACCTTAATACGGTCGATAACATATGGCTGTTGCAAAGACAGATCTTTGTAGAGGCGCTTCAATATTTTTTTGGTAATTTCGGCAACGTCATCTTTCATCTCTTTTGACTTGATAGCTTTTGAAAGTTCAACTTCTACAGCCTTTTTAAGGCTTTTTCCGATATCAGTTTGGGAAGCAGATAACTCTTTGGCTATCATTTTCTTAATAGACGTTTCATCAGCCGTTGTCAATACTTCGCGAATCATATATTTGACTTCGCGTTCGCCAATTGGCATTGTTGTATCGGCAGGGCCGCCACTGGGCATAAACCCAACCATGCCTAGGCCAGCCATGGGGGAGTGCTGAGCAATACAGTCAGCCTCTATACGAGATAACGCCTCTCGAATCATTTGCTTAAGTTGTTTATCTGATAGTCTATTCATATGTACCTGTTTATAATTAGTATACCCACATCAAATGAGTCGCAAAAGTTTCTGTAATTAGTCTCGTTCTGAACCAATATACCTTAAAAGCTTTACCTTCATAATATCCACTAACACGTGATACTATTATTCCTAAGTCAAGCTTGTTTTGTAAATAACTGTTTCGTCCCAATATATAAATTGGCGGAATCAACGACGCTGGAATATTGTGGCCTGTAAACTTGACTAACTCTCCAACTTCGAATAGCCTCTCTTCGTTATTCTCCATTATTTTTTTGGGCGATTTTTTCTAATAGCTCTTTACGCTTCTCCTCGGTTAGCTGTTCGAAATATTCTACAATGGCATGTGCCCCTGCCTCAATCGTTATCAAGCCGTCCTGCTCGCAATACGGACACCTCTTCCACTTGTATGGGTCCAATGGACTGTGAAAGGACGCGTTGTGCATGTACTGCTCTCCTCTACAAGCTAAGCATTTGATTCGGACATATAGCTTATCGAAGGGCATATTGTAACTATTATGCTGCGCGCTATATAGCCATTAATAAAAATCTCAAAAATTGCAGCCGTATCGAGAACCAGCTAAGCTGGCGCATATGGCCCTATACACGCACTACGACATAGATCCCGGTAGGTAGGGGGGTGGGGGGTGGTGCTACGTGAGAGTTGACGTTACAAGCGCACTATCGAATGCTGTTACATACTGAAGGTTACGTATGTCAAGTGAGTGTGTGTTACGTATGTCAAGTGAG
>Ga0208011_1000955_pt1 | contig 10666 bp, 17 predicted proteins | sample 7_EtaG_FD_184080 | JGI IMG/M metagenome (GOLD analysis project Ga0208011, IMG submission 184080) | Marine viral communities from the Subarctic Pacific Ocean - 7_ETSP_OMZ_AT15161 metaG (SPAdes) (version 2) | ecosystem: Environmental > Aquatic > Marine > Oceanic | place: Pacific Ocean | collected... | reverse complement strand
ACAAACTGGAAGTGATACTTCCAAGGGTAGACCCAGAAGATGGAGTTTAGAACCAAAATTAAAAGATAAGAAAGAGAGTTTTGAAATAGATACTTCTGCACACAAGAAAGCACAAAAGAAATCAAAACTTCGCAATCTTGCAAAAGGCAACATGAACTCTAACGAAAAAGCAGCAGCAGAAAAGAAAGCAGGTGGACCAAAACTTATTGGTGAAGGAAGGTCATTTGCTGACTGGAAAAAGGCAGCTGGTAATGCATTAAAGAGGAAGAAAGAAGAGAGAAAAGCACAACCTGCAACGGATGCTGGAGCAAGAGCAAGAAGGAAACTAAGGGATAAAGAACAGAATAAGTATGTAAACTTCTTACCTGCCGAGGATGATTAAGAAAGTCTATAGTTGATATATAGTAATCAGTTATAATTTAATAGCATGACTGAGTTAGGACTTGATGCCTCACAGGAGACACGTATTACTGTGATGCAATTAAAGATAGAACGTCTTGAAGAAAAGCAAGATGAGTTACGTGAAAGACTCAAAGTAGTAGAGAAATGGGTGATAGGAGCCGCTGCAGTTTTAGCAGCTGGTGTGACTGTCATAGGTTTTGCTACCAACATTTCTAAGGCATATCTCTAGAAAAAGTTAGACCTTAGAATATTATAAATATTCATTAGCACAGAAATTATTACGGAATAAAAGACATGGCACTCTGGGGAAACAATGATAGCGTTGGAGCGGCTGGTTCAGTTACTCTTAATTACGCAACAAAGACTGTCACTGGTGGGGCAGGTAGTGGCGTATTAGGATCTCAGTTCGGGGAAACAGGTCAGATACAAGAAGGTGATGTGTTGAGTTTTGGGGTTAAAACCAAACCAGGTGTTTTCTTTGGAGATGCTGTTGTTGTTAGTATTGCAAGTACTACATCATTAACAATTGGTTCTACTGGTGGATTAAGTGGTGCAGCAATTGCAGCAACCACATTCCAAGCAAGTCAGCAACCTAAGTTTTCAAACCTAGATAGTAAATATAGCGAAAGGAATTCTGATTATTCCTCACATGTTTATGGTATAGGTGGTACAAGTCTTGCCAATGCTTCTGGTGGTCAATATGCAACTGGTGCTGGTTGGGTTGGTGTTCAGACTTATATGGATAGCGGTGGAAACCTAAGAGTTAAGAAAGAAATCCTTGTTGCTATGTCCGGTATTGCTACTGGTAATGCTCCTGTTTATCCAGAGATTGCAACTGCAAACTAATCCCTTGATTTAATTTGATATGTTATTTAATGAATTGAATGATGATAACTTCATCTTGTTTGCTATTAAAAATTATGAGAATCAGCAAGCAGTAACGAAAGAGGACTTCGATAAAGATCTTAATCACTTCAAATATATCAAACGATTGTTGAAGAGATATAAGAATACCGGAGTCCTTAAGTCGCATTTATTATTAAACCATTTTATTATTCTCTATAACATATGGGGTGAAGCAACAACACCTATGTTGTTCTTTAAGATTGATCAAGATTTATGGTCAGCGATGAAGGCGTTTATTATGTTCCTGAATAGATTTCCGGAATATCCTAAAACCCATATTCATAATATTCAAGTTGATATAGAATGTTTAAAAGAACTTAATCTTATTACATCTGATGAACAAGAAAGTACTGACAAAAATAATTAGTTTCATCAGAGAAGAGATGATGACCACTGCTAGTACTGCTGGTAAGCCTGGATTTAGTAGTAAGGCAGATGAAGAGGGACCTACTGCTGGATTTGATCCAAAATTGAAAAAGAAGTATATTTATCTGAGAGGAGTAAGAAAGAATTGGAAGAAAGGCAATGGCAAGAGTTAATGAAGAAAGACTTGAAAGAGTAATAGAAGCATTACAAGATAATTCAATTAAGATGGGCCAGATGCTTGCGGTCCATGATGAGAAATTAGACAAGCAGGATAGAATAGATGCAGTTCTTTTTGAGAAAGTGGAGAGTCTTCATAGAGAAGTAAACCGTCGTGCTCAGGAGATTAAAGATGGATGCGAACGTGACATTAGAAAAGTTGATGACCGTCTTCGAGTCATTGAAAAGAAAATGTGGTCTATTTTTGGTGCTCTTAGTATTATTTCTTTCGTCGTTAGTCCAGTCGGACAAAGAATAGTTGGGACCATCTTGACACCAGCACCAGAAGTGAGTATAGTAGAGAAATAATACTCTGTTGTGAATGGATCTCGTTGATTCAAAATTTATAGGTCTTATTTCACCAAGACTACAGAAGTTCAAGAAGATAAAAACTGATCTTTATAATTTTAGGTGTCCCATTTGTGGAGACTCCCAGAAGAATAAGAGTAAGACAAGAGGATATCTGTACGGTGTAAAGGCAGATGTAAATTTTAGGTGTCACAACTGTGGGGCATCGATGACTCTTAGTAGTTTCTTAAAAGAACTAGATCCTGTTGTTCATAAGCAGTATGTCTTTGAAAGATTTAAGGGCAATAATACTGGTAGAGGAACAGTAGTAGAAGAACCGAAGTTTAAATTTGAACCACCAAAGTTTGCTCCAAAGGTTGACCTTCCTAAGGCAACGGAACATCCTGCTGCAAAGGGATATCTTGAGAAGAGGTCTCTAGATGCATCAAAGTTTTATTACACACCTGCTTTTAAGAAGTGGGTAAATACTTTGGTGAAAAAATTTGATAATATAAAATATGACGAACCAAGGATTGTTATTCCATTAATATATGAGAATCAACTTATAGGTTTTCAAGGCAGAGCTCTAGGCCCTAACTCTGTTAAATATATCACAATCATGTTGGATGAAGGAGCACCGAAAGTTTATGGACTTGACAGTATCAATAGAAAATTTCCAGTCTACGTGGTCGAAGGACCGTTTGACAGCAATTTCGTTAGTAATAGTGTGGCTTTATGTGGGAGTGATGGTGACCTTGAGTGTCTTGAAACATGCGACCTTATCTATGTTTACGATAATGAACCCAGGAATAAAGAAATTGTTGGTCGTATTGAGAAATGTATCAGAAATGATAAGCGGGTGGTCATATGGCCCAATAATATAAAGGAAAAGGATATAAATGATATGGTCCTTGCTGGACACGATGTGATGGATGTGTTACAATCAAACATATACTCAGGTCTAAAAGCACAACTTCAATTTAACACCTGGAAACGAATATGACCAACGGCATCAAAGTTAAGAAGCGTAATGGTAGAGGGACTGAATCCCTTAACCTAGAAAAGATGCATAAGATGGTTGAGGAGGCATGTAGGGGACTCGCTGGAGTCTCTGCAAGTCAAGTTGAAATTCAATCAGGCATTCAGTTCTATGATGGTATTACTACTGCAGAGATTCAAGAGATTCTTGTTAAGTCTGCTAGTGATTTAATCACTTTAGAAAACCCTAACTATCAGTTTGTTGCTGCACGGTTATTATTGTTCGGAGTCAGGAAGAGTCTCTATGGTAGATCCAGAGACTTACCTCCTCTTGAAGATCACATCATGAATTGTACCAACATAGATGTGTATGATAAGGAGATCTTTGGTAAGTACTCCAAAGAAGATATTGAAAAGGCAAATGGTTTTATTGACCATGATCGTGACCTTTTGTTTACATATGCTGGTTTAAGGCAAGTTGTAGATAAATATTTGGTACAAGACAGAAGTACTGGGAAGGTTTATGAGACACCTCAGTTCATGTACATGATGATCGCATTGACGATCTTCGCAAACTATCCTAAAGAAACGAGGCTTAATTATGTCAGACGATACTACGACGCAATCTCCAGACACAGACTCAACATCCCCACCCCGATCATGGCGGGCGTCCGGACCCCTATTCGTCAATTTGCATCTTGTGTTCTGGTTGATATTGATGACACCCTCGATAGTATCTTTAGTTCTGACATGGCTATTGGCAAATACGTTGCACAGAGGGCTGGTATCGGTATTAACGCGGGACGGATCAGAGGGATCAACAGTAGAATCCGTGGCGGCGAAGTACAACACACAGGTGTGGTCCCCTTCCTCAAAAAGTTTGAGAGCACTGTCAGATGCTGTACTCAGAACGGTATCAGAGGTGGATCAGCAACTGTCCACTTTCCTATCTGGCACCAAGAAATCAGAGACATCCTCGTCCTCAAAAACAACAAAGGAACAGAAGACAACAGAGTCAGAAAACTCGACTACTCCATCCAGTTAAGTAAGTTATTCTATGAAAGATTTATTCAAAATGGTGATATCACCCTCTTCTCGCCACACGATGTCCCTGATCTTTACGATGCTTTTGGCACTGACCGCTTCGATAGTATCTATGAGCAGTATGAAAAAGACGACTCAATCCCACAGCATAGGGTTGGTGCTCAAGAGCTCATCCTTGATCTTTTAAAGGAGAGAGCAGAGACAGGTAGAATCTATATCATGAATATAGACCATTGTAATGAGCACTCATCCTTTAAGGATAGGGTTTATATGAGTAACCTTTGTCAGGAGATTACTCTTCCTACCTATCCTATTAGTCATATTGATGACCATCTAGGTGAGATTGCTCTTTGTATTCTTAGTGCAGTCAATGTTGGCAAAATTAGAAGTGATGAAGAGTTAGAAGAACTTTGTGAATTATCTGTAAGATCATTGGAGGAACTGATAGACTATCAGGAGTATCCTGTAAAGGCAGCAGAACTTGCTACAAAGGCACGTAGGTCTATTGGGGTAGGATTTATAGGTCTAGCACATTATCTTGCTAAGTTGGGGCATAAGTATGAGTCTCAAGAGGCATGGGATGCTGTTCATGGACTTGCTGAGTCATTCCAATACTATCTTATTAAAGCATCTAATGATATTGCTAAGGAGAAAGGATGGTGTGAGAACTTTGGACGCACTAAGTATGCTGATGGTATCTTACCAATAGATACATATAAGAAAGACGTAGACGAGATTTGTTCTCAACCCCTACAACATGACTGGGAATCTCTTAGAGCATCTATCTTGGAACATGGTTTACGGCACTCAACATTGTCGGCACAAATGCCATCGGAAAGCAGTTCCGTTGTGTCTAATGCAACAAACGGAATTGAACCACCAAGAGGTTATCTGTCCATTAAGAAATCCAAGAAAGGACCCCTTAAGCAGGTTGTACCATCTTATAGGACTCTAAAGAATAACTATACTTTGTTGTGGGAGATGCCTAGTAATGAAGGATATATTAATATAGTAGCAGTAATGCAGAAGTTCTTTGATCAAGCTATCAGTGGGAACTGGAGTTATAATCCAGAGCACTATGATGATAATGAGGTTCCTGTATCAGTAATGGCTAATGATTTATTGACTACCTATAAGCTTGGATGGAAGACATCATATTATCAGAACACTCATGATATGAAGACTGATGAAGTAGAAGAAGACCAAACAAAATTAGATTCTTTAGTCGAAGAGTTAAGTTGTAATCTTGATGGGGAGTGCGAATCCTGTGCAATCTAATGTGAAAGGAATGACTGTCTTTAATACTGAAGACGTGAATACTAAAAAGCAACCAATGTTTTTTGGTAAACCATTAGGAGTTCAAAGGTATGATAATTTTAAGTATCCTGTCTTTGATAAACTTACAACACAACAACTAGGATATTTTTGGAGACCTGAGGAGGTTTCCTTACAGAAAGATAGAGGAGATTATCAAACTTTAAATTCAGTACAGAAACATATCTATACATCTAACCTTAAGTATCAGATTATGTTAGATTCGGTTCAGGGTAGAGCACCTGGGATGGCATTTATTCCTTATTGTTCTCTTCCTGAACTAGAAGCATGTATGGAAGTGTGGGGATTTATGGAGATGATCCATAGTAGATCTTATACTTACATCATTAAGAATGTATACTCAGACTCATCAGCAGTATTTGATACTATTATAAAAGATCCTCGTATCTTAGAACGTGCTGCTAGTGTAACTCAATCTTATGATGATTTTATTAATGAAGCACAGGTATGGGGAACAGGTAATCTTTGGAAGCAGGATAGATCATCTTTAACAGAAACATCTTTACCTTCTCTGGAGATTAAGGAGGTCAAACGTAAACTTTATAGAGCAGTTGCTAATGTCAATATATTGGAAGGTATTCGTTTTTATGTTAGTTTCGCTTGTAGTTTTGCCTTTGGTGAACTTAAACTTATGGAAGGGTCAGCTAAGATTATATCCCTTATCGCCAGAGATGAGAACCAACACCTCGTCATCACCCAAACAATTCTTAAAAACTGGAGAGAAGGTGATGATCCAGAAATGAAACAGATTATGAAAGAGGAAGAGGAGTGGACATATAAAATGTTTGATACTTGTGTGAATGAGGAGAAGAAATGGGCAGAGTATTTGTTTAGAGATGGAAGTATGATTGGTTTGAATGATAAATTATTACATCAATATGTTGAATGGATTGCTAACAAGAGAATCAAAGCTATTGGTTTAAAACCACAGTATGATATTCCAGCAAAGAACAATCCATTACCTTGGACTACTCATTGGATATCCTCCAAAGGGTTACAGGTAGCACCACAAGAGACTGAAGTAGAGTCTTATATGGTTGGTGGTATCAAACAAGACGTTAAAAAGGACACCTTCTCAGGATTTAAACTATGACTACATCAGATGAAAAATGGAATGATGCACTTACTATCTTCACAGAGAGTGTGATTAAACCAGATAGTAAATTGAGGAGTTGCGCACATAACCAAAAATGTTTTAATGAATTGATGTGGGTTCGTGAACATGTATTAGAATATTTGGAGACCTTGCGTAAATAATACTGTAGCATATTTTCTACGATCATGAATGGCAGACTTAAAAAAATTGATATGACCTCCCGTCTTCTTAAGATTAAAAAGGGTCTTGACGATCATGCTTGGTATCCTGAATGGGATGATAGGCAGAGAGGAGCAGCTCAGCGCATTCTAAATAATGCATTGGAAGTCCTTGAAGAGTATGCCTATTGATTATGAAAATCCCTGGATATATAAAAATACAGCTTTTACTACTGAGCATATTGACAATTTCTTCGGTTTCGTCTACTGTATTACAAATAACACAAACGGAAGGCAGTATGTCGGACGTAAATACTTTTGGAAGTTTAGAACTCCTAAGGGTAAAAAACGTAAAGTAAAATCTGAATCTGATTGGAAAAAGTATTATGGGTCTTGTCCTGAACTTAAAGAAGAGATTGAACAACTGGGTAGACAGAACTTTAGCAGAGCTATCCTCAGCTTACATAACACAGCTGGCAAAACAAACTACGAAGAAACCAGACAACTTTTTAGTAGAGGAGTCCTCACTGAAGCTCTTAGTGACGGAACCCCCGCGTATTACAACAGTAACATCCTTAGCAGATACTTCAGGAAAAACTATTTTGAAGGAAACTGATGAGATAGTTGGTCATATTAAGCAGTGGGCTACTAAGAAACTTGAGGATGCGGTGACAATTGGAGAGAAAGATGCCATCTATAGGGAGTTTGAGGAGTGGATAGAATTGCAGGATGAAGATGAATGTGATATAATTAGTGTAGATTTTGATGTTAAAGATTACAAATGAAAATCTTTTTAGACACTGCAGATACTGATTTAATTAGTAAGCATTTTGCTACTGGACTTATAGATGGGGTGACTACCAATCCTACTCTTATTATGAAGAGTGGAAGAGATCCTTTAGAAGTTTATCAAGAGTTGAAGGATTTGGGTATTTTAGATATCAGTATGGAAGTTGTAGGTACTGGTGAGGAGATGGTTGCTGAAGGACGTAGGCTCCATGAGAAATTTGGTGAGTGTTGTACTATTAAGGTTCCTTGTACTAGAGGTGGGTTAGCTGCCTGTAGGATTCTTTCTAGTGAAGGTATTAGAGTAAATGTAACTCTTATCTTCTCTCAGACACAAGCAATCCTTGCTTCTAAAGCAGGTGCTAAGTATGTGTCGCCATTTGTAGGAAGAGTGGATGATAATTCATTTGGTGGGATATGTTTGGTTAAGGATATTGTTAATGTCTTTAAAGAACATTTTGTAACTACTAATGTATTAGCAGCATCTGTTAGAAATGTAAGAGATGTAGGTAGAGCATTTGAATATGGTGCAGAGATTGTTACAATGCCACCAGGAGTATTTGAGAAGATGTATAATCACATATTAACTGATAAAGGATTGGAACTGTTTGAGGCCGATTGGAATAGTGTCACACACAACCCTTGACTTTTAAACCATTCTCCCTTATACTTGTAGAGTCAAACAATAGAGCGATGACACTCACTTCAAAATTTAAGAAAGACCTGCACACTCTTAAGGGTGCAGTCAAAGGGGATTTTTTCCTTGATGTAAAGAATCCTAAGTTGTTTAAAAAGTTACGAAGATTCTATGAGAGAGAAGGTAGGATTGAATTTACTGGTGATGCTCTAGATGATTATGATACTTTGATAGAAGTTATAGGAGAAGATCTTAATAAAGAAGTAGTCTATAGTCAGACTGCTAATCCTAATGCTACTAACTCAGAATTTGATGGGTATCGTTAATGAATGGATCGGTAGCTCAGTGGATTAGAGCATCTGACTACGGATCAGAGGGTCGAAGGTTCAAATCCTTCCCGATTCGTTGGGGTAGTAGTTCAATTGGTTAGAATGCCGCCCTGTCACGGCGGAGGTTGTGGGTTCAAGTCCCATCTATCCCGTTATATAAAAGTAATATGAAATTTAAAGCACTAGTTCACGTGAGGTTAAGATCATCTGTATCAGATGCTGCTGGTAATGCTGTTATGAATAATTGTAGTAGAGTTGCTGGTATTAAAGTTACTTCTTTAAGATTAGGTAAGTGTGTTGATTTAGAATTTGAAGCACCTGATATAGAGACAGCAAAGAAAGAATTATGTAAACTTAGTGATCAACTATTAGCTAATACTGTAATAGAAGATTGGAGTTTTGAATTAACGGAGCTAAATAACTAAAGAATTAGTTAAAATTATGGCACTAGGAAAAGGAAAGGCAGCACATTCTGTAAGTGGAGCATCTATGTCTAAGTATGATGTAGAAGTAGAATCAAGATTGAAAAAGCTAGAAGCAATTGCACATGAGAATTGTGGTACTGGTGGTGGAGACGCAGACCTAGCAGAAAGACTTGATATTATTGAAGCAGTTCTACGTAAGATTCCTACACTTAGTTATGAGAGACTTTCTATTCAGGAGAAAGCAGAAAGGGGTTGACATAACAGATATTCTTCTGTAAGATTAGTATATGAATTGATTAAAAATGAGTCATTATCCTGATAAGACTGCGCTTGTATTAGGCGCAGGTGGTTTTATTGGAAGCCATATGGTAAAGAGACTACGTGCTGATGGGTATTGGGTACGTGGGGTAGATCTTAAAGCACCTGAGTATAGTGACTCAGAAGCACATGAATTTGTGTATGGAGATTTGCGTGATCCTACTTTTGTAGAGAGAGTATTACAGTTTAAAGGTTACACTGGTAATTTTTATAACTCTATTCCTTATAAGATGATAGAACCATTTGATGAGATCTATCAGTTTGCTGCTGACATGGGTGGAGCAGGGTTTGTATTTACTGGTGATAATGATGCAGAGATAATGCAGAATTCAGTTACCATTAATCTTAACGTCTTAGAGAAGCAGCGTGAATATAATGATGAGTATGAAGTCAATAAGACTAAGATATTCTACTCTGGATCAGCATGTATGTATCCAGAGCATAACCAATTAGATCCTGACAACCCAGATTGCCGTGAGACTTCCGCATACCCAGCTGCACCAGATTCCGAATATGGATGGGAGAAACTATTCTCCGAGAGATTATACATGGCTTATAATCGTAATCATGGCATTCCTGTTAGGATTGCCCGCTATCACAATATATTTGGACCAGAAGGAACCTATGACGGTGGAAGAGAAAAAGCTCCAGCTGCAATCTGCCGTAAAGTCGCTCACGTCCCGGAGTCAGGTGGATCAATCGAGGTGTGGGGAGATGGCTTACAGACTCGTTCCTTCTTGTACGTTGACGAATGCATTGAAGCAACTAGAAGACTGATGGATTCTGACTTCATGGGACCAGTTAACATTGGTTCTGAGGAGATGGTTTCTATTAATGAGTTGGTAGATACTGCTGCTAAGGTTTCTCATAAAATTGTTAGGAAGGTTTATAATTTAGATAAACCTCAAGGTGTAAGGGGTAGAAACTCTAACAATGATTTGGTTAGGGAAAAGTTAGGTTGGGATTATACTATGACTTTGGAAGATGGGATTAGGAGAACATATTTCTGGATTGAGGAGCAGATAAAGAATGAAACCGACTGAAAATTACGAACAACTCTTGGAAAGATTTACCAAGAGGATTGCACAAATTAACGAAAAGTGGTACCCCGTACCAAATACGGTGGAGGCTGAAAAGGTTAAAGAACAATTAGATTATCTTCGTGGATGTAAAGACACGATTGAATATCTTATGACAGGTAAGTTACCTAATGATGGAAATCATGATGGTATGAAAAATCATAAACCACATGGAGGATAAAGAATGGGTAAGGTTGCTTTAATTACAGGGATTACAGGTCAAGATGGTTCTTATCTTACTGAATTTCTACTTGAAAAAGGTTATGAAGTTCATGGTATTGTTAGAAGAGCATCCTTAATTAA